>TARA_R100001443_G_scaffold25472_2_pt1 | contig 24717 bp, 9 predicted proteins | sample TARA_R100001443 | Tara Oceans TARA_R100001443 (sample SAMEA2622142) | marine metagenome | biome: marine biome (ENVO:00000447); feature: deep chlorophyll maximum layer (ENVO:xxxxxxxx); material: "saline water (ENVO:00002010), including plankton (ENVO:xxxxxxxx)" | depth 50 m
GCTGTAGCTCCAGTTAGAGGGGTTATTATTCCTGCTGGAACATCTACTGTATATGACCAATCTTTAGGTAAAAACTTAAAGCGTCCATTCTTACATGTTAGATATAGAGCTTCTCAAACAGAATCAAGAAAACTCAAAACTTGGGTTACTGGTTCAGTTGGAGCTGTTACATCTGATTTAGATGCGATGCAAGTTCATTATTTATCTGAAAGATGTTTAGTTACACAAGGTGCTAACAATTTCATGTTAATGAAGTAAGCACTTATTATTTTAAAGAGGGAGACGGCATACACGTAAACGTTCTCCGTCCCCTCTTTATTTTTTTATTAATTTTATTATATATTATATTATGGCAAAAAAACAAAAAACACAAGAGGTAGAGGTACCTGTTGTTGAAACACCAGTTGTTGAAACAGCTAAACCAAAAAGAAAAGAACCTACTAACAAAAGTATTGACGGTTGGGAAGTTAAACCTAGAACATATTTATTAAAAGGGCAAGGTAAACCTTTATCTTACACTATTAAATCAGCTAATGTATATTGGTTTGACGAAGAAAAAGGTTACGAAAGAGAATTAAAATATTGTTCAAATCAAAGAACTTGTTTTGTTGATGAAATGAAAGGTGATCAAAGATTAGAGCATATAACTTTTAGAGCAGGAGTTTTAAATGTTCCAAAAGAAAAAACTGTTTTACAAAAATTTCTTTCTTTATACCATCCTCATAAAAATAAATTGTATAGAGAGTTTCAACCGGCTAAAATAGCTGCTAATGAAATTGAAATTTTAGAAATGGAAGCTGATGCAATGTTAGCCGCTAGAGAAATGGATATTGATATGGCTGAGGCTATTATGCGAGTTGAAATAGGTTCTAAGGTATCACAGATGAGTTCTAAGGAGCTTAAAAGAGATTTGTTACTGTTTGCTCGTAACAACCCTGAGTTGCTACTAGATCTTTTAGCTGACGATAATGTTATGTTAAGAAACTTTGGTATTAAAGCAACTGAAATGGGATTATTAAAACTATCTCAAGATCAAAGAACATTTAGTTGGGGTTCTAACAATAGAAAACTAATGAACGTTCCTTTTGACGAACATCCATATTCAGCTTTAGCCTCTTGGTTTAAAACTGACGAAGGTATGGAAATCTATGCAAACATAGAAAAACAATTAAAATAATCAAACTGTAGGAGCGGTCGCTCTACGGGGCGATCGCAAACTACAATAAAAAAATATGGTAAATATAAACACGGTATATCAAACAGTATTGGCTTTAGCTAATAAAGAACAAAGAGGATATATAACGCCTCAAGAATTTAATTTATTTGCCAATCAAGCACAAATGAGTATTTTTGAACAATACTTTTATGATTTAAATCAATTTTTAAGAATACCTGGAAATAACACTGCTTATTCTGATATGGTAAATTTATTAGAAGAAAAAATAAGTTTATTTGAAGTTGCTGGTGCAACGGTTGGTAACGGTGTTACATTACCAGAAAATTTATATAAACTACAAAACGTTTACTGGTTAAACGTAACTAAAGGTAGACGTTATACCGCAGAATATACTGATAGAAAATCTTGGCGCCAAATATTAAACGTGCCGCTTCTTACACCAACAGACTCTCGATTAATGTATCTTAGAAGTGCAAATGGTTTAACTGTTATAGGTAAAACTGCAAAAACTTCAAACGTATCTTGTGATTATATTAAACTACCACAAACTCCTAACTGGACGTATGCCGTTATAAACGAAAAAGCATTATATAATCCAAACGCAACGGATCATAATCATTTTGAATTACATGAATCTGAACAAACAGAATTAGTTATAAGAATTTTAAGTTTAGCTGGTATAACACTAAAAGATCCAAACTTATATCAAATTGCATCTACCGAAGAATCAAAACAAATCCAACAACAAAAAAGCTAAAAAATGACTCAAAAAGATTATTATGAAGGTAACGATTACGGTAACTATCAATTTACATCTCTTGAAGATATTATAAACCAATTTTTAGTTGTATATGTTGGTGAAGGAAAAATAATAAGTAAAGCTAGTAAAACAGATGTTGCTTTTCATGCTCAAAGAGCTTTACAAGAGTTATCTTTTGATACTTTTAAATCTGTAAAGTCTCAAGAAATAGTTTTACCACCATCACTGCAAATGATACTTCCGCACGATTATGTTAATTATACTAAGCTATGCTGGTCAGATAATAGTGGTATAGAACGTATTATTTATCCAACAAGTAAAACTTCAAACCCTTTTAAAATAAAACAAGACGCAGACGGTAATTATGATTTTGCAGGACTACCTGTGTTAGCTGACTTTAAAAATAACAGTTTTTCTACAAAGTTATCAAAAACAAATGACTGGACAGCTACGGCTGCAAAAGTAAATCCTCAAGGTGGCCAAACAAATCCTAATAGTTTAAAAACTATAGATGTATTTAATTCTGTAAGTGGTAAGTTAACAGCAACAATACATAAAGAAGAATATGATGATGGTACAACTATACATACTTACGGTAGGCATTATAGTTGTTGGCAAGCGGTTAACGTTACTGGAGTAGATGAAATTAATTTATCAGGTTTAGGTGTTGCGCCAGTAGATATAACAGGTGCTTCAGGGGCAATTATTAGACTTGGTATTAGTAGAACGCCTGGTCATGGTGTTACAAATCCACATAAAACTAATGGCCCTAGTATGAACGGTCAAACATTTGGTAAAGCAATGGTAGGACCTAATTTTATACCGTACACTGGTAATTCGGCTGGCAAAGCCTACGTACAGTGGACCGGTAGTACCGTTGTAGATAATGCAACAAAAACTTTACAAAGTATAGATGTAAGTGCTTTTGACGAGGTTTTTGTTTTAGTAACTATGTTTGTGCCAGGTAATCTTTCAGCAATGGTCGACAATAGTAGTGTTACTTTAACATTAGACGACGTTGAAATAGGTTATGAAGGTGTTTACAATACTTTACAATCAACCGAAGATTCTACAACGTGGACTAACTACAAATCTTCAACACCTTCTGAAAACCAAAATGATTATAATTACGATAGCGATAACTATGATTTGATTATTGGTAAAAGATATGGACTTGACCCGCAGCACGCTCAAGCAAATGGCTCTTTTTATATAGATCAATTAAAAGGTTTAATTCACTTTAGTTCTAATATTTCAGGAAAAACTGTAATCTTAAAATATATAAGTGATAGCTTAGGAACAGATAACGAAATGCAAGTTCATAAGTTAGCTCAAGACGCTATATACAAACATATAACATACTCAATGTTATCCACAATGTCAAATATACCTGAATATATTGTTAGAAGATATAAGCAAGAAAAGTTTGCAGCAACAAGACAAGCAAAGTTAAGATTGTCAAATATTAAGTTAGAAGAAATAATACAAACGCTTAGAGGTAAATCTAAGTTGATAAAACACTAATATATGCCAGAGATTAAAAACACTTTCACTCAAGGTAAAATGAATAAAGACCTTGATGAAAGAATAATTCCTAATGGAGAATATAGAGAGGCTTTAAACGTTAAGGTAACCTCTTCAGATGACGCTAGTGTTGGAGTAGTGCAAAATATTTTAGGAAATATTAGAGTTGATAGTCATGTGCCGACAGACTATGTGTGTATAGCAACTATTACAGATGATAAAAACGATAACATTTATTGGTTTGTAACACGTAAAGATCCTCAAGAAAATGATAATATTCACGCTATATTACAACATAGTGCTCGCACTAATATTACAAAATACGTTGTAGTAGATATATACGACAATACTTTAAAATTTACTAACAAAATAATAACTGGTATAAATATTATTGATGATTTTCTTTTTTGGACAGACAATAATTCAGAACCAAAAAAAATACATATACCATCTTGTATAGAAGGAACTGACCAGTCCTTAGGATTAAATGCCCACACAAATCTCTATATTGATGGTGTTAGCCAAGGAGACTTACACGAAGATAACATAACTGTTATAAGAAAAAGTCCAAAATCTCAACCTATTATAAATATAAACGAACCTACCTCTACAAACAAAGATCCATTGTTTGAAAAAGTTTTTCCAAGATTTTCTTTTAGATATAAATACAAAGATGGAGAGTATTCTACTTTTGGTCCTTTCACAAACGTTGTATTTAACCCTATATATACAGAGGACTATTCTGATTCTAACGCTTATTCTGATAAAGAAGGTTATAACACAGCTATGGTTAACAGTATAGAGTCTATAGAAATATCTGGGTTTAAAAGTGATGATTTACCAAATGATGTTGTTCAAGTTGAAATACTGTACAAAGAAGACGGTTCTACAGTTGTTTTTTCTATTAAAAAAATAAATAATAACGATCCAGAGTGGACTAGCAACTCTTACACTATAACATCAGAAAGCATATTTGCTGCTCTTCCAGAAAATCAATTATTAAGACCTTGGGACAACGTACCTAAAAAAGCTTTAGCGCAAGAAGTTACTGGTAATAGAATTGTTTATGGTAACTACACTCAAAATTATGATTTAATAGCAGGAGACGGATCTAAAATTCTAAACAAAATAACAGCTGGTTATAATTTAAAAGATCACGATAAAGATATAGGCTTGACCGGCGTGCCTTCTATAAAATCACAAAGAAAATATCAACTAGGTTTAGTTTGGGGTGATAAGTACGGTAGAGAAACACCTGTTTTTGTTAATGATGAAGGTGGGGTAAACGTTGGCTGGTACGATAGTAATTTTGGTTTATTAGCAAGTAAGTCTTTAGGTCTTAATCTTACTATAGACTCTAAATATCCTTCTTGGGCAGAATATTACAAAGTGTATGTGAAAGAAACGTCTGGAGAATATTATAACTTGTTAATGAGCAAGGCTTATGCTCAAAAAGATATTAATGTTTTTGATGACAAAAAAGACAAGCTTTGGCTTGCGTTTCCTTCTTCGGATAGAAATAAAATTACAGAAGAATCTTTCTTAATATTAAAAAAGAAAATTGGTGGAACAGAAGGTCAAATTCAACTTAAAAATAAATTTAAAGTATTAGACGTACAAAATGAAGCGCCAGATGCTATAAAGTTTGAATACTTAAATTTAGGTAGTGCAACGCAAACTACTGATGGCAGTAATCCTGGTGATTTTTTACATGGAGGCACAACAGATGGTTTAATGAATGGTGATCCTGAAAATCAAATAACAGGAGCTGGTAATACTATTATTCACATTCGAAGATCTGCTTGGGTTAATCAAGTTGGGGGATCATTAACTCAAGGAGGCAATAATGAAGAGATGTATGTAGAAAATATATACATGTCTTGGTCAACGCCAGATCGACACTCAGAAAAATATAAAGTAGTTTCAATAGTATTTTTTGATCCTTTTTATATGTGTACACTAAGCAAAGGTATAACAACAGAAGATGCTGCTATAGCATTAGGAACCGCTACGGGAGTAAACTTATCTGATGACTTAGTGTTTAGATGTGAAAGAAGAGAAGAAAAAAAATTAGATGAGTTTTCTGGAAAGTTTTTTGCGCAAATAGTTTCTTCAGGGGCTGTAGCTCCAGAAGTTTCAGACGAAGATCTTTTAGAAAATTATGTAATTTCAAATGAAGCAAAAATAAATTGGTTTTACAATGAAGAAGCAACTAATGGTAACGAGGGAAATAGTGGTTTAGTTAATATAACACCTGGTACTCCTGCTCCTGAATCTACTCAATATGCACATGACGCGGCCGGTCATAGTACTCCAGCCTCAAACCCATTAACAAAAACTGAAAGCGATTGGCAAACGCTTGCTGAAGACTTAAACAGTGAAACTAAAAGAGGATTTTTTATTGATAATATGTATATGGCTAGTGGCCAAATAAATCCACCAAATAATAGTTTGGCTAAAACCTCAGGGGAAATTTGGATAGGTACACGTTGGTCAGCTAACTCTATGTCAAAAGCACCTTTGTGGATTGAGGAAAAAACGTTAAATCCAACAACAAATCAATACGAAGGAACTGGTGTGTATGGTTGGGGTGCTGAAACATGGTCACCAACTTCTCAATTTATGCTTTTGCAAGTTGGTTCTTATAGTCCAAGACCTTGGAGAGATCAACTAAGTACAGGACCATCATATAATACTTATTTAAAATCTAGTGGTATTCAAAATTTTTACAATAACTACCACATAAACGGTTTAGAAGGATTTTTAACAACAACACCTACACATACTGGTATTATTGTAGCAGGTCAACTTGGGGTTAATGGTACTACTACAGAGAACAATGGAGGAAGAAAAAAATGGCGTAACATTTCTAATGACTCTCAACAACCTTTTACTGGCCCGCCTGAAACAACTTATGGTAATGAAAGTGGAAAATTTTATGTTCATTTATCATTTTTAGGTCCTGGAGAAGATTTACACGATGGTGATTGGGACTCAACAGGACTTCCAGCTTACAACACTACAACTCAATTTGGAAAAGATAGTTTTGCAAATCATTTACAAGGTATTTGGGGTGGTGGTGTTTTTAATAATCCACATGCCACTCCGCCTACTACGGTTGAAATGGAAGGTAATTATGACGACGGTAACGTTGCCTTGCCGTTTCCTCCAGAAAGTGGTGTTGGGCAAGGGTATGATTCTAACTATCAAGATCGCCACGAAAACCAATGGAACCCTTCTTGGCCAGCGTCTAAAGATCCTGATGGTAAAATAGCTAAGTTTTTACAAAATTTAACTGTTGGTCAAAAATTTAAGTTTTCTAGTGACGATGATACTGTATTTACAATACTAACAGAACCAATTAAAAAACACTTGTATAACCACACTCCTTGGGTTGCTAGATGGGAATACAATGGTACTGATATAGTTTACGGTGGAGATAGTGTTGATGAAAAAGTTTTAACATGGGCAGAGGATAAAACTTCTAACAATTTTACTAATGCAAGAAACGCTATAGTTAATTTTGGAAAAGCTAACAATAGAAGAATTTGTTATATATTTGAAGTAAATAAAGATCCTGTATCTACAGACGCTATTGACATAACTGCCACTGACAATCTTGACGTAGACTCTCAACTTGACTTTCAGTTTATGTCAAATAATCAAAATGTATTATTAAGTCAAATAGTGTCACAACCAGCTATATGGGAAACAGAGCCAAAAGAAAATTTTGATTTAGATATTTATTATGAAGCAAGTTCTGCATATCCTACTAAACTAACTGAAAAAACTAGGGAACTTATAGCACCTATTGGCTGTAAAGTAAGTCTTTTATCAAATCCAACAGTATTTGATGGAAGCGCTTATGTTGAATTTCCTATAGATTTAAATGTTGAAAACACTTTACAACAATGGGGTTATTCAACAATTACAAATAATATTTTACTCAACAACGGTTTTCAAGGTAATGATTTACAAAGTACACCTTTAAATTTAAACTATAACAATGTTGTTATAAGATTTACTAAAAAAGATGGGAGTTATTTTGATGCGCAAATAGAAGACGAAGAAACTGGTACTATTTATAACAACGATAGAAAAGCTTTTAAAATAAAACTAGTTACAAACAACGAGGTTGGTTTAGGCTGGTCTAATTGTTTTACTTTTGGGAACGGTATAGAGTCAAATAGAATTAGAGATGATTTTAATAAACCTCAAATAGCTAATGGAGTAAAAGCATCTATAAGTTTAGATCAAGAATACAAAGAGGAAAATAGAAAAAATGGATTAATATTTTCAGGTATTTATAATTCAAACACTGGTATTAATAATTTAAATCAGTTTATAATGGCTGATAAAATTACTAAAGACTTAAATCCAACTTATGGTAGTATACAAAAACTGTTTCAAAGAAGAATAAGTTTAGTTTCTTTTTGTGAAGATAGAGTTGTAAGTATAATTTCTAATAAAGACGCTTTATATAATGCCGATGGTAATGTACAGTTAGTTTCTTCTAACAACGTTTTGGGTGATGCAACTCCTTTTGTTGGAGATTTTGGTATATCTAAAAATCCAGAGTCTTTTGCAAAAGAATCATATAGAGCTTACTTTGCTGACAAACAAAGAGGTGCTGTGCTTAGATTATCTATGGACGGTTTAACACCTATATCAGACGCTGGTATGGATGATTTTTTTAGAGACAATTTAAAAACAGCTGGAGAAATAACTGGTGGTTTTGATGCTCATAGTAAAAATTACAACATAACGCTTAGTACTCAAAGACCTTCAGAAAACTTTATAGTTAATAGTTATTTACAAGAAGGAGAAGATACGACAGGGCCTTCTGCAAATCCACAACTTGTAACTGATGGTGATCCATTATCTAGCATTGTAAACGTAACATACCCAACTATTGATATAGCTAATAATTTAACAAACAATAGAGTATTAAATTTTTGGATAGAAATTATAAATCACGATGCAATACCTGCTGGTAGTTTAGAAGATGAAACAGAAACAATAACAACTCAACAACTTACTAGCACTAGTTTTGTTCAAGACCAGGACCCTAATAGCCTTGCTAGTTGGAACTTTATTAACGCAGCTTCTTCTCCTGTTTTTGGCCCTTTAGGTCATTTTGGTGGTGCTACCACTCCTGACCCTGATAAAGCATGGCAGATCAAAAAAAATATTGCTTCAGACTTTGTTACAGATAGTGAGGCTGGTACTGTTGATTTTTATCCTGATTGGGACCCTAGCACCATGACTTTTCCTCGTTCTAACAGTTCACAATGGTATGGTGCATTTCCATCCCCAGCTAGAGCTGGAGTTAGTAGAGATATTATTTGGAATCCAGACAAAGATCATTATAGTACTGTTTATTCACATACATATGCTGATAGCACTGGGGGTTATGTTTCTCCAGTTTTAGGTAGTGGTACTACAGCTAATCCTTGGTTTTTTACAGATAATAATTCCCTCGGTCATGGTAGAGGTCTTTGTTGGGATGGTACTCAAGGAGCATTAGCTATTTTTCCTGGTGTAAAAGTAAATTCTAATAATGTTATCACCCCGACGCTTGTACTAGATAAATATCCTAATGCTGCGCCAAACACTATATTTAATGGAGAAGAAGTACGAATTCAATTTTTTGCTCGTAATTATAACCAAGTAAATGATGATGGAACTCAAGGCGAGCAAGGAAGTGGAACAACTGCAGATCATCACAGGTATATAACTTTACAACTTTTCGATGGTGTTCCAGGAAGCGGTGGCGTTGTACTAAGCGATGAAGTTATATTTGATGGTAGTAACCCACCACCTAACACTAGTGGTGATTTTGGATCTACACAATCAGATCCAATGCCACAAAATAATTACAAGCTTGGTTTTCATTCTACGTCAGGTGCTGATTTTGGAACTTTAACAAGCACTGGTAACGTGCTACATAACATATTCTTTAAATTTACAAATGATACTGGCACTGGTAATAACGATGCTGATAATACTGAGCAAATTGTAGTTCAAGATTTACAAGTAGGTATTCGTTTTTTTGATGAAAATGGTGTTGCTAGTAAACCTGCTTTTGGTGCTATAAGTAGTTTAAATATAAAGAAAACTTTACAAATGAGTGACGTTGACACTTTTCAAACTATAACAACTCAAAATGGAGATGCAATGCCACCAGTAGCTATACCTGCTTGGGCAGAAGTTAAAAGATTAGGGCCTAACACAGGTTATTATAACTGGGATTTTAGTGTAAATGGCTTTTCACTTCCAGAAGATGGGTTTGCAACAGAAAGTTTAGCTTTGTATGGTGTTAACTATATAGCTATACAAAATTCTGGCATACAAGATGATGGTAATGTTGTAACTTGGTTAGAGTCTCCAGATGGAGGTGTTAGCAATGGAACTGTTAATTACCAAGATTATAGCGATGGTGTTATTGGTACAAATGACGTTATCGAAGTTACCGGTAGTGGTGGTAATGTTATACAGATAAAACAAGCTAGTACTTTTGTTACAGGCAACTATTACGTTGTAGATTTAACACTTAGACAGGGCACACCAACTGGCGACGTTCCTTTTATTTCACATAATGTAAGTGGTGTACCTACTAACTTTAATTTTGTAGAACAACAAGTAAAATTTGATTTTTCAGGAGTTCTTCACGGTGCTTATAGATGTATATTTCAAGGGGATAACGCTAACTCTGAACTAGCTATAAATATACCTGCAAACTTAGTTGCAACTATACATTCTATAAATATGTTAGATGTTAGTGAAACATGGTCTGGTGGCACCGCTACTCATTGGATTTTTAATCATGGTTCATCTAACAACCCTAATCCTACCACTTCATTTGACATTCCACTTATATTTCCAAGCTCTAATGGTATTGAATTTAATAACTCAACATCAAACGGAACACAATTTTATCTTCAAGCTCACCAACCAATAAATGGTTTAATTCCAACAAACGATGGCTACGAACTTACTTTTAACGTAACAAATTATGTTGAAGGAGCTGGTAGTTTTAGAGTTATAGGTGATGGTGTAGATAATAATAATCATGCTAACGTTGGGCAATGGGGAGACAACGTTATTGATCAAGATGGTAGTTATAAAATTGAGTTTAATATGGATAGTGGTAGTTATGATGTTTATATTGACGGTGTTGACAGTGGTCATGATACACAAGATGTTGTTAACATAGGAACAAACCAACAAAATCGTATAATTTTTGGAGATGGCGCTGGTTTTATAGGTGCTATTAACAATATATCTTTAAAAGATATTACAACTTATTTTACACCAGGATCTGTTGGTAATTTTATTATTTCTGGATTTGATCCTAATGTTAATGATTATATAACTTTTGACTCTACAAATGAAAATATAGAGTTTATTAACGCGCCGATAACGGGTGATAACGGTCCAGTTCAAATAAGTCAACAATTAAATATTGAACCAAGTATAAATGATACTTTTAGAGTTAAGTTTCATCACGTTATTACAACTGGATCAATAAGTGGTTATTACTTTAACAATTTAGGTGAAGGCTTTAGATTTCAATCAGCAATTACTGGTATTGACACGTACGATGTTTTGCACACAGTAGGTGATGATAGTCATGCTGCAGGAGAGCTACTTGAAACATTTGTTATTTTAGTAGATACTGATAATACTAATGGTACAATTGATAATATTTTATTTAGAAAAGAATACGAGCTTATTGATGAAAAAACAGTTTCATTTGACGAAAGCGTTAGAGGTTGGACAAGTTTTAAATCATTTATACCAGAACAAAGCACAAGTTTAATGGGTAATTATTACACGTTTAAAAACGGTGGTATGTTTAAACATAATGAAAAAATATTAGTAAATGATATTGATACAAATAGAAATATTTTTTATGGCGTACCTTATCCTTCAACAATAACTGCTATTTTAAATGAAAGCCCTTCTGTAGTAAAATCTTTTAACACTTTAAATTACGAGGGTAGTCAGTCTAAAGTACAAGCTGGTGATCCTAATGTTTTAGAAAAGGGTAATTATTACAACACTTTAAAAACTTATAATAGTACAGATAAAGATGGTTGGAGCGTAGAGTATATAAAAACAGACAAACAAGAGGGTAATGTTATTGAGTTTATTGAAAAAGAAGGTAAGTGGTTTAATTATATAAAAGGTGACCAAACAATTAATACAGCTGATTCAAGTTTTCAAGGATTAGGAACTGCTAAAGAAATAATAACAATTACACCATGATAAACAAAAAAATTATATCAAGAGTTCAAATAAATCAAAGCACTATGAGTTCTAGTGCTCAAAGTAGACAGTTAACTATAATAGGTGAAGCAGGCGCTGAGTTTATGATAAATATTATTAAAATAAACGGTACTAGCAAAGAAAGTTATTATAATTTTAAATCAAAATCTTTTACAAATAGCTTCACATCAGAAAATGCTTTACACGGCACTATACTTCAAGATACATTTGTTCAAGTTATTAATTTTCCAGCTGATGCTAATGGAGATGTGTATAGCATAAAAACAATTGCTAAAAACGAGACCACAAAGTTTAGCAATGAAAGTTTTGTTGATTCAAAAGAAATAACACAGGTTGGTCAAACAACACTTAGTGTTCAAGTACCAGACAGTTCAACTATAGATGACAACTTAGTAAGTCTTCCCTCGCCAGTATCAAGCGTTGGATCAACAGCAGCATCTGGTATTGCTAAAACTTCAGCTGTAGACTGGACATTTACAAACACAAGTAGTGACACTAAAGGTTTTGGCTTAAGATTACCAACAACGGCAACAAATGATAGTTTTACAATTCCGAGCAACTATTGGTATGTTCAACAAGCTACTACCCTTGATGGAGTTCACAGTAGCACTGCCACTTGGACTTTAGCTAGTACAACAAATATAGTTCCTGGTATGCAGCTAGTATACGCTGCTTCTGATGTTTTTGTAACCGCTGTTTCTGGTAATGTAATAACTCTTAGCGCTGCGCTTTCTGGCTCAGATGGTTCTTCACAGGTTTTTAGAGCTTACGGACCAAGCCTTATGAAAACTATTTTTGATGTAGAAGTTGAGTTTAGTAACTTTGTTGCTAGGGGTGTGCCTTTAGAAAAAGAAGTTAGAACAAGCACTACGTTTCCACAATCTGACGGAAATGTTAGTTTAGAATTAACTGGAACTTACGGTTTAGGTGGTGGTAGTCATGTAAGATTAGAAGGCTTCAACATGAACAACTCTGGTAACAATAATTTAATTACTGTGGTAACACCAAGTTCAACAGCTGGTAGCGTTACTATTAATTATTCTGGAGCTAGTGACACTATAACTAGAGCCAACGTTGTACCTGTTGGAACAAAGTTAAAAGTAAAAAGATCTTATCAAGTAATAAATATAACTGGTAGTGTTAAAGTTAAAAAATATCCTAGCGCTAATACAAAAGTAGTGTTAGATACATTAAAAATTATAACTGCTGGTACAGCTGACGAATAAAAAATATGGCATTAAAAATAAAGTTAAATAACAATATAGACAACAGTTCCTTACAAATTGGCGATATAGCATATCATTCAGTTATAGATGCTAACGGGTTTGGCAATGGATTTACCAAAATAGGTGAAATAACAAATATAGAAGCTGATGCAATTGAAATAACAACGCCTTTATCAAGTCCAAATGTAAATGATTTTATAATGTTTTCTAAAAATACATCAGTAAATAATAGTAGTTTGCTTGGTTATTATGCTGAAGTTAAATTAACAAATAATTCAAGAGATAAAGCAGAGTTGTTTACATTGGGCTCTGAAGTAATTGAAAGTAGTAAATAATGTACAAAAAATGTAACTATAATAGATATGAATAACAAAATAAAGAAAAAAAGCCCTTTACAGTTTGGGTGGGTAACAGCCGCTCTTGCTGTTGCTGGATATTTAAGTCAGAAAAAAGCAGAAAGAAGAGCAAGGGGCGAAATGAGAGAAGCACAAGCAAAGCATGAGAAAAGAATGCAAGATTTTGAAAATTTAGAATTCCAACCTATTGACCCAAGTATTGTAGATCAAGAAAATATATTTGAAGATATGGAGATAGACACTTCTGGCTTTGAAATGCAGCGTAAAGCTTTTTTACAACAACAAGCTAATATTATGCAAGGTTTACAAATGGCTAGTGGTACATCAGGAGCTGCTAGTTTAGCTCAAGCATTAAGTATTCAAGCTGATAAACAAACAGAGCAAATGGGTATGACTGTTACTCAAATGATAAATAGAGCTAAAGAATTAAAACTACAAGAACAAGGTAGAATAAATCAAGCAATTACAGATATTAAATTAGCAAACGCTCAAGATGCTAGACAATTTGAAATAGACAAACTAACAACTTTGCTAGGTGTTGAAGGTGAAAAAGTTGCAGGCGCTAGACAATCGTTAGCTGGCGCTAGACAGGCAACCGGTCAATATATGAGCGCGGTAGGTCAAGCGGCTGGCTCTTACTTTGGTGCTGGTGGTAAAATGGATCTAACTAAACCTTTCTAAAAAAATATAACTATGGCAATTAACCTTAACACACAAGCAGTAATACAATCAGCTCGTTCAGCATACACGCCTGCAGAAGGTGAGTTTGGACTTGCTGGATATATAGAGGCTGTTGGTGCTATATCACAAGGCCTTACTTTGAGAAAAAAGGCAGCAGATGAATTAAAATCATCTGTAAAAAAACTTTCGATACCTACCGATATGGCAGCGGTTACAGGTATGGTTGGTACTATTCAAAATAATGTTATTGATGGAAATACATCTTTAGAAGATGGTACAAATCAAGTAAAAAGTATTGCTTTTGATGTAAAAAATGTAATACCAAAAATTAACGCAAGACTAGCAACAATAGAAGAAAATGGTCTTTCTGGATCTGTTAGTCCTATAGACGAAAACTACATTTTAGGTTTAAGACTTGGAGAATTAGACAATCCTGTTAAAATTAAAGACGGTATAACTGGTGAAGAAATGGAAATTTCTACGTTTTACCAGCAAGGTACAGACGGTAATTTACTTGTTTTAGATACAGATGGCGTAACTTATGTTAGGCCAAACGTGTTGTTAGCTAAATTAGAAAACATGGGTACAATTGAAGATAGAAAACCTGTAAACGATATATTAACAAAGTTTATTGGCTCAACATTTGACAGTGGTGAAAATAGTAAGTTTCCAGCTAGTAAAGACGCTACGTTGACAGCTATAGAAACTGCAATGGAAAATAAAAACGTTAAATATAGTTTTCTTCTTGACAACCCAAAAGGTTTTAAAGTTACGGATCAAAACGGTGTTTTAAAAACTGAAAAATGGTCAGAGCATTATATAGAAAGTGGATTAAAGGGTCTTAAAATTAAAGTTAACGGAGTAGAAGTTGATGCAAAAGAATATTATGACGCGGAATTAAAGAAATATACTAGTAAGGAGCAAAAAGACAAAGCGCAAGCAATAATTCTTAATCAGCTAATGGAAGGAGATACTAATTTAGACGAAGATATAGATAATTTTTTAGCTAAAATTGTAAAACATAAAGAGCCTTTAGAAAAAACTTTTAACCCAATAGTTTCAAACCCAACAAGTTCAACTAACTTTAAAATAAAAGGAAAATTAACAGCTTCACAAGCTCAAGATTTATCAGTAATTCAAGATATTGAAAGTGTTATTGAAAAGGCACGTGTAAACGAAAATAAGCAGTTAACATCATTTACCGCTATGGGTGGACAAGTTGAACTTGTTCAAGCTGAAGATGATCCAAATTTTTATTATTTTAGAAAAAATATGTACGGAGCTGAAGGACCTGAAAAAAGATATTCAGTTGATTTTAAATTAAAAGGCACATCTCCTGCATCATTCCAAAAGGTCATGGCACAAGTTATGATTGAAGCTGAAAGTGGAGTTACTTTTGGTACTAAAGTTTATAACCACTATATGGAACACTTAAATACTCTTATTCAATAATAAAATTAAAGTAATTAATAGATGACTGAAACTTACTATCTTAATGGTGAAGCATATAATTTTGATACTCAAGAAGAGTTAGACGCGTGGTTGGCTGAAAACCCTACCGCAAGTAAAACTAATCACGCTACGGTAGAAAAAATGAAAAAAGATGTTGGCTGGGGTTTTGTTGAAAAAGATTTTGTTAATAATATGAATACTTATTACAAAAACACTGGTATTGAGTTTAAAGAAGCAACAGCTGGTAAAGATCGATTTGTAATGTATGACGCAGACACAGATGAAACGTCAGAAGCTTTTGATTTGCCAAATATTTTTAGTACTGCTGGAAAAACAACTTCTTGGGACGACGTAAACTTAAATGTAAGAAATTTTTTCGATAGAGACAGAACTGTTAGTAAAGAGTTTGCAAGTCAAAAAGAAAAAGTCACAAATGTTATAGCTGCAAAACTAGATGATGTTGATTTTTTAACAAATTTATTAGGCGAAAACTTTGACTTTTCTTATGTTGAAAAATTAGAAAAAGGTGGTAAAGGTGAAGACTATGAAATAGTAATGCAGGCTTTAAAAAATCAAGTAGGAAAGTTTGGTGGTTTTTTTGGTGGAGATTTTGAAACTGATGTAGATTTTAGTTTATTAAGTGAGCAGTCTATAGAAAAAATTATAGGTGATGCTGTTACTAAAAAGTTTGATTATGACAAAGCAATAAAATCTAATGAAAAAGAAATAGAGCTTGTTAATACCATAACAGAAGAAAATACTACCACAACAAAAATTGACAACGCTAACAGACAAGCTAAGATAAACACTTTGAGTAAAGAAGGTATGGCTTTACATTTAGGTTTAGAAAAAATTAAAACATTAGATCCTAACTCAAATGAATATCAAACACAACAAAAAACAAACGAAGAGCTTTTACGCGAATATGAAGGTTGGTGGAGAAAAAACTCTGAGTTTTTAGTAGATCCTATAACTGGAATATCTATAAATCCAGAGTCTCCACAAGCAGCAACAGCAATTGTTGTAAGCAAAGAAGAATTAACTAAAACAGAAGATAAAATAAAACTTACTTACGGGCAGAATATTGAGCAAGCTTTTAACGTTAATGGTAGAAAAAAATGGTTGAGCGATAAACAAGGTGAAGAAACATATAACATAACAGTTAATGATCCACAAGCTAGCGCTATTTTTGAGGCTTTAGGTTATGAAATACTTGGAGATAACGAAAATGGATATGAGTATAGCGTTAAATTAAAAGATTTAGCAAAATATTACGATGCAACTGTAAAAAGCGATGGTTTTACTTTTTTGTCCGGTGCAAAAGGCTCTACAGTATTTAGTGGTAAACAAGATTTTGGTTCAAAATTTACTGGTTTACTTAATATTAAAGACAAATCTTCTTTTAAATCACCTATGGGTTATTTTGGTTTAACAGATAAAGTTGGGTTACAACAGTTTGAAAACTCTAGATGGCAACAGTTAACCGGTATAGATGAATATACACCAGGAGTTGATTTAGACAAACCTTTTAAAAGAATGCTTAAAGATTATCGTGATGATAAATTTAATTTAATAAAAGAAGGTAGAGTGTTAACTAAAATGCACTTATTAAACGTAGACCCAGCATCTACAGAAACAATGTTAACAGAAAGAGGTGCTGAGTTAATTGTAGAAGGTTTTAGAGGTATATTTGGCGGTAGCCAAGCTGATATTGAAACAATGGGTAGCACTAGAGAAGACAAAGATATTTTAGAAGGTATAGCTGCTAATAGTAACATAACGTTAACAACAACGCAAACGGAAGAAATTAAAAGAGGCACTGTTTATAGAGTTTATGAAGGCGTAACCGGTTTTGTTCCTGCTATAGCAGAGTTTGCAATAATAGATTTGGCTATAAAAAAAGGAACAGGTATTATTCCTGGCGCAGCAAAGTTAGTCTCTAAACTATCACAAGGTAACACACTTCAAAAAACACTTTATCACACTGGTGGTATAATAAAAGAAGAGATAAAAATGAAAGCCGCTTTTGATGAACATTATCACATGGGTGGTGGTGCTGGTTTTTATGCTGTTGGAAATTTAATACCTAATTTTAAATCTAAATATAATCTTCTAAACACTTTTATGAACGCTAATAAAAGCGGTGTAGGTGGTAGTTTGTCTGTTCAAGCGGCTGCTAATTTAGAGGCTTTAATCAGAGATGTTGCTGGTAAAGAATCTTACCAAACATGGGTAAAAGAAAACTACGCCGATTTAGAATTAACAAGTGTAGACATGCTAGTTGATTACTTTGTGTTTACTGCTATTGGCGCTAAAGGTTGGGCTTTTGGTGGTGGTAAAAACTGGAAAAACAATTTTAAAACAACATCTAGGTTAGAAAAACTAGAAAACGAGTTAGCTAATAAAATAACTATATACAAAAGTACTATAGCAAATCAAAAAGCAACAGGAAGATCTAAAGAAGCTGAAAAAACAGAAGAGCTTTTGAAAAAAGCAGAAGAGCTGTTTATGGGTGTTCATACTAGACTAGAAGGTATATACGAAGTCAATGATTGGCACGACCCTGAAAAAGCTACTAAAATGATAGAGCGTCAAAACAAAAATATAAAAGCTATTTTTGGAGAACAAGTTTCTATACAAGCTGTTAATAGTAGAAAAAACAAAGAGGGTAAAGATTTGTTTGAGTTTGAAGACTCTGCCGCAGAGTTATCTAGAGATGGCAAAACTATTTATATAGACGTTAATAGAGTTCAACCAGGAAAACTACCTCATGAAGTATTTCATTTAACAATGAAACAAATGTTTAAAAATAATCCTGCATTAATGAACAGCTTTAAAGCTACTATTGAGTCTAGCTTTCAGGATAAAATGTTTGTAGATGTTGAAATAAAAGATAAAGACGGTAAGCCAACTGGTAAGTTTAAGGACATGTCTATTGAAGAACTTGTTAAAAACGAGCATGGTAGTCAAGTTAATTTTGACAAAATAAAAGCAAATGAATTTTTAGCTTATACAGCTGAAATTTTAGCCAACCCTAGATATTATAGTAAGTTTGTAGCAAATGGCACTTGGAAAAAGCTACAAATGGATTTAAATAAGTTTACTAATAGACACATGGGTACTAGTGTTATTGAAAGCGGTACTAAACAAGACTTAATAGATTTTATAGCTAATTTTTCTAGATCTACTTTAGAAGGTAATCTTACTAGAAAACAAATAGAAATGTTTAAAAGAGTAAAAGCAGATGGAACTTTTGCCGAAAAAATAGAAGCAGACAGTAGGACACAACAGAGAAAAAATGAAGAAAAGTCAGAAGAGGTAATGAAAACAAATATGCCTTCTAAGTCTGTAGAATTATCTAGTAAAACTCAAAAAACTTATCAAGATATAGTTAAAGGCAAAGAAGGTTTAAAACTTGATAGATCTATAGAACAACTCACAATGCCTGATCCTAAAGATAGATCTTCTGTTGCTGGTAAAAACTTTGATAATATTATATATGATTTAATAGAAAGAATGTATCCTGAAGTTTATAAAAACCCTGATCAAAGATACACTTTGGCTTTAGATATGGTGTATGATATAAATAGAGGTCCTGATGCTAAAAATAGAGGTGTTCAAGGTTTAATAAAAGAATATGAAGCTAGAAAAGAATTTGATTATACTAAAGGAAAACCAGACGTTTTTGATTCAGAAGGAAACAAAAGATTAACTAAAAAAGAAGTTGAAGCCTTAGAGTCTAAATACGATGCTAAGTTTGGAACACCTGAATTTATAGAAAAAGCTACAAAAGAAGGTTACAAAGGTAAACAAAATTTAACTAAAACGGTTAGAGAGGGTTTAATTAATCGTATACACGAAATAAAAGAAAGAGCTCTTGGTCAAGAAAGCGATTTAGAAGGTCTTGGTTTTACAAGAAGTATTCAAGAAATGGGTGAAACCGGTAGAGATATTGTTGATACTAAAGGCCCTAGTACTTTTGAGTTTAAATCAACAGAAGAAATAAAAAGAGAAGCTAAAGGTAAAAAGAAGATAAATCCACTTGATTACGTTGAGCCTAAAGACTTGGTTAGTATTAGAAAAAACACAACTGACTATTTAAAATCAACAAAAGCTTTAATCGATTTAAGACCGGAAAAATTAGCAGAAGCTATTACCCCTGAAACTCAAAAATTATTTGAAAAGCAATTTGGTAGATATAAAGAAGTCGAAAATAAAGATGGTAGTATTACTTTAGAAAAAGTAGCTAAAAAAGATTATTACGATATTTCTAAAGAAATATTTGAGGCAAAAGAAAAAGAACTCTATGAGGCGACGCTACCAGAAAGCAGAGACAAATACACATCGGAAACTACAAACGCTGCTAAATCTACTTTTGCTCCTCTTTATAAAAAAGTGGGAGAGTTTACTTTTGCAGAATTAAACAAAGGTATTGCTAAAGAAATATTAACAGATTCTCAAAAAGCTGAGGGTAGAGATAAAATGGAAAAAGAGCCATATAGAAAAGGTATTCTTAATGACATTATATTTAAAGGTAACAGAAAAGATCAGCATCACAAAAGAATGGATTATCTAATGCCTCATGGAACTTTTACTGTAGCTAGAAAAGTTGTAGACATGCAGTTAAATAATCCTAGATACGTTGAAATGTTAAAGAAAATGAATCCTGGCGTTTACGAAGGACTTCAACTTAATCAAGTTTTAACATCTATTAGAGAAAACTTAAGAGGAACCACTCCAGAGGCTTTAGCATCTATGAAAACAAAGCTAGTAGTTGATCAGTTTGTTGAAAAAATAAAAAAAGGTCAAGGAGCTAAAGCTGCTGTTTTAGAGGTTATAGCTAGCAACGAAAGTTTAAAACCATACAAAGCAGAGATACTAGAAAAAATGAAGTTAGGCGTAGAAGAACTTTCTACTACTGGCGAATTATTTGTAAAGTTTGGAGATGCTGGAAGATCTCTTGGTATTATACAAGGCAAAGCGGTTAAGCCAATTATTTTTGATGCTAAGTTTGACGGTAAAAAAGGAGTTAGTGTTTATGGAGAGTTAAACAAAATATTAGACAAATTTTCAGAAAAAGGACTTATTAATAAAGACTTGATTAATGTTAACCAAGCTAAGTCTAAAAGAGAAAAAGATAGAGATTTTAGCAAAGACTTTGCTGAATTATTTTTACCTAAGTTTTTTGAATCGTTTGACGCTAGATTACTAAACATGCCAGGTCCTGATAGAGGTGGTCTTGGTACTACTATGGGTTATGGAAATCAAAGGTTTGGCTATAGACCACTTGTGACTAGAGTAAGTAAAAAAAGAGGAAAAATCACTGAGCCTAAAATATTTGATAAGGACATGCGTAACGGTATTTTTGAGGGACTTGATTTAGTAAATTTTAGAGAAGTAAGTACAAAAACCGGCAAGCCCTTGACAAACAAAGAGTTTAAGAAAAAATATTTTGATCCTAAGTTTGTTAAAGTAAACAATAACACAGATGTACAAAAGGCAGTAGACAATGCTTTAAAAACGTTTGAAGACAAGGGTCTTGATGTTTTCAATCCTAAAATAAGAAAAGCATATGTTGAAAATATTAAAAAACAATTATCTCCTGACGGTACTTTAAAAGGCTACAACAAAATGCTAGAAGCAAACCAAGGTATGCTAAATTATATTTCTACAAAACTATTTGACTATATAAACAACGCTGCCAAGTCTGGCGAAAAAGGTAGTTTAGAAACAGCAATTAACAACGTTAGCTATTTTTTACAAATACAAACAAATTTGGGTAATGGTTGGTTTAGAGGTTTAGCTACTCACAACGCTAGTACATTAATTAGAAGTGGTAATGTTGAAAAAACTCTTTCTGAAAGATACAGGAGTGAACACGAGTTTCAATTAACAAACCTTACTGGTAATTTACTATTAAATACTTTAAATAATTTTGGAAAGAAAAAAGCTTTTCAAGATAACATGAAACCTTTAATTAGAGAGTTCAAGCAAAGCATAATTAGTAGAGAATTACAAAAAAAGATAGATGATGCTGAGGCTGGTGGTAATACAGCTAATATATATTCTGAAAAAGGTATCACTACAGATGTAACAGCTAAAGCTAACTTTTTGCTAGAAAGACAAATAATGGAATCTATTGTTGATTTTAAAACTGGAAAAACTTACGCTGAAATTATAGACGGTAGACTTCAAGCAAAAAATGTTTACGAAAATTTACAAGCAATTTCTAAAAAAGCCGGCTTACCATCTAAAAACGTTTCTACAGCAAATATGATTAGAAACGCTAAAATTAGAGATCAAGCGCTAGAAAGCGGTAGGGTTAAAAACAAAAAAGCAAGAGGTGCTAGTGTTTTTGATTTTGATGAAACCGTTGCTTTTAGCGAAAACTTTGTGTTTGCAACTAAAGGAAAACAAAAAAAGAAAATAGCTTCTAACGAGTGGCCATTTGTTGGTGAAAAGTTATTAAAAGAAGGTTGGAAAATGGACTTTACTGATTTTAATAGAGTAACAAAAGGTAAGCCAGGGCCTTTAATGCAGAAAATGAAAAATCAAATAGAAAAGTTTGGTCCAGATAATGTATTTATATTAACTGCTAGAGCCCCTGAAAGTGCTAAAGCAATTCAAGATTATTTAAAGTCAGAAGGTGTAAAAATACCTTTAAAAAATATAACTGGATTAGGTAATAGCACTGGCGAAGCAAAAGCATTATGGATGCTTGAAAAGTTTAGTGAAGGTTATAACGATATGTATTTTGTTGACGACGCTTTACCAAATGTAAAAGCTGTTAAAGAAGTCTTAAGCCAGCTAGATATTAAATCTAAAGTTCAACAAGCTTTAGCTAGTAAAAACAATGACCTTGCCATAAACAAAATAATGGAACACTCTTTAGGTATTGAATCCCAAAAAAGATTTTCTAAAGCTGAAGCAAAAATTAGAGGTAAAGATATCAAACGAAGAAGAATATTTATGCGTGATAGCGCTGCTGATTTAGAATTATTAATAGAGCCTTTGTATGGTAAAGGTAAAAAAGGTAACGAAAATAAAAAATGGTTTAAAGAAGAGCTTGTGTTACCATTTGAAAGAGGTATAAGAGATTACAACGTAGCTAGACAATCTGCTAAAAACGATTACATGAGTCTTCGTAAACAAAATAAAGACGTAGTTAAAATAATTTCAAAAGAAGTTGAAGGTACTAGCTTTACAAACGACATGGCAATGAGAGTTTATCTTTGGAACAAAGCTGGTTACACAATACCTGATTTAGCAAAAACATCAGAAAACAAATTGGTTGAGCATGTAATAAACAATCCGAGATTAAGAGCTTATGCGGAGCGTTTTGCTACAATTACAAAACAAGAAAAAGGTTTAAAAGAACCAGGAGAAAACTGGTGGGCAGAAACAATGGCTGGTGAAGTCACAAATATAGATAGAGGCGTTAGTAGAAAACAATATCTTCAAGAGTGGACAAACGCTAAAAACGAAATATTTAGTGAAGAAAATTTAAACAAAATGGAGTCTAAGCTTGGCACCAGGTGGAGAGAAAACATTGAAGATATGTTTGATCGTATGGAAACTGGTAGAACTAGATCTTTAAAGTTAGACAGAGGTAGTAGCGCTATGATGAATTATTTAAACGGTGGTATTGGTACTATTATGAATTTTAACACTAGATCAGCTGCTCTACAAACTATATCTACTCTTAATTTTCTTAATATGAGAGAAAATAATCCTATATCTGCAGCAAGAGCAATGGCCAATGTTCCTCAGTTTGCTAAAGACTTTATGTTTATAATGAACTCTCCTATGTTAAAACAAAGACGTGACGGTTTGTCAATAAATGTTACTGAAGCTGAAATTGCTTCTGCGGCTGCTGCTTCACCAAACATGATACAGGGTATAATATCTAAAGTTTTAAAAGTTGGTTATACGCCTACAAAACTTGCGGATAGTTTTGCAATATCTTTTGGTGGTGCCACGTTTTATAGAAACAGAATTAAAATGTATGAAAGACAAGGCATGAAAACTAAAGAAGCTGAAAAAGAAGCGTTTTTAGATTTTCAAGTTTTATCAGAAAGAACACAGCAGTCATCAAGAGCAGATTTATTATCTAGACAACAAACATCCTTAATAGGTAGATTTATACTACCATTTGCCAATACTCCAATGCAAATGAATAGAGCGGGTATGAAAGATATACTTGATGTAGCTAAAGGTAGAACAACTGGTTTAAGAAATACTTCAGAGGCTATGGGTAGAATAGCATACTATATGGGCGCTCAAGTAAGTATATTTGCTGGTTTACAATCAGCTTTGTTTGCAATGTTATTTAATGATGAAGATGTTACTCCAGAAAAAATAGCTAGTACAAAAACTTATACACTACAATCAACCTCAGATTCTATGTTAAGAGGTTTTGGTATACAAGGAGCTTTTATATCATCGTTTAAAAATGCTGCAATTGAATTTTTTAAACAATCTCCAAAAGGTTATATGGCTGATTATGGTGAAATTACAGAAGACTTGTTAAATATATCACCACCAATTGGATCTAAAATTGGTATGTTAGATTTAGCTGGCGATAGATTAAAGTTTAACACAAAAACTCCTTTTAAATTTGAATTAGGTAATCCAAAACTAGAAGCGGGGTTAATGAGTATACAAGCTATTACTAATGCGCCTGTTTATTCGCCATACCAAAATATTACTAACGTGCAACACGCTTTAAGTGATAAATATGAAACATGGCAAAGAATATTTATGGGTGCTGGTTGGACACCTTACAATGTTGGTATAGAAGAAGAAAAAAAGAAAAAGAAAAAAAGGAAATATGAAGGTATTAGGCTAGAATAAAATAATATAACAACTAAATAAAATAATGAAAAAACTAATTATCGTAATATGTATAGCAATGGTTGCTTGCGCAGCACCTAAAAAATGTTGTAGTCAAGATGTAAAGAAAATATTTAAATTTTCTACATTTTATGCAGCTGCAAATGGTGGTACTTCTATATCAGATGTAGAAACATTTTCAGTTACAAATGGCCTTGAAACAGCTACAATACAAACACCTTATGATTATAACTTAGCATTAGGTATACGTAAGATAGCTAGATTTGGTTATGAAAACAGAGCGCAAACATTTTATGATGGTACTGAAAACTCTTGGTCAGACGGTGCTAATGTTGGTAAAGTATCTGGTTTAGAATTTTTATTTGAAATAGATTATACAAGACAACAAGGTAATGA
>TARA_R100001443_G_scaffold25736_1_pt1 | contig 24577 bp, 40 predicted proteins | sample TARA_R100001443 | Tara Oceans TARA_R100001443 (sample SAMEA2622142) | marine metagenome | biome: marine biome (ENVO:00000447); feature: deep chlorophyll maximum layer (ENVO:xxxxxxxx); material: "saline water (ENVO:00002010), including plankton (ENVO:xxxxxxxx)" | depth 50 m
TGACTGAAAACTCGCCCTCATTAGACAGAGGATAGATATAAACCTTTTTACCAAACTGATACCACATTTGATAATCCAAGTCTCCTGAAAGATATGTGTTGCTAAGTCTAGTTACATCGTCAGATTCTATCCTATCCAAGGTATGTACATTGCCATTTCTTAAAGTAGATATAGACAGTATATCATTTCTAAAAACTTTATTGCTCAGTTCTGTGATATTAAAATTTCCGTATGGGTCAGTATACACCATCTCTTCTGTTTCTAAGTTTTTTAAATAATAGTTGTGTATAATAGTACAAAGATACCTTTGAGAAGTATCTAAGGCATCTAGTTTTTGTTGTTTTGTAAAACCTAAATCTGTATCATCCTCAACTCTTGTTCTTAGATGTCTTAATATCTCATCTACTGATATATTATTAATTTCTGCCATTAAATCTCCTTAATTGGGGTTACCCGGAGAATCTACAACAAATCCGGGTACTCTGTCTATTCCTTGAGATGCGCCCCTATCATAAACTGATGTTCTCTTTATATCAACAGTTTCTTGTGTTGGGGCAACTCCACTATACGTTCCACCACCGGTTGCGTGAGCGTTTCCCTGAAGATAATCACTTACATATGCGCTAACCTGACTATCGGTGGGTTCTGATGCATAGTTTAAATTTTCAGAAGACTCTTCCCATTCATATATTTTTCCATAAGAGTCCATTATCATAAAAATCCATTTTTGGAATGATGAATCATAAATTAATTTATCTGCAGTTAATATACTGCACTTTCCTACCTCTGCGCTTGTAAAAGCCATATTTCCTCCTTAAGGTGTATACCAACCGGCAAAACGATTGGTGTTAAAGTTTAAAGGTTTCTTACCGGTTGTAGAACCATCCGTGGTTGCGACATATTGAGCATCAACATTTCCAAATAGATTTCTCTCAGTTTCTCCTTGGTCATTTGTCGTAGGGTTTATATAACTATACGCAGAACTATCTGTACTTGGAAAAGCGCCATACATTCCTGCATTACCACCTGATAAAACCTCTGTATCACCATAGACATAAATATTCCCTTGATGCGTATCGCTAAATAATCCTAAGTCCTTACCTTCAGTATCAACCGAATTCATAAAATGAGTTCCACTTGTCCAAACAGGTACACTTGCTATTCCACTATTATCCTGTCCACCATTTTGACCTACACTACCATACGTTAGTGCGCTATTTGTTCTAATTATTCTATTTCTGTACATATTAATATTAACAGTATTTATTAGTCCTCCTGATACTACAGGAGCATCACCTAACTCTGTTCTTAAGTGAGAAAACTGTATATCAAATCCACCATACTGAGAGGCTTTAAAAAGTCCATCATTAGCACCTGAAGGGTCATCAGTAACTGAGGATGAGTAAACAGGTGTAACTAACCTAACGTGCTTTACGTGTACCTTGCAGTTTGTTAGTTCAAAACCATATGCCCTTCTCTCTGTTCCGGATGTATCCATCGTAAAACCTAACCGTGGATAATCCAATTCTGTGTCCGTGTCAGATAAAGAATTTCCATCGTGAGTTACACCTTGGATTATTAAGGTGCAATTTGTTAACACACAGTCATTGACTATATTATATAAATTATCTGATATATTTCCTGAAGAACTATTATCTTTTCCGTGAAGCACGAGATATATACTTGTGTTTGTAAGACCATTTATTAACTGCATTGCATAACTCAGAGATTGAACTGCTTGTCCTGTAACCCAACCTGATTGAGAATTATCTCCAAGAACAGGGTCAATATGTATAACCCTTATCGGTTGTTTTACAATACCGGCAGAAAGTTTTATGTTTCCAACTACGTGTAATTTTTCAGATGGATTTATGGTATTTATACCAACATTACTTCCATAAGATTGTCCTTTTATAACGAGACCTGTACTCATACTGCCTGAGGTGTTAGATGTGGCAAAATATATATGACCTAAACCTGACTGACCTTTTGAATGTATTTTAAATGTATTAGAACCTGCATTTCCACTTCCAACTCTATCAGAGATAATCATATTACCTCCTGCATCCTCCTTAAATTTTACTTGAAAAGATGACTCTGTTGTCTGCGTATTAACTACAAAAGTATCTACCGTATCGTCAATACTTTTTATAAATAAAGAATTATTAGTTGGAGGGTCTGCTTCTGTAAAATTTCCTATCATAACAGACTTTCCTTTTGTTAAAAATAAATTACTCTTATTATCATTACCATCGCATACATTTGCTATTGCATCATTCTTTAACTCGGTTATATTGCCATTAGATTGAACTACAGAATGTAGCCATCCCGATTTAACGTCTGATAATGTTTTAGTTGATAAGTCTGCCATTTACACTCCTTAAATATCTGTTATATTGGGTTTAATTGTTATTTTTACATCTGAGTTTGGATACGTATCTGTTGACCAATTAACCGGATTTAGACCTGTTATTGCATCCTGAGTGTTAAATACCCAAAATACAAGAGAGTCATCTATAATACAATTAGAATTACAGAGGACATCTGAAGAGCCTATGTTTGTTTGCTCAAACACTATGTTATCTGTAGCAACACTAAACTCTTCTTGGTCATAAGTATATTTGCTTATCCAAACTCTTTTAAAAAATTTTGAAGACATTGCAGTTTTATATGTACCATCTGAATGTCTATAATTGTACTCTAAATACGGTTGCATTTTATATCTTCCTTTAAAATTACGATAAGTGTCATCAGAGTTATATCCTATTCTCATCTGCAACCTTCCTACTGTCGATAAAAGACCCGTTGAAAAATACTGTTCTTCCCTAGCTAATGTTTGCACATTATTCGATATAGGTAAAGTTGCCCCTGACCTAACTACAGGACAATATATATATTTAGCTTTAAAATTGTCAGATACAATGTCATCAATACCATATGACCCATTGTACGTATCTGACTCTACCGTTATCTTGAAAAGTAACTCACTTCCGTTATCAGAAGTAACCAAGTTTGACATTTGAGGAGTTTTTTTGTCTATTTTAAAAACTCTACTAATATCATAAAAACCACCATCAGTCCACACTATACCTTTTAAATCTAAATCTAAATCTTGCCCTTGACTTGGGTCTGTAGGTGAATCCGAATACCACAACTTAATATTACCATTTAAAATTTGTTGCATCCCTATATCAAAGTTATTTAGAGATAAGCGAAATTTTAGAATGCAAGTTCCATCATTATATAATGAGGTTACTGTGGGATTGACTATTCTCCCTGACGTTCCCTTGCCTTTGTAGGTAACAGTTTTTGTACCTGTTCTATTTTTAGTTATTGTAGCCATTTATTTCCTTAAGTTTATTGGGGGGAAACCCCATCGTTCCCCCCAAATATTAATGCGAGATTTCTACTGAGCGCCTACTTCCACCCAAGTTCCATCGGCTACTGTACAAGCATATACTAAGCCTGTTGCAGTAGAAACATACAAACATCCGATAGGACAAACGTGGTCAGGAACTCCTTGACCTGTATAAATACGAATACCACCTATAGCAGTATAAACAAATCCACCTGCATCAACTTCTGTAATCATACCGACAGTTTTCTTGTCGGCACTAGTTTGTGCTGTTGCCATTGTTTATTCTCCTATGAATAGTCTTCGTTACCACCTACTAGAACGCCTTGCATTCTTGGATTAGTACAAGTCAATTGACCCATCCAAAAGATTTTAGCGACTCTAGAGTCTTGGTTAACAGGTTTTTGGAAATCTTCAAACGCAAAGTTTCTCTTGCTATGTACTTTAAAGTCAAGATATTTTGTATTTAAGAAATACATTTGACCTGCAGGTACGTGAGAATCTACTACAACAGTAGCACCTTTAAATCTTAAAGTTTGGAAACCTGCATCTGCTAAATCAGATGAGCCTTCAAATCTTTTGTTAGATTGTAAAGAAGATTCGTATGCATCCATAAGAACTTGAGTAGTCACGATTAAATCAGGACTATCATTATCTATGGTACAAGAACCGTACATTTTAGTCATATCTTGGACAATATTAGATACGCCATTTGATGCAGTTAAGTGTTCAGTCCAAGTTGCAAAAGCCGTATCTTGACCTGTAAAGAAGTTATTGTTAGCATCCCACCAACCATAAGTGCCACTATCAATGCCACCTAAAGTTCTTCCTTTACCGATAATACAACCATCGACACCTGAAGTTGGTGTGTAAGTACTAACAAGATTCTTCTTTGTACCACCTAAAGCAGTAATTTCACCTGTGCCGGGTGCAGTTGCACCGTCACCATTAAATAGTGAATTACCAAACATATCTTTAAGAGATTTTTCTGCGTTACGCATTTTGGATTTTAATAACGATAATACTTGAGAATCACCTGCGTTTTTCAATTCATCTTCGCCTGAAATAGAAATAGTAGCATAAGCCATTTTCCAATCCCATTCTGCAGAAGTAATTGGGTCAGAAGGTGTTGTATCAAGCACATCGTAACCTGAGTAATAACCTTGAGCAGAGTTTTTACCATATTCCAAAGGTGTGATAATTTTCTTACCACCATCTAATTTCTCTGCATTTTTTAACAATCTAAATGCAAGTACGTTAGAGTTGAAGATATTATCAACCAATACAGGAATAAATTTATCTCTAGTCAAAGAACTCAGAGCATTATAATTTAAAGACATTATAATTTCTCCTTATTTACGTATTGAAGTATCGAGTAATTTCGGGATTGTCCATAGTAATTTCTTTGTAGTCTTTGATAGGCTTTCCTGAACGGACTTCCTTAGCGCCAACTTCAGAGTCATTAATAACACTCCCTTCATTTCTCAATCTATTGTTATGCAATTGCTCTGCTCGATTTTCTTGTGTCATAACTTTATCATAACTCCATAGCTTGAAGGAAGCCTCCATATCTATGTCATCTTCATTTATAACACCTTTATCGTTGCAGAATTGTAAGAAATCAACACCATCATTTTCCTCCTTAAAGAAGTTAGGATTGTTCGCTTTGATGTCATCAAATCTGTCACCAATGGAACGCTCTAACTTTTCATCTTCCAAACCTTCAATTCTATCAAATAATTGATTTAACCTTGGGTCATCTTGAGGTTCTTGTGTTTCTTGAACAACTTGTTCTTGTTGAGGAACTTTATCAAAGTCTACTCCATATCGAGAATCTAAGCCTAGTCTCCCAAACTCTTTTTCATCGCCATAAAAATATTCTTTAACGTATTCTCTAAAAGCCTCATCGTTGTCCAACTGTTCTAACAATCTGCCACCTTTAGCAATTGCTTGTGCTTTTTGAGTATTAGATTTAGACCAATCAGACTTATTGTCTGAGTTAGCCTTCCATTCTAACACTTGGTCTATTGAATAAACATCGTCACCAACGTGTAATTCGTACTCTTCTTCTGAATCACTTGTTGATTGTGGTTCTGCAGATTCAACAGATTCTTCCCTTGGCTCTTCATTTACTTCCTCAACAGAAGGTTCAGAAACAGGGTCAGACTCCTTTGGAGTTGGGGTATCATCGACCTTTGATAGTCCACTCAACTCTTCAGTTGTCACTTCTATGTTGCCATATTCATCAGGCATAATAACATCTCCTTGATTGGTTATTAATTAAAAAATCTAAACTTTTTTAGCAGGTGTAGTCTTAGCCTTAGCCTCTGCCAATTCTTTTACTCCTGCATCATATCCACCATCTTGCACTTTTTTAACAGGTTCTTCCTTTTTAGGTGCTTCCTTTTGAGGCTCTTCCTTTTTAGGTGCTTCTCCCTTGCCTTTAAGTTTATGCATTCTTTCTTCTGCTACTTCTAATACACGGTTATTAGCAGGAACAAGAAGACCATCAAAAGTAATCATTGGTACACCTTTATCTATTCCATCTGCTACTGCACGTAAAAGACGCAATAAAGTAGCTTCATTCATATTATCTAAATCTTCACCTGTCAACTCTGAAGGCTTCTCAGGTTTTTTCTCAGGTTCTTTAACCGGGTCTTTAACCGGGTCTTTAACCGGGTCTTTAGGCTTTTCATCTACAGGCTTATCTTTAACAGGCATAGGTTTAGAATCATCACTAACCGGTGTTTTATCTTTCTTTAAATGATGACTTCCACTTTTATACTTACGCCTTTTTAATCTCCTAGAGGCTCTTCTTTCCTTATTCTCTTTTCTTTTTTTCTTTATTTTTTCAACAATCTCTTTAAAACTCATTTTTTCTCCTTAATGTTTTTTACAATTCCTGTTTTCAAATGATTTTCTGCCATTGATTTTAACTTGGCATCATCTTGTTGAGACGCACTCAATAAACACTCCTTTGTGACTCCGTCATATCCGTTCTTCTTACACCATTGAGAAATAGTGAAAATACCTCTAGTTCTGAGCCGAGAATCTTTTTCTTGAACTTCTTGCATTCTTTTTCTGCTCCCTCTCTTCTGCTTCTTGTTTTTCTTCTTCCTCAGGGTGTGGGTTTTGACCCATCAACTCCCTCATCATTAGTTGTGCTTGTTGAATCTCTGCAGGATTTGTTGAAGTATTTAAGACCTCTACCAACCTTTGCATTTCTTCTTCTTGTTGTTTTTCTTGCTCTAGTATCTCATCAAGTATTTCTTTGGACATATCTTTTTGTGTCCACATCCAAAATTTCTTCGCATCTAATAATCCTAGTTGAACTAAATCTAAGGCTTGGTCAAAACGACTTGCTCTTGATTCAGGCATACTAGAACCCGGAACATATTTGTAATCCATATCATCATCAACTTCAGTTGGATGTATTTTATAAAATTCATATCCTGCTCCGGATTGATTAAATTTTCTTACATCTATTTCTTCTTCGTAATTATTTTTAATAAGTGAAAGAGTTTGTTTATAAATATCTATAATAGTGTCGCTTCCAACTTCTCTTTCTTTTGTACGTATAATTTGTTGTGATGCTTCTTGCAGTTGACCAATCGCTCTTCCTGATGTAACTCCGGCAGGATTTCTACCTTGCGTAATATCGTGAACTCCACTAACTTGGTCTGTAATCCTCAATAAAGAGTCTGCTAAAGGTATAGTAGAACTACTTATATTACCTGCAGGAAGTCTTTGTATTGATTGACTTGGGTTGTCTGTATAAAATACTTGACCCGGTTTATCTGTGGGTCTCATAGCAGAATCTTTTACGACTCCCTTTGCAACTACCCAAGCAGGATTACCGTGATATATTAAATTATCTACGCCTTGAGATAACAATATACTAGTACCAACTGCTAATGGCTCTATAATCTCAGGCTCTCCTTTACCCCAAAAATGATGCTCATCTGCATAGTTTTTAAACATAGCAACAGGTATAAATGGATATGGAGACTTTGTTCTTTGTAGTAAGACTTTATCAGTCCAAGTAGCCAACCATAATTCTCCATCTTCCCAATACCAAGTCTCTTTTACTATAACTTGACCATCACCATAATCATAATCGTCAACTTCAGTAAGAGGGGATTTCTCCATATAGTCAGTTCTCACATCTCCTGATGCGACACTACTATGTGTTACCGTGCTAACTTGAGAAGTTGTGTCTGCTTCAGGTTGGCGTAAAAAGGATTTATACTCATCCATATTACCCTCAGGCTTAACATATTTTCCATTAGTATATTTCGATGCAACGTCTTTTACATACGTAGGATTGGCAAATGTTATACACTTAGCGTTATCAATGTTTGTTGCTAATGGGTCTACAAATACAGTATATATATCAGGAACACTATAAGAAACTCTTCCATTTTTTATAAAAGTCTTTAAAAATCCATTACCATATAAAATACCATCTCTTTTCAATCCCCTTACTGCTCTATTACATTTAGATTTCTCCATCTCAATTTCTACTGCTTCTTGAGATTTCATAGCATCTTGTATCTGTTCTTTCCTTTTAGGCATTATATCAACCTTAGGAAATCTATCTGTCATAATAGAATAAATACTTTCAACAGTCGAATGAACAACGTTAGCCACAATACGGGATTTGTATTTAGGTAATTTAAAAGGTTTAAAAAAGTCGCCATTATATAATTCTTCATTTCTACGCCATCTCTTTACCTTATGTGAACGTGCCTTTTTAGATGCGTCAAACATCTTCTTTAAATATTTTAAAGTTTTAATCTCTTTATTAGAAGGACTATATCCTGCTATTTGAGTTACTTTTGCTCCTTCCGGAGTAGATTTATCGTATTTATCCATTTATAAAGGACTATCGTTTTCACCTATCGGAGTAGAGTCGCCACCTGCGTCTCTTCTTTTAAGTTCAGATAGTTGTGATTTTTTCTTTTTAGGCTTAACGCTTACTGTAGGCGAAGACTTTACCATTAATTTAACCTTCAATGGCTTTGAAACCTTGCCTTCTATTTTTTTGGTAGTCTTATCTACCTCATACCCAAAATCGTCTTCTAACGCCATTTTTACTCCTTATGCTTATATATAGTTTTTCCTTTAACCTTAGTAGCCACCGTAATCTTTTTTCTATTAGGTTTACCGGCACTAATATAACTTATATGAATCCAACCATCAGGTAAAAATTCAGATATACATTGGTCAAAATTTAAATTAGATTCTTCAGTAATCCACTTAAAAACTTCAGGTAAACCCACCTTATTTCCTAAAAATTTAAAGTCAACTGCACAATCTCCGTTCTTAGCCATATGTTGCGACTTGGATGAGCCACCGATAACCTCGTTAAGTTTAGGACATCTATATCCCGATGTCACTCTAATCGGCTCACCGAAGTGTTCTCTGATGGGGTCAAGAACGTATTTGCATAATTCCCTCAATTGCACCTCCTGTGCCTTAGATGGTTTATTAACAATTCCTTGTCTCGTTGCAGTTTCTGAACGAACTAATTCTTCCAACGTAAAGTATTTTGAAAATTTACCTTTAGGTTTAGAATCTTCTATGTATTCATTTAATAATTTTATTGCTTGTTCTAACTTAGTCATCCTTATTAACCTTTTTAAATGAACTTCCTCTAACTCTATCCTGTCTCTTTTTCATTTTCCTTTTAATTTTCCAATATCTATTTTCAGATATTTCTCTCTCTTTACCACCCAAATTATTTATAGACCACTTAGTATAATACTTTTTCTCGCCTGTAGTAGGGTCTTCTCTGTGATAAATCTGCCTATCACTATCAAATAACTTTCTATCTACAACTCTACGAACAACCTTTTTATCTTTTGCATTTTTATGTCTTGAATACATACTACTGCTTTTGGATTTTTTATTTTCTCCAAAATGAACAGAATTTATAAGAGTATCATAAAACTTCTCTTCATTCTTAAGGTAGTCGCCCCTTCTTCTACCATCAAACTCATCATTAAGAATACTTTTAATTTTATCTCCATCCCCATCAAAAATCGCCCTCATTAATTCATCTTTCAGATGTCCACTACCTCGAAAACTATTTACCATCTTCATAACCTTGTCATCAACTTCAGGATATTTTCCACCACCTGATTTTATTTTTTCATCTGCGTGGTAAAGAGTGCTTTCAAAATTATTATTTATGCCTTGCTTTGTGTCAACGTGTATTCGTCTTTTACCACCCCTAGAGGGTGACCTCCATCGATTGTGTTCATAATTTCTTACATCTATTTGATTTCGATTATCAACCCAATAACGTCGGTCTAGTCCGGGTTGCGTATTGCTACGTTCCTCGTGGTCAAGTGTTTTATATTTTTTATAGGATTTTACGTCTCTAAGTTCGCTTATCAAGTTGTTGATGTCAATCCCATCCCTTTTTGCTATATCAACTAAATCACTATAATGATGAGACCAATAACCATCTGTCTCTTTTGAACCTAAACTACCTCCAAATGTGTTATAGGCTTGGGCAAGTTTTTCATTAAATTCTTCACTCCCACCTAGATTTGATATGATTTTATCATACTTTGCTTTATCTTTGTTCTCTATTTCAAGACGCTCTTTATCATATTTACCGGTTCTCCACGTTTCATAATCTTTATCGTGATGACCGTATACTTTCCCGTGGTCGTTAGGTTCTACATAACCACTCCACTCATAACGTGGGCTTATCTTTTGGACTAAAGTAGCTTTTAATTCGTTTTCTTTTGACATTAACCTACTCCTCCTAGCTTTTGCACAAATACCATTAACTCATCATTATATGCTCTGCCTTCTTCAGTTTCAGGTTTCCATCGACTCAACATATCTATAAGTGCTTGGTGGACTTCTGCAATACTAATTTGAGGTGGTTGTTGTGCCGGATTTTTTTGAGGCATTTCACCACCTCTAGCACCTTGTACCATCTGTTGAATTGCTTGTTGTTCTGCTTCGTTCATTAACTTTCTCCCCAATTGTATGCCCACTCACCCGACTCTAATACTTTTTCCTCCCATATCAGTTCATCGTGTTGTTTCTGCATATAGTTTCTTTTTGGCTTTGGTTTGTGAGGCGCTATTATATGACTTAACATATACCGACAACTATCCGGTGCGTGGTCTTCTAAAGTCGTATCTACATCCTCAGGATTCTTATCATCTCTAATCATTGCAGGTATAGTCCTTTCTAAGTTAGGACACGTACCCTCTATTATATAAAATGAAGGAATTGACTTCTTATTATAGTGCATTAACTGTGCCATATTCTGCCATCCGTTAACTCTACTATTATTAGCCTTCATTAAACTTGGTATATAATCTGCTAGACAATCTGCTATAGATGAATCTGTATAAGCACTTGTTTCTGCGCTATTCCAAGCCATAGGATTCCTTGCCCACATAGAAGGGTCTCCTAATGCCAATGTAACATTACGCCCTCTACTCTTAGCCTGTATCATCTCTCCCCACTCTGCAGGGTGTCTTTCAGTTCCATATAATTCGTCATCTACAAACACTATTTTATCATCTGTTACTTGACTCCATAAAGCACAAAAAGGGTTCGCAAAACCCCAATCTATGCCCATATAATGGCTATTGTTATACTTATTATAACCTAACTCTATAGCATCCTCTTCACTTATTACGTGAACCTTAGGATTCCACTCTGTAAAATATTGTCCTGTAAAGATATTCCAATCACCTAATAACCAAGCACTTCTAAGTGGCTCAGGCAAACCTTCTAGGTAATGTACGTAGTTAGGGTCTTTCTCCATAAGAGTAGGGTTATCATATATTGTAGCAGGTATATACATCCTATATCTACCTGTAACAGGGTCTTTATACGCATTATTATGTGTACCCACATCAACAAAACGTCTCTTTACCCAAGCGTGACCCTTGCCACCCGGATTGCAGTTAAGCATTACTTTCGGCTCTAGTTCGTCTACAGTTGACCTGCACGATGATATTAGTTTTAAGTATGACTCTTCACTTGCAATTTGAGTAGCTTCTTCTATTAAAATCTTTTGATATTCGTGACCTTGGTACTTGGTATACGCATCCTCCGATGAAAGATGCCCACATCTTACGACTGCCCCTGATGGGAAGCGTACCTCTGCCGGTTTACCTACTATCTTGGCATAAGGATAAAACTCTCTTGCTCTTGCAATCCAATCGGCTAAATCCTCTGCATTACGCCTAATAACTAAACCTCTAAACTTTTTATTCTCAGTATAGTCTAATAACCAAGCAAGACCTACCATCGTTTTTCCACCACCACGTGAGCCACCAAAACAAATTTCGTGCAATCCATCTGACTGCAATGCCCTTGTCTGTGCGCCCTTATGTGCTTGAAAGAGTATCTCACTCATCTTCTATTGCATCTTCTATAGTCTTGGGTTCTTTGGTTACATCTACCTTTTCAGGTAATACTACAAATCCTTTATTAACCTCTGCGTCAATAGTAAGTTCTTGACTCTTTAATGTAGGGTACGCCCTTGCTATAACTTCTTTAGCACACGCTACTGCCTGACTATGTTCGCCATCAGTACCTAGTGTATTAGCTACCTCTATCATCTTTTCCATCAATCCCTCTACCTTAGGATTATCTCTAAACTGTTGTGCAATGGACGTACTTCCCTTGGGTCTCCCTTTAGGGTTACCTGACACTCCCTTTTGGAATTGTCCTTTTTCTGTGCGTTTATCTTCCATTATTCCATTTCAAATTTTCTTATATATATTACAGATTCTCTGTAGAATATGCCCTTTTGATTACCTTTTTTACTTTTTTTACGTAACTTTTCCCTAGCTTTTCTTTGGCAAATTGAAGCATCCCTGCTTTGTATCCATCGTCATAGGCTCTAGCTATTGATTGACTGACGAACCTATTACTAACCCGGTTGCGTCTCAACACCCCTACCACCCCCTTGCAATAATACTCATACAATTTATCCTTAATTCTTTTCATCTGTCTCCGGGTCAATGTATCCTATTATTTGTGATGCATCTATTAACGTTTCATCTGTGTTAACGCTCTCATCATTATAATGATTTGTATAAGGATAACTATCCCAATCTAATGAAGTATCTGTTTCCGGCTCAATATCACCCTTTTTAGAGACTTTATTCACTTCCTTAACTATAACTTCACCTTCATCATATAAATGCTCAGATATGATATTAATCCCGGACTTGGTAAATAGATAAGATATTGTGCATCCTAAAACTAATCCAACTGAGAATATAAAAACGTCTACCATAATCTTATTATATGACATATAATAGATTAAAGTTCAGAGAAAAATACTTCAAGTGATGCTTTAAGGTTCAATTTTAGGGTTGGAATTGCATAAAATTCCTGTTATTGACCCTGTTTTATCAGGTTTTTAAGGGTTAATGCATAAATTATTTTCTCGTTACTATAAGAGTATAAAATTCAAGTTAATTTCAAAAAGTACTTGATATTGATAGTCAAAAACCCTTAATTTAACTATTATTTTAATTAACGAAACGAGGTATTAAATGAAAACAACAAATAAAAAATCATTCAAAAAGACAGTTAAAGTAACTGCAAATTCAATCACAAAATCAATCCAAGAAAAAGTAACTTCTGCCATCATAAAATGCTTAGAAGATGGAATTGTTCCTTGGCGTAGAGAATATAAATCAGAACTTGGTTTAGCTAAATCATATGATGGTAAAATCTATAGAGGGATTAATCAATGGATTTGTTACGCTTCTATGGTAAAAAATAAGTTCAAAACTAATACTTGGATTACCTACAGAAAATGTGCATCTGAAGGTGGACAAGTTTTAAAGGGTTCAAAAGGTACTGTGATTGTATTTTGGAATTTTACTTATAAATGTGACAAGGATTGTACATTGTGTGATGGTAAGTCTTCCTTCGTTAGAAAGTGTGACTGTCAACGTAAAATTGGTTTCTTAAAATCTTTTACAATGTTTAACCTATCACAGACTACATTATTTGACCCTAAAAAAGTAGTTAAAGAGCCTAAAGTTGAAGTGCCTGTAAATACTGAAATTGCAGAGACTCTTATTGGCAATTGGATGACTGAACAATGCCCTATCAAATATGGTTATGATAATACTGCTTCTCCTTTCTATTCTCCTAGTAGTGATTTTATTAATATTCCCTTCGGTGATGGTGTTGATTGGGTTAACGACGAAGCGCTTCATAAAACTACATTTCACGAGATAGTTCATTCTACCGGTCATAAATCTAGAAATTCTAGAGAGGGCGTAACAGGAATGAATTTCTTTGGTTCTCACGAGTATTCTAAAGAGGAATTGGTAGCAGAAATGGGTAGTCAGATTTTAAGTGATATTTGTGGCTTTAAACAAGACCATTTAGAGAATACTAGTGCTTATATTGGTTCTTGGTTAAAAGCGCTTAAAAACAACCAAGATTGGTTAATTTGGGCATCTACTAGAGCAGAGCAAGGTGTAGATTTAATTCTAAATAATTCAATGAAAGGAGGTGCTTAATATGGCGCAGAAATGCGTCTCCGGATGTGTGTCCGGACTGATGAGTTCAAAAGAACGAAACGCAGAATTAATTAATGAAAATAGAGGAATGAAAACAATGAAAAACAGAATAGAAAGTATATTAAATCTTGATGGTGATAAACAAGCTACTGCAAAACAATCTCTTATAGATGATTTGTTTAGCGATAAAGCTAGTTTAAAAGTTGTAAATGTAGTAGATGAGTTTAGCAGTTCTCCAACTCTTGGAGTTGTGCTTACTCTTGGTGATATTAGTGCTAGGGTTCATATTAAAAAATCAGAGCATAAATTTGTTAAAGAGTATGGTACAAAAGCAATGAATGTATTTGGTGAGGGTTACTATGAAGGTCATAAGGTCGGTTTATCTCATATAACTGAAATAGTTGCATATTCAATCAATAGAGAACGTTTTTGTCAAACTGTAAGAGATGATGCCGGTGATAAAGATACAAAGACTAATACTACCCTAAAGAAGCTAAAAATCAATGCAGAAAACGTTGCTAGTTATATTTGCAATCAAAAATATAACTTTAGACGTAATGGCTATGGATGGGAAAACAGTTTTACTGATGCTCAGGGCAATGATTGGAACTGTTCTTTTAACGGTGATGAGATGGATTATGATGTTAAAAATTGCTATAAAGATTATTACTCTTATAACGTCTTTAATTCTCAGTTGTTTGAGAATAGCGAACATTACGCAAAAGAGCCAAGTAAAAATAGTCTTAAATTGGTTAAGAATTTATTTAAGATTCATAAAGAGGTTATTGCTTCTGCTATCTATGATGCTAGAGTTCAGAATGATGAGGACTTTATCTCTAAAAGAATGTACTTAATAGAGAACTCTCCTGTGTTTGATATTGCAGGTGTTTGTGGTGATGCAGTTAACGACAATGTTCGTGGTGCTTATGCTCCTAACTTTACTGAGTTGGATAAAATAAAGCAAAATAACTTCATCATTAACCAAGATGCATACACAGTATGTATTTCTTCAAGAAACTTTCGTAAAGATGAATATGGATGTGGTTATGAAGGTGCAGGTGATTGGGAAATGAGAGAGTTAGATTGGAAATATACTGATAAAACTCTAGAGTCTCTTATAGATGATTTCATAATCACAGGATGGGGTCAACCTGAAAAAACGTCTATTAGATTTGCATTCAGTATGCAACAGGATGAAGTACGTAGACACGATTGGGTTAGGTCAGGTAGTAACGGATATAGAGAAGAGTGTGCTTTTGATGTTGATGTTATGTGGATTGAGAAACGTGAAGAGTACAGATATAGAGAAACTACATCAGAGCAAAAACAAAGAAAGCAAGGATGGGCAATAGAGTATACTCCATATGATTCTCATAATGGAAGAAGCTACTTAACACATCACGCTAAAACAGTTGTTAAGAAAGTAATTCCTCAAGGTATGGAAAGATTGTTTAATGCTCACGATAGGTCTATTGAAGGCGCTAGACAAGTAATGATAGAAAATGCAGAAGTCTTAATGACTGAAAATGCAGGAAAAACATATATCGACAATGCTTTACTTGGTGGTGCTTGTGTTCATAGTAGAGATAAAGCAGGTGTTTATAGTGTTTATGTTGATGCTTCAGGTAACCTGTTTCCTTTAACTGATGAAGAAGTAATGAAAGAGTATACATCTAATGAAACTAATAGAGGTGAGCGTAATAACCCTATACACGTTAGATTGCTTACAATAGATACTAGGTATGGTGATGGCGAAACTGCAAATCTTAAACTAAATTCTGATTATGGTTATGATGTTAATGCAGAAGTTGATAATGTTAAAAGTGGCGATGCTATTGCTTATATGGATGCGTTAGTTAAAAGACTACAAGATGTTGACGAATTGTTAGGTTCTGATATTACTATAAAATAACAACGTTGACATTCTAGTTAGTTACTAGATTAAACCCCTATATTTAATTGTTGTTTAAATTAACTATGGGGGTTTTTTCTTATGCAAAAGGCTAAGGACGTTGTAATCACTATTAATGGTAAAAAGTTAGACTTTCAGGAAATCATAGATTTTGTTGATGAGCCTACTTTCACTCTTGATAGTTTAGATGTAATCGACTTATTGGATTTTATTAAAGATAAGTTGGAAGAGATTCTACCTGATTCAGGTGCTATAGAAATACGTAAGTATTAATCTATTTTACAGGGTGGGTATACTCTAACAGTATGTGATTGTATATCCACCAACATCTTCCGTTATCTGAATGGTCTAATGCTAACTGTCTGCACATCTTATTGTAGTTCTGTAATGCTAGTTCCCTGTACTCTTTACGTATCTTTGATTTAGGTTTCTTTGGATTCCTGTCTTTATAGGATGGTACTTTGTATATCTTATAGGTCATACTATAAATCTTTTAAGAGTCTCTAATGCATTGCTTAGTGTATGCTTATTAAAGTGTTCTTCCTTAAGGTTTATTTTGTATGAGTTAACGATAGTTATCGATGGCATCCAAGCAACCTTGCGATATTCAGGTGATACAAATGCATACATATCAATCTCTGAACCATACTTTATATCTTCACATTTTTTCTTTTGATAGTTCATTGTGCGTCTTCTTAATTGAAAGGTTAGATTCTCTTTGCCTTTATCTCTGTATTGAGAGGTCTTAACTTGCACTCTAAATAAGAGTCCTTTATCTTCTACTAATAAGTCAAATTTACGTTGCCCTGATACCTTGTGAGCATCATAGCCTTCCATTATAGCATCAAAACAAGCTAAATGTTCCCCTGCGCTTCCTATTTTAAGACTGTTTTTTTGCACTAATAACTTTCTTAGCAGTCTCATAACTTACTATAAAGAGATGTGTAACTGCTAATAATTTATTTTCATAACTCATAGTAGATTCTTCTAAGCCTTTAAAGTATGCTCTTATTTCTGCGTCTCTTATTGCAGTATCAAGATTATCTAGCAATCTTTCAGGCTCTACAAATTTAGATTTAGTTATCATTTTCAAGTTCCTTTAATTTACTCTTATATGTCTCTATTAATTCTTCAATTTCGTGATTGTAATATTTGTGTGGTCTTTTAAACTTACAGTAAAGTTCATCAAATACTTCCTGACCGTGTTTTTTAATGAACCATTGAGTGTATGGAACAAAATCCATAGTGTGTTTAAAATTACAGGGATAGCATTGTTGGTTGCAATTGAGTTCACACCAACGTGTTGCATAGTGTCTTCTAGAGAATAAGTGTCCATTGTTCGCTTGGTCAGGCGAACCACATATGACACAATACTTGTCTCTTGCTCTTATATACTTAGAGAATACTGCATCAAGTTTTTTTATAAGTGTTTTCCTTGATGGTTTTTTAGGCATAATTATCCTTTGAAATGATAGGGAAACAAGCCGACTGTACTACCGAGAAACTTACGAGTTTTTCTGAGGTGTACCTTGCTTCCCTATTTTCTTCATTTCTTCCAATGTAGGCTCTGCAATCTTACTCTGCTTAAATTCTTTAATAGCCTTTAAGCCTTGTTTAGCAATCTCGTATTTCTTACGATACTTTTCGAGTTCGTTTGCTAACCTTACATTTTCTCTATAGAGTACATCTAAAATGGGATGTCCTCACTATTAACTGTTTCACCTTTTACCGGTGAATACGATTCGGATGCCAATTTTTCTAACTCAGGTCTAACCTCTTTTGGTATCCAAACTGTATCATAATACTCATCATTTTTAGGATTTTTTTCTTGAGGCGCAGATACAAACAAACCATTTGCACCATCTACAAGTTTACATCCTTTAATTTCAAAACCTTCTGCAGTAACTATTGTAAAAAACGCTACTATTTTACCCCAATTACCTGTACGCATATCTTTGATTTTCATTTAGTCCATACTCCTTTTTTTACGATTATTGTCATTAATGCATACGTTGATATATCTATAAGAGTATCTTCTATTGATTCATTGTTAGGCATCTTATCCTCTTTAATTAGATTTAATAGCCTTTGCATCTTATCGTTCATTCTTATAGTTATTCCAAGCATTGCAAACTTTTTATCATTTTCATTACTCATATCACCACCTAGCGATATGTTTCCACTACCATAATCCTGTTGTTTTGAACAGAATAATTTGTACTGCATATCTTGAAGTTCTCTTAATAATTGAGAAGTCTCAGGATATTTTTGTTCTATAAACTGTGATGCAGTTAAAGTTTTATTAGAAACTGAATTAACACCAGACTTTAACGCATTAGCTTTTTCCCACTCACTCATTCACACCTCCATCTTTACAGAGTAAACCATTTAAGTGGTCTAACTCGTGTTGTATTATAATGGCATCAAAACCTTTGAATTTCCTTTCAACCCTATCGCCTTTTTTATTCTCATAACTAACTTTAACCCATTCATATCTTTTAGTTTTAAACTCTTTATTAGGGTTTAGAGATAAACAACCTTCCCTGAACCTAACTGTAGAGCCTGAGTTTCCGACCAATCTTGGATTAATAAAGTCGTGCCATTGGTTATTAATTTTAGCTACAAATACTCTTGAATTTAACCCAACTTGATTTGAAGCCAAGCCTACAGGGTTCTTACCTCTTATAGTATCTAAGAGCAAAGAATTTCTTAACTGATGCGCCACTATTTTGCTATCAATAAATGGCTTTTCTATGCATTCAGAACGCAAGTACTTTCTATCGTGTTCATTTTTGTATAATTTAAGTTTCATTAATCTCCTTTTTTAATCTTAAAAACACTTCAACATTGCAATCACAATCATCATTGGAACAACTTAAAAAACTAACGATGCCATCTCCTTCAATCAAAACGTCTTCAAAAGATGCATCCGAACCCCAAATTAATTCTGAATTACAATGCCAACACTTCATAGTTTTTTGAATAAAGATACGCAGATAAAATAGCAAGGCTCTTGGTCTTCATCATCACGTTGCGATTTAATCCTTCCTGCCCATCTTAATTCGTGCTTTTCCCTGTTGTCTTTATAGTAGTAAATATCTCTATTAAATTTTACTACCAAAAAGAATGGTAAACCTGTTGCATCAGATAACTGTCTGCCATAATTGATTTTATGCATACTTATCATTAAATGTGAACTTAGGGTAAATTCCTGCTTCCTGCATTTAATCTCAATCCAACCCTTTATATCACCTTGTTCTGTTATTGCATAATCTATTATGTCTTTATGAGGCAGTTTATTTAGCTTACATAACCATTTTTTTTCAAGAATATCTCTTACTGCATACTCTCTTTTAAGATGCTCTTTGGTTTCGTATCTTGGTCTACTCATATGTATTAAGTTTATAAGTTCTAGTTAATTCGCTTTTCTCTCTTGGTTTAGGGTTATAGTGATAGAATGCGTTAACGATTCCTTCCCAAACATCAGGAGATATTTTAAACTCTTTTAAATTAGCTTTACAGGTGTTTGCTCTAATCCATCCTTTTTTACATTGTAATGCTCCAATTCTTTCTATTGGAGTATCAGGATGGAAATCATTATAAAGTATAGAATATGCAGTTAATTGCAAATCAACTTGTTCTGATAATTGGTTTGATGTTTTAAAATCTATCAACCATCTTTCCCATTTATCTTTTTTCTCATTAAAAATATCGCAAATTAAATCTGCAGTTCCACACCACCTGCGCTTTTCATTATAAAGATTCTGCTCAGTTTTAATCATCTTTTTAGGAACTCCATCATTCCACCACTCAACAAAAGATATTATAGCTTTTAACATAGGTCTCTTAATGTTTAGTTTTTCACCCCGGATATGATAATGATTTTCATCAGTCCAATCAATATCTTCACCGTTTAAGAGTCTTTCTATAACATCGTGAGTTATGTTGCCTAACTGAATTGCTTCTTTAAGTTGAATATCTGCCTTAAAACCCTGCTTCAATTTCCATTCAGTTAAGAATGGCTTATGGATAACATTTAAAATAGTTGTTACTGATGCAACAATATGGTCTTCAGAAACTCTCACCCACCTACCATTAGAAGTATCTAGATATTCATACATTATTTAGACTCCTTCTTTTGTCTAGCCATAGCAACTCTATAATCATACTCTAAACCAATAAGTTCCTTAGCTTCTGCATCCTTTATAGTATCTCTTTTTTTATACCAACTAAAACAATCAGTCCTGCTAATGTTTTTAATTTTAGTATCTAAAGGTGCAAATTTCTTTTCACGCCAAGCAGGTGAGGATGGAAGGGGTGAATTTCCGGACTCCCCACCTTTGTTGCTCGGCTTAGAGGAAACTTCTTTGTTCTCAAAAGACTGCTCATTATGGTCTGCAAAATCAACCTCAGAAAATGCGCAATCGTGTGCATCAATAAGTTTTAATACACATCTGTCTACCCCTCGCTTTTCTGCCATACAACCATAATAGATATTTTTACAATTTTTACTATCTGCTTCACCAATAGATGATATAACTAAATCACCTTTTCTCATAGTCACTAAAAATCTAGCGAAATCTCTTTCAGAATTTAACACCTGTACTGCATCCATTGTGATGCCTTCTTTATTTGCTATCGTTTCACAGGCTCTATGAGTAAGTACTGTTTTCTTAGATTGAAAATGCTCATAGTAATCTGCGTGTATACCTGCTTTTAATTTATACTTCTTTATTAACTCTTTCGGTGTCATCGTCACCCCCTTGTATTTGTTTTAATTGATTGTTAACGAATCTCTGCACAAAAAAATATGCTCCTGCTTTTTCTATGTATTCGTTACCGTCTTTATCTTTTTTTAAGTTCATTGTTTTCATTTTCCAATTTATTAATTCTAGAACATTTAGCTTGTAAATCTTTCTGTAATTCACTTACTTGAAATTTTAAAGACTCCACATCTTCAAATAAGCATCTTAAATATTTATAAAACTGTTCTTCCTTAGCAATCTTACAAAACATAGGATTATCTCTTAAATCAGGCATTCTATTTTCCTTTTCTTTTTGGTAATAATTTAGCACTACAACAAGGACTATCTTGCCTTATTGAAAACTTATCGTGAAACGTAGAATCACCACAAGACTCACAGTATCCAATATACCTACCTACTGTGCTTAAACTATAATCATCTAAATCTATTTTTTCTTTAACTACAACTTTTATAACTTCGTTTTCCCAAGTCTTTTTATTTATGTAAGTCATAGGAAGTCTTCTGCTAGGATAAGTACCATCAAGATGTGTACTATCTACGTAATCTTTTGTATGAACCATTATCTTGTTAATAGTCTCATCATCTAATCTTAGAAACTTAGGTTCTACTGATGCCCTGTCTTGTTTATGGTTATATAAATTCCACCAAGACGCAAACAGTTCTTTTTTCTTCTTTAATATATCTTCTTTATTATTAGTAGAAACTTCTTTCACCGGGGTATGGTCATTTATTTCTATACCCCCTACGTCACTTCTTTCCATACTATCTTTCATTAACTTTAATCTTTTGCTATTAATGTATAAAAATCTATTTTTAATTTGCTTAGAATCATCTACATAGCTATAGCCAACATTAATGTATCCTTTAGCCTGTAGGTTAGAAACAATTGATGAAACCCTTCTAGTACTTATATTTAAAAGTTTAGATATATGCTTATTAGAGGCGTAGAAGGTTTTCTCTTGGTTATCGTGAAAACCCTCTACGTATGAAAACAAACATTTCTCCTGAAGAGTTAATTCATCATTAAACATTACGTAATCGTGTAATACAAAGTGCATTATATATGACTCGAATCTTTAGACAAATCAATACACTTATTAAACTCAAGTTTAACACAAGATGAATTATAAACAGAAGTCACATCAACCTTACTCCCTGCTTTAATTCCGTTTGCTTTTAGGAATGATGAGGGCAGAGTTATTCTACCCTTATCATCGATTTTTAATGAAGCTATTTTTAACATCATCTTCTACCACCTTTACCCATTACTTCTTTATAGTTTTCACAGACATCTGTTATCCATTTCAATCTAAATACTTCCTTAGTTCCCCAAGGTCTGTATAAATATTGAAGGCTTTTAACTGATGTTACTTTAAAGTAGTATACTGATTGGTTAGCTTTAATTCTGCGCTTTAGATAATGCGCATCGTGAGATGTTATTCTTTTGTTAACAGGTAACTCTAGTTGAGCCTTATCATCAGAGATGAGTTTAAATCGCATATTATCTACAGTTCTTCTATCTTCACCACGATAAAATGCAGACATAAACCAAGGCTTATTGCCGAGAGCAATATAGTTACCTACCTTTATATCCTTCTTCTTGATTTTCATATTCACCCCGTTTTCGTTAATTGAATGATAAAGTAACTTACGTTAAAAAAACGAGAATATCAAGAAAATTCTTTTTGTCGAAGGGATTACTTTTTTAAAACATCTTCAAAAACATCAACAACACTATCATAAATTGCAGAAAATATTTTTTCTTCTGTTGCTTCATTTAATATAGGTATATTAACATTCTCATTCCATTTACTTACAACTTTTTCTTTGGTTTCCGGGTCATTTATTTTTGCTACTACCCAACCTGCTATTTGGTCTTTCAGTTTCATCTTTCTCCTTTGCTATTTCTTTTGCTATGCGCTTTATTTCAAAATCTCTTTGAAATTTGCTAAGACTCATTAAATATTTCCAATCTATTTTTTTTTCTGACATTTACAATTACACCTTATATCTTTTTTAGGATGAGAATCTTTTTCTAATTTTAATATTCTTTTTTCGTGATTACTAGCAATTCTTTTATCAGGCGCTTTTTCTATTGCTTTTATAACTGCACTTACAACTAATCTTAATATAGCGCCCTGCATAATCATTTAAACACTCCTAAAATTGTCAATGTTATTGATAATATAATAGTAACTGTTGTTCCAATAGTTTTAATAGCAGTAATATCTCTTTCGTTATCTCTAACCCTGCCATTGATTTGGTCTACTCTTGTTCTAATGTACTCTAAATGAGATATTATTAAATCTTCATTAGTATTTTTTATTTTCATTTCTTTCCTGCATTCTTAAAAATTTATCTCTTAGACCGTTGCCTGAGAGTTTTGCTATTACTTCTACTAAGGTTTTATAGGAGTTTTCAATACCTTTTTGTTCTAACTGCATCTTTTTTTGTTGGTCTATTAGCTTTACTAATATACCCTCAACTCTTGTAAATGACTCTCTTAGTTCTGTGGTTAATTGGTCTTGAATGTATTTGTTTTGTTTTTGTATAAACATCCAAAATGCTATAGCAACTACAAGAGGAACACCGTATTGTTCTAATATAACAAGCCAATCCATTAATATTTTCCACCTTTTTGATAAAGTTCGCCTTGTCTTTCCATAAACTGTTTTTGAAGTCCGGTAGTACCTGTGTCTATCCAACCATCATTATCTGCATCCCAACCATACTTTCCATAAGCCTTTTCAGAATCGATGCTTCCATTTCTAACTGCTTGTTGAAGATAGTATTTAAATTTTTCAGGGTCATAAAGTTGTACATCTGCGTTTCTTAACATATCGTATACTTTATTTGCAACTACGTAGTCTTTAGGTTGAGTTATGTGTTGTCTAAATATTGGGATTACACTCCAATTAATAGTGTTTTCATCATTCCTAACCCTTGGTAGTCTTCCTTCTGAAATTAAATTAGACCCTGTTGTAAAAGAATTGGCTATATTGGATAATGCACCACCACCTAAAAAATTAACCCATACTTTATATGTTTCAGGACTAACATCCACACCTGTTCCTTCTGCTATCCATTTTGCGCCTTTTACGTATAAATCGCTTGTGTATTTTTTATGCTTAGTATAATCAGGTGTTTTATTAGGTGAGTATTCTTTTGGGTATAAGTCATCTCCTTTAAAGTCTTTGCCTTCACCTATCATAACTAATGGGTCTACTATAGTTGGTGATACTGCCTGTAATACAGTTCCACCTCCCATTGGATTAAAAGAGTGGTCTGCGCTTGAGAATAGTCTTGTTGTTGCTTCTGTTAACTTTATTGAGCCATCCATATAATCATAAGATATTCCACCCATAGCTTTAAACATTCCCCATCCATATGGCATCCTTAGTTTAAAACCCATATCACAACCCGGTTTCATAAATATCATATAATTATCTTTTTCATAGCCTGATATTTTAGTATCGTATTCAGGACAAATTTGCTTGTTTATAAAAGAGTTAAGCATACCTAAACCAAATAGGCTTCCTGCTATGCCTCTTCCTGTCTTTGTGCCAAAGGCTCTTGAGCCAACATTAACTGCACCTTGCACTCCTGCATTAAAAAATAAATATGCAGAATTAATCATTGAACCCCATTCGCCCTTTCTATTAAAGTTTATAGTAAGGTCTTTAGCTATTGAAACTGCCTTTCTTTTGCTCATTCCATTTTTAATCATATTTTTATATGTAGCTAACCTTACTGCGCTTTCAACAGTTTCATTTAAATGCTCTATATATTGAGCCATATAAGAAATAGCTTTTCTTGTTTTACCCTTATTGGCGCTATTTTTAATATTGTTTTCAATGTTTTTTATAGTTTCATCTATAGATTTAGAATCAAACCAACCCATTTGACCACCGTTTCGCTTGTAGTCTTCATATAAATTTTTCCATTCATTTCCAAATAACCCTGCTTTTTTATGACCTCTTACATTTTTATATATACCTACTAACGCTTTTCT
>TARA_R100001443_G_scaffold117429_1_pt1 | contig 24280 bp, 25 predicted proteins | sample TARA_R100001443 | Tara Oceans TARA_R100001443 (sample SAMEA2622142) | marine metagenome | biome: marine biome (ENVO:00000447); feature: deep chlorophyll maximum layer (ENVO:xxxxxxxx); material: "saline water (ENVO:00002010), including plankton (ENVO:xxxxxxxx)" | depth 50 m
TGTCAAGCGTCTTTTTTAAGATTTTTGCAATCCGGCTTATCTCACCTCAAGCCTGCTTAGCGCAGCAACCCGTGGCATGGCGCGCATTATAGGGACTCAAACAATGCAATCAAGATCTTTTTTCACTGATTTCATTAAATTGATAGCTAACTGCCTATTAATAACACTTTTTGTTTGATTTTATAGCAATGCAATTTCAAATAAGATTTTTTTTCTATTGGCTGCTCAAGATCTAACCGTTAAGATAGTTTGGCTTAACGTAAATAAGCGTTTTTTTATCTTCTGTATTTAGGAATTGATTATGTTACCAACTTTACGTGCTTCGTTACCTTATACCCTGGCCCTGGCTGTGCTGGCCTATTTTGCATTTGCCTTCTTTACCTTGGATATTAACCAGGCCTGGTTTGTCGTTATTGGTGTTTTGCTTGCTGGCGTATTAGTGCCAGTGCTAGTAGATGTTAAAGGTGCCTCAACCAGCCCGGCTGCGTCGCCGCAGGATTTTAGTGGTGATACTGCCACTTTATATGTTGGTAATTTGCCTTACCGGGCAAACGAAGACGCGGTTAAGGAACTATTTTCATCTTATGGCGCAGTTAAAAATGTCAGATTAATGAAAGATCGGCAAACAGGCCGGCGTCGGGGCTTTGGCTTTGTGGAAGTATCATCAAAAGATGCTTCAAAAATGATCAACAAGCTGAATGATTTTGAATTTCAGGAAAGAACATTAAAAGTACGTGAGGCAAAAGAGCGCCAGGACGATGACAGTGGCGAGTAATTTTGCATTCTAGTTAATTTAGCCAATATAAAGCCGGTATTCAGCCGGCTTTTTTCTTGTGATGGTGCGATAACGACATTAACCAATATAGAACTATGGTTGGCGGCCCCGCTAAAAAAACATAAAATACCGCCTTTATCATTAAACCGAGACAATTATGCGAATAGGTCAGGTGTTTCCCACCGAGTATGAAAGCCAGCTAAATGAAAAGCTTAATTTGATAAAACAGCTACTGGCCTCTTATGCGACACCTGAAATTGAAGTATTTCGTTCCGAGCCCAGCCATTACCGGCAGCGGGCTGAGTTTCGGATATGGCACGATGGAGATGACATTTATCACGCTATGTTCGATCCAGAGACTAAACAAAAAGTTCGGATAGATTACTTTCCTGTAGCTTGTCAGCTTATTGCTGATTTTATGCCTGTACTGTTAAACAAAATTCAGTACAACCATCAACTCCGCTACAAACTTTACCAAGTTGACTACCTGGCCACCTTGTCTGGCGAGTTATTGGTAAGTTTGATCTATAAACGACAACTTGATCACGCGTGGCACGAAGCCGCGCAACAGCTAGTCGCTGAACTGCTGCCTGAATTACCAGTGAAAATTATCGGCCGCGCCCGCAAACAAAAGATGGTTTTGTCAGACGACTTTGTAACAGAAAAGCTAATCGTCGCCGATAAAACACTGAAATATCAACAGATTGAAGGCAGCTTCACTCAACCAAATGCTGGCGTTAATCAAAAAATGTTAAACTGGGCCGCACACATTGCCAAACAGCTTAATGGTGATTTACTCGAGTTATATTGTGGCAATGCAAACTTTTCTTTAGCATTGGCGCCCTACTTTAAGCAGGTGGTGGCGACTGAGATTTCGCGTACCTCAATCAAGTCGGCACAATACAACATTGCGCTGAATAATATCGACAATGTTGAGGTGTTACAAATGTCGGCCGAAGACGTGGCCAAATCTCTGGAAAATGGTACTGCTTTAAAACAGCTTGAACTGGCCGGCATGGCATTGAATACCGTATTAGTCGACCCACCACGCGCTGGCTTAGATCCTGACACTGTCAATCTGGTCAGTCGCTTTGAGAACGTAATTTATATTTCTTGTAATCCTGACACTCTGGCCGTTAATTTACAAAGCCTGGACAGCACGCACCGGATCCTGCAAACAGCTTTGTTTGACCAGTTTCCATACAGTCATCATGTCGAAACGGGTGTGTGGTTGCAAAAACGTTAAGCTTTATTAATTTTACTACGACCATAGCTCGCCGCACCATGGGCCATCCAACGTAGTTGGGTTATGGTGCGGTTGGTTAAGCTGCCGTATTGATCAAGTGGCGCATCCAGGGCATCAGCACCAGTGTGAAATACCAGAGTAACCATAGCTTCGGCCTGCAACTGTGCCAGCTCATCAGGACATGCGGTTTCTTTTCGTAAATAATGTGCTAATTCTGCCGAGAAATGTTGAATTTCCCGGGCTACTGCAGCACGAAAAGCGGCAGAAGTACCAGAACGTTCACGTAACAACAATCGAAACACATTGCTGTTGCCAGTAACAAACTCCATAAAGGTTTCAACAGAAGTACTGATTACACTCCCGTTTTTTTCAATTCGCTGACGTGCCTGACGCATTAACTGGCGTAACATCAGGCCTGCCTCATCAACCAGAGTTAAGCCTAACTCGTCCATATCAGCAAAATGACGATAGAAAGAAGTCGGGGCTATACCAGCCTCACGGGCAACTTCACGCAGGCTTAAACTGGCAAAACTTTTTTCGGCACTAAGCTGAGAAAAAGCTGCTTCTATTATAGCCTTACGAGTTCTTTCTTTTTGCTGCGCTCTGCTCACGATGTTTCCTATCGAAAAAATAGCTATTTTATACCTTGACCTGACCCTGCTGGCTAGTTAAATTGGCGTACAGTTGTAAGCTCAATGTTTGCTCAACAAGTTTTCTTAACAAAAGTGCCCTAAATGAAAAAAGCTCCCATTATCTGGACAACCACTATTTTATTCAGTCTGACATTTCTTGTCGCGGCCATTGCTGTGCCCTGGTACGCCATCGCTGTAGGTTTTGGCTGGTTCGAAATAATCGCAACCATATTAGCACTTGGCTACTGCGGTATGTCTATTACTGCAGGTTATCATCGTTTATGGGCACACAAAACCTACGATGCTCATCCTTTTTTACAGTGGGCTTTTGCTATCGGTGGAGCGTTTGCCCTGCAAAATAGTGCACTGCACTGGTCCTCAGATCATCGTGATCATCATCGTCATGTCGATAACGACGACAAAGATCCCTATTCTGCGGGTCGTGGTTTCTGGTATAGCCATATTGGCTGGATGTTACGAGACTATCAGGGCGAGGTCTATCACGACTACTCCAATGTCCGGGATTTGCAAAAAAATCGGATCGTCGCCTGGCAGCATAAATATTATTTAATGCTAACCATCGCGACCAATTTTGGTATCCCCGTCTTGCTGGGTTGGTTAAGCGGCAACATGCTTGGCATGATTTTAAGTGTAGGTGTGCTGCGGTTGGTTTTAAGCCACCATTTTACCTTCTTTATTAATTCTTTGGCACACATCTGGGGCAAACAACCTTATACCGACAAAAACTCGGCAAGAGACAACGGTGTGCTGGCATTCTTGACCTACGGTGAGGGCTATCATAACTACCATCATATATTTGAATATGATTACCGTAATGGCATCAAATGGTGGCAGTTTGATCCAACAAAGTGGCTAATTAAATCTTCAAGCTATATCGGTCTGACCCGGAATTTGCGAACGGTGCCAGAGGAGCGTATTGCATTAGCAAAGGCCAAAATGCAATTGCAGCGTGCTCAGCAGAAAGCCCAATTGCTACCAAACGCTGAACAACTGTTACAGTTGCTGGAGCGGGAATACGAACTGCTGGTTGCCAGAATGCAGGATTTCTATCAATTGAAGAAACAATTTGTGGTGCAGAAGAAACAAGCTTTAATTGAACAGTATCAAACTGCTGACTTTAAACAACGTTACCGCGAATTTAAATATCATATGCAACAACAACATCAGCATTGGCAGCGGCTCACGGCTGCACTCCACTAAACACTTAAAAAGAGGCTCCGGCCTCTTTTTTTGTAGTAGAGACCTGTTATGCTGACACGTTATAGTTTTGATTGAACAAGGCAATGCTTGTGACCGAAAATAACAAATCAAAAAGACCTGCCTATGATTATGATGCGATTGTTATTGGCACCGGCCCTGGTGGTGAGGGCGCTGCCATGTATCTTGCTAAAAGTGGCAAGCGGGTAGCAGCAATTGAGCGTTATAAGTCAGTGGGTGGCGGATGTACACATTGGGGAACTATTCCATCCAAAGCATTACGACATTCTGTTAGCAGGTTGATCGAGTTTAACGAAAACCCGTTATTTCAATTAGATGACCAGCTGACCCGACTAACATTTTCTCAAATCCTCAAACATGCTGCTGGGGTAATTCGTAAACAGGTAAAGCTCAGGGCTGGTTTTTATGATCGCAACCTGGTAAAGATTCATCAGGGCGAAGCACACTTTATTGATAAAAATACTCTGGAAATCACCACCGAAGATGACAGTTGTTACCGCCTGACAGCCGAAACCATTGTTATTGCTTCAGGATCACGGCCTTATCGTCCACCACAGGTAGATTTTAATCATACCCGCATTTATGACAGTGACACTATCTTGTCGCTGGAACATGAACCAAAGCATATTATTATTTATGGTGCAGGGGTAATTGGCTGCGAATACGCTTCTATTTTCCGGGGGCTTGGGGTAAGAGTTGATCTGGTGAATACCCGGGACCGGCTATTATCGTTTATGGATGCAGAAATTTCCGATTCACTGAGTTACCATTTCTGGAACTCTGGCATGACCATTCGTCATGGCGAAGAGTTTGCTCAAATCGAGGGGCAGGCCGACGGTGTAGTGCTGCATTTGCAGTCTGGCAAGAAAATGAAGGCAGACTGTTTTCTGTTTGCAAATGGCCGAACTGGCAATACAGATATGTTGAATCTGGGCGCTATTGGCCTCGACTCTGACAGCCGTGGTTTAGTAAAAGTTAATGAGCGCTATCAAACCAGTATTGATAATATTTATGCTGTTGGCGATGTTATTGGTTACCCCAGCCTGGCAAGTGCAGCATATGATCAAGGTCGTCTGGCGGGCGAAGCTATCGTCAAGGGTAATCTGGATGGCCACCTGATCGCTGATATTCCGGTGGGTATTTATACCATTCCAGAAATGAGTTCTGTTGGCAAAACCGAGCAGGAACTTACCAATGCTAAAATTCCTTATGAGGTAGGCAGGGCGCAGTTTAAACACCTGGCGCGTGCACAAATTGCCAATACTAACGTTGGTAGTCTGAAATTATTGTTTCACCGGGATACCTTGGAAATTCTGGGTATTCACTGCTTTGGTGAACGAGCGGCAGAAATTGTGCATATTGGACAGGCCATTATGATGCAGGAAAACGGGGGCAATAACTTAAATTATTTTGTCCATACTACATTTAATTATCCCACTATGGCAGAAGCCTATCGGGTTGCTGCATTAAACGGATTGAATAGGCTTTTTTAACATATTTTATAATTTTATGTTTAACGCTTTGAAAACAATCACGATATTTATTTTTGTTTTGCCTGATAAATCATTGTAAACTCAATGAAATTATTAAAATTTTGTAGGGCTGTCGTGGAGACCCATTATGCCATTAGTTCGTATTAGTCTGGCTTGGATTGCAATCTGCTTCTCCTGGCATGCGTTCGCAGATTTTCCGACTGCAAAGTCTTTGTTTGAAAAACAGGAATACCAACTAGCAAAGCCGCGGCTGGAAAAATTAGCAGAACTCGGTCATCTGGAGTCACAGTTTCTGGTATCCAGAATTTATGCTGAAGGGTTAGGTACTGAAGTCGATAACAACAAAGCTTATGCCTGGAGTCTGATTGCCCGTGATCGTGACCATCCTGAAGCGGCAAAACAATATTTAGCGTTAAGACGTAAGCTTGACTCGCGCCGCGATGGTAAAGAAACCTTTAGTAATTTGAATAGCAAATACGGTAAAGATGCGTTGTCCGGGAATTTGTATCCTATTGCCAACAGATTTGTTGTCGGTAGTGCAACGAAAATTAAAGCCATTCGGCAGGATGAGCCAAACTATCCAAACTATTTTGAACGAGGTGGTATTTCTGCGTGGGCAGTTGTTCACTACGATATTAATGAAGATGGCAAAGTAGAAAACGCCAAAGTCAGTGCTTCTTTTCCAGTAGATGGCATTAATGAGTATGTGCTTGAGGCCGTTAATAGCTGGCGCTTTGAGCCACCGCGTGATTTATACGGTGATACCAAGCGACTTGAAATGCAATTACATAGTTTTCAGATAAAAGCGTCTCAAGGTGCACAATACCGCCGTTTTAACCGTGACCATCAGGAATACCTCGATGCTATAGCGGCAGCTGCCAACGCCGAGTTTGCTGATTACCAATATCTATATGCCATTCTGGCTGAAAGCAATATTGTTAAAACCGAAAATCCGCTTGATTGGTATCAGAAAGCGGCTATCAATGGCCATCAAGCTGCTCAGTACCGGTTAGCACAGTGCCTGATAACCGGTAATGGATGTGATAAAGACCGAAGCAAGGCAGTAAACTGGTTGTCCGTTGCCGCTGAAGGTGGTAACCCGAAAGCCGCGTACTTACTCGCTCAGGAGTTACTCGATAGCAACAACGTCAACTTTGAGCCCCGTAAAGCTGCCCGCTATCTGGAACTTGCTGCGTTACAGGAATACATGCCGGCGATCGCGGACTATGCATCCCTTTTAGCAATGTCTGATGATCCTGAGATTTATAACCCCAATAAAGCAGTCAGTCTGGCAGAACAAGGCAGAGCTATCGACCCGAACCATCCTGATTTACTTTCTACTATTGGTGTCGCCTTTATCGAACTTGGTCAGCAAAGCAGAGGTGAAGCAATGCTAAAACAAGCCATTGATGAAGCTAAAAAGCGTAATTGGACAACAACAAATTTTGAAGATTTATTATTGGACTACCAGACATCCGTTGCCGGTACAAATTAATAATAAGGCCATCGTTTGATGGCCTTAGTGTTTACTCTCCAGAAGTGTCCAGGTGATAAGTGCGGCTTAACGACTGCACCGCATCAATAAACACCCCTGCTCTTTCCGGATCAACATCCGGGGTAATACCATGACCCAGATTAAAAACATGACCCGAACCCTGGCCAAAGCTGTCTAAAATGGATTGTACTTCCTGACGGATCCGCTCTGGGGAACCTAGAAGTAACGACGGGTCCATATTGCCCTGCAACGCAACTTTATCGCCAATTCTGCTACGTGCATTGCCAATATCTGTAGTCCAGTCAAGGCCCACAGCATCGCAACCTGTTGCTGCAATGAGTTCCAGCCACTGGCCGCCATTTTTAGTAAATAAAGTTACTGGTACTTTGCGACCCTCTGCTTCACGGGTTAATCCATTAACGATAGTTTGCATGTAACTTAAAGAAAACTCTTTGTAATCGCGTGGCGTCAGGATACCGCCCCAGGTATCAAATATCATAACTGACTGTGCCCCAGCGGCAATTTGCGCATTAAGATAAAGCACAACGCTTTGGGCCAGCTTATCTAACAGCATATGCAGCACTTCAGGCTCGCTGTACATCATCTTCTTTATGATACTGAAAGTCTTACTACCACTGCCTTCTACCATGTAGGTTGCCAAGGTCCAGGGGCTGCCTGAAAAACCTATAAGTGGCACGCTACCATTCAGTTCACGTCTTATAGTGCGCACGGCATCCATTACATAGCGTAACTCCTGCTCAGGATCGGGCACCGGCAAATTAACCACATCCATAAAATCACGAATGGGCCGCTGAAATTTAGGGCCTTCACCTTCACCAAAATATAGGCCTAAACCCATAGCGTCGGGGATCGTTAATATATCACTGAATAAAATAGCAGCGTCCAACGGGTAGCGACGCAACGGCTGCAACGTGACTTCACATGCCAGTTCGGGGTTCCTGCAAAGCGACATAAAATCGCCTGCCACCGCTCGGGTTGCCCGATACTCCGGCAAATACCGGCCAGCCTGACGCATCATCCAGACGGGAGTACGGTCGACTGGCTGCTTTAACAACGCTCGCAAGTAACGGTCATTTTTTAACTGCATAATTCATTCGCCTTCAGTAATAACTGGCTAAGTTTATCACCTGTGACCATCTGACTCTAGGGCATTAATCTGCAGTTCAGCTTTTTTAAAGCCACTGCTTGTATCTGTTAACAACATCTGTTATAAAATACCTGCGCTAGTGAAGAATTATAAGCGAGAAGCCTGTATAACAGGACCATGCTGTACTAAGTTAAGCCACTTTATGTGGCTTTTTTATTATCTGCAATTTGCCAGATGTTGTTGCTGCAATTGCCTTATAATTTTGCCAGAGAGCGTTTCTTCAGGAGGGATCTCAGGTAATTTTGCTAAATCAAACCAAGCCGCTTCGGCAATTTCATTTGGCTGACAGACAATTTTACCCTGCTGATACTCTGCGGTAAAACCAGTCATTAATGAATGCGGGAATGGCCACGGTTGGCTTCCTACATAAGATAAGTTTGCAATATCAACTCCAACCTCCTCTTTAACCTCACGCACCGCAGCTTGCTCTAACGTTTCGGCCGATTCGACAAAACCTGCAAGAATAGAATAGAAGCCTGGTTTGTGACGGGTAGAACGTGCGAGTAAAATCTGGCCAGGTCGGGTAATGCCCACTAAAACACAAGGAGCAATCCGAGGATAACAGCGATGACCACATTTATTGCACAGCGCAGCTAATTCCCAGTTAATTAAATGCATAGCACTGCCACACTGACCACAAAAACGATGAGTTTGCAAAAACAGTGCAACCTGCAGCGCTCTGGCTGCCATTTCAAACAATACTTCACTCTGGGCCAGCAAACTTCGGGGCGAATGCCAGGTTGAATCGTCGACTACCTGATCATGGTCTACCAGTAGATAGCATGGTTGCTGTTGGTATTCTCCCAGCCAGCAAATTTGCTCGGGTTTTGCTGCAGTAGTTAAACTGGCTAAGGTTCCTTGCGGCACCTGGCCATCTGCCGTCAGAAATAATCGGCCTTTATTTACAATAAACCAGCAGCCTGATTTCTCATTTGGCAGCGTAATACTGTGCTTAATCATGCTAAGGTCCTTAAATGATTATGTTTATTCGGTTACATAACAGAGCGCTATTGCTATGATACGACCTGTTTACTGGGCTGACCAATAAAAAAATGGTTGATCTTTAGTGTAAATTTCTTTTAATTAGAGGTAGCAGAACTTTTACTGCTCTTAAGGAGAAGGCAATGTACCGTCGTGTGCAACAAGCGCAAAAAAAGTGGGGAGGGTCGTTAACTGCAATAGATAGCTGGCTTGACGAACGCCAACAACTTATCGTCAGCTATTGTAAATTGGCCGGCTTACCGCCCTTTGAGAAGGACCGTCATACGCTGCCTGCTCAGGAAAAAATTCGCGGGTTCTGTCAATTACTCATGGACTACTTATCGGCCGGGCACTTTGAGGTATATGAGCGTATCGTCGATCAGTGCACTGTGAATGGCACTGACTCCCGTAAATTAGCAGATAGCTTGTACCCAAAAATTTCCGTATCTACTGACTTAGCGTTGAGTTTCAATGATGCCTATGCTGATCATTTGAGCACCCGCAATAGCGCCGCATTTGACCGTGAATTGTCAGAGCTGGGACAAGCATTGGAAGAGCGATTTGAGTTGGAAGATGAATTGATCGACACTTTGCACGCTAAACACACTGATACCAGCGTCTCAGCCTGAGCCAAGCTTGATGCAGATTGTCAGGGTTGGTATTAAAAAGATAACAGGCAGCGCCAACAATAATATTGTCGCTGCCTTAACTAAGTTACTCGCCTGATACAATTTCCAGTAGTTCAACTTCAAATACTAAAACGCTATGCGGAGTAATAACGCCCATATCGCGCTCGCCGTAGGCCAGTTCTGACGGAATAGTAAACTTGTATTTAGAGCCTACGTTCATCAGCTGGACACCTTCCGTCCAGCCCGGAATTACCCGGTTTAACGGGAATTCAGCCGGTGCATCGCGATCATATGAGCTGTCGAATTTTGTACCGTCAGTCAAGGTGCCGGTATAGTGAACTTTTACAATATCAGTTGCCGCTGGCTTCGGGCCATCACCGCTTTCCAGCACTTCATACTGTAAGCCTGAATCAGTAACAGTAACACCTTCTTTACTGGCATTCTGCTCCAGATAGGCTTTGCCAGCTGCAATTACCGCTTCTGATTCTGCAGTAGCAATTTCCGCTTGTTTGGCGCGATATTGCTCATCCAGACTGGCTAACAATGTCTGAATTTCGTCATCACTAACGCTTGAGTTGCCCGCTAAACCATCTTTAACACCTTGCAGAATTAACTCACTATTTAACTGCACCGCGATTTTGTCATATTCCTGAACCGTGCTCTCCAGGTAGCGACCAGCGGAAACACCCAGGCTATAGGCTTGCTTCGCCTGCTCGGTATCCAGAGCGGGGGCCTCAGGTTGCTTTTCTTGCTGGCAAGCACTAAGTGTCAGCATCGCCACGGCAATCAGTGATAATTTGGTTGTTACACGCATTGATTTCTCCAATTTTTGGCAGCCAGGCTGCAAAAGTGTGTTTTAATAATCTCTAAGGTTCTGACCTATACTAACGGTTTGTGCGAATGAGGTTAACACCCACAATGAAATATCCTGTGCTTTTTGCTATTTTTTTACTCTCATCATGCACAAAAGTAGAAACAACCCCTGTTAATCAATGGCAGCACGTTGCCCAAGGCAGCTATGCATCAGAAATAAGTCATGACGGCCGCTATGCTGCGGTCTCATCTGTAGAACATGGTGTCGCTTTCTGGGATTTGCAACAAAATGCGCTTAAATACCAATGGCAACATACGCCTGAGCAGGAAAACCTGGTATTCAGCCTGGCCATCAGCCCGGATAACAGCCACGTTTTAACTGCAGATCAACACACTTTTGCCCTGTGGCGCACCGACACAGGGCAAAATGCTGGATTCTGGCAACTGGACCAATCCACAATACGAGATATTGCAGTATCAGCCAATGGCGCCCATCTGCTTATTGGTAAAAGTGATGGTGCGGTGCAACATATTACACTGGCAAGCGGCCGGCGCCTGGAGTTTCTGGGCCACAGTGAAAAAGTTAACAGCGTGGCGATGTCACCAAACGGTCGCTACGCCCTTACCGGAAGTAATGATTACCAGGCATATTTATGGGACACCGATACTGCCCAGATCATCCATACTTTCAGCCACCCAAGCCGGGTAAGCAAAGTAGCCCTTGACCCGCAAGGACGTTTTGCTTTTACTGCTGATAGCCAAAGTCTTGCCAGGATTTGGGATATTCAGAGCGGTGCGCTGATCAGTAGTTTACAAATCACTGCCCGCCAGCAAGTATTCAGTGCCGTGCGCTTTAGTGAAGACGGACAATATTTGCTTACAGGCGCCCCGACCCGTAATGTGGCGCTGTGGCGGGTAAGTGATGGCAAGGAGTTGCAGCGCTGGCGGGTAATGCCCCGCGATGGTAGCCGGCCGGCGGGTGCAGTTGTGCATGCTGTAGCTTTCTTAAGCCCAACACGTATAATTAGCGAAAGCTCCAGTGGATATGCCGAAGTATGGGAAGTAAATTATGACTGATATCGATGCTGCTATGCAGCAACAGTTGATTGAACTAGAGAGTAAACTGGCGTTTCAGGAAGATACCGTTCACAACCTGAACAATGAATTGCATCAACATCAGATTCGGATTGAAAAGCTGCAGCAGCAAGTGATCCTGCTAGCCGAAAAGCTCCGGCAACTGCCTGATGATCAGGGTATCCTGTCACCAGAAGATGAACCACCACCGCCACACTATTAAAGCAAAACAGCATTCAAGCTGTTATTCTGGTTTGAAAACGCCTATCACCTGCTCGCTGGCCCGGCTGGCTTTTGTTACTTCTTGCGCTGGCTGCACCATCTGATGGCCGCAGCTGACGCACTCTACTTTCTCTACGTTGTTTTCTAGAAACAGCATCATGGTGTCAATAGCATGACATTTCGGGCAACTGGCACCGGCAATAAAACGTTTTTTTTTGCGAACAGTCATAGTCATCTCAGTTTGTTAGCGCCAATTTTCTGCGAAGGCCTTGGTTTATGCTGGTTATAGCGTAAAATCGGCGCCCTAGTTCAGTATTACAGGTAAAAGCATGATTCAGTTACAACAGGTTGAACTGCGCCGCGGCCCACAGGCTTTATTCAGCAATGCCGATCTTACCGTATTTCCGGGGCAAAAAGTCGGAATAATTGGTGCTAATGGTTGCGGCAAGTCCAGCCTGTTTGCCATGTTGCTTGGCAAACTGCACGCCGATGCTGGTAATATTAATATTCCGGAGCGTTGGGTGGTCTCTACCGTGGCTCAGGAAACCCCGGCTCTCGATTGCAGCGCTATGGATTATGTACTGCAGGGTGATGAAAAACTGTTTCCTTTGTTGTTAAAGGCCCGCAGCCAATGTAGTGAGAGTGACTTAGCTAACGTACATTTGCAAATTGAAGCGCTTGACGGCTACCGTGCTGAAGCCAAAGCCGGTGTACTACTTGATGGCCTTGGCTTTAGCGGTGAAGCCCAGCAGCAATCTGTAAAGTCGTTTTCAGGTGGTTGGCGGATGCGCTTAAACCTGGCCAAGGCTTTAATGCAACCGGCTGAATTACTACTGCTGGACGAGCCGACCAACCACCTGGATTTAGATGCCGTACTCTGGCTGGAAAAGTACCTGGCTAACTATCAGGGCACCTTGCTGCTGATAAGCCATGACCGCGACTTTCTGGATGCGGTAACCGATAATATTGTCCATATCGAGCGGCAGACCCTGACGTTGTATAAGGGTAACTATAGCCAGTTCGAGCGTCAGCGCGCTGAGCAGCTATCACAGCATCAGGCCAATTTTGATAAGCAGCAGCGCCAGGTGGCACACCTGCAGAAATTTATCGACCGCTTTAAAGCACAGGCCACCAAAGCGCGCCAGGCTCAGAGCCGGATTAAAGCACTGGAGCGCATGACCATCCTTGCACCCGCTCATGTTGATTCGCCCTTTAGTTTTAGCTTTCGCGAGCCAAAATCGTTACCGAATCCACTTTTAAAAATGGAAAATGTCCAGGCCGGCTATACCGATAATATCATTTTAAGTCAGATAAAATTTCAGCTACTGCCTGGTAGCCGGATTGGCTTGCTGGGACGCAATGGTGCCGGTAAATCAACCTTAATTAAACTATTGTCAGGCAGTATGCGACCGCAAAGTGGCGAGATCTGGTACGCCAATGGGGTAAGTTTAGGTTACTTTGCCCAGCACCAGTTGGAAACGCTTCGGCCGCAAGATTCACCGCTGCAGCATCTGGTCCGGCTGGACCCTTTGGTACCTGAGCAGAAACTTCGTGATTTCCTCGGTGGCTTCGGTTTTCATGGTGATAAAGCGCTGGAAGCCTGCGCGCCCTTTTCGGGTGGTGAAAAAGCCAGGTTGGTGCTGGCACTAATTGTTTATCAGCGCCCTAACCTGTTGCTGCTGGATGAACCCACTAACCACCTTGATTTAGATATGCGCGAAGCCATTGTAATGGCATTGCAGGAGTTTGAGGGCGCTATCGTTATCGTGTCGCACGACCGACACCTGTTGAGTAGCTGTACCGACGAGTTTTACCTGGTAGCCCATGGTCGGGTAGCTCCATTTGACGGTGATCTGACGGATTATTATCAGTGGCTGCAGCAAGACGCCCGGCAAACCAATAACGCTGCAATACCTGACACGCCAGCCAGCAGCAATGTTGTCCGCAAAGATCAGAAGCGGCTGGAGGCTGAACTACGCAATTTGCTCAGGCCACTTAAGCAGAAAATCGAAAAACTGGAACAGCAACAGCAAAAACTGACCACAGAATTGGCCACTATTGAAGAGAAAATGGCCGACCCCGATATCTACAGTGCTGAGCGTAAGGCCGAGCTAACCGCACTACTGGCAAAACAAGCCACGGCCAGCAGCAATCTGGCCAGTATTGAAGAAGACTGGTTTGTGGCACAGGACGAGCTGGAACAGAAAACTGAACAGTTCTGGACAAATAATGGTTAACAGACTGTCAGCAGAAGCGCTCTGGCAGTTTAGTCTGGCCTTGTATCCCAAAGTCCAGCCGCTCTGTTTGCAGTGGCAGGATGAACTGGGTGCTAACGTCAACCTGCTGCTGTTGCTGTGTTATTTAGAACAACAACAGCTGAGCATCGGCCGGCAACAGCTTCAGCAGTTACAAGCTGAGCTGGAGAATTTTAGCGCACGCTTTACCCGGCCCCTGCGTCAGTTACGCCGCAGGGTCAGCGAAAGCGGCCTTGATACGGCTATGCAGCAACAGCTAAAGCAAACATTACTGGCTAGCGAGTTGGATCTGGAGCGGCTGGAACAAAAATTACTGGTGCAGCATTGCCCGGCGCTTGCTATGCAACCGGCCCAAGTATTAGAACTCTACCTGCAATTACTCAACGCCGACGCCTCAGCGGTAGCAGGGCAATTGATTGATCTGCGTCAAGCCTTGTACAAGTGAAGTTAAGCAGCGAGACAAACTTTGATCTGCATCAGCTAAACCAGACCCCACTTTACCTACACTTACCCTGACAACGCAGCAAGAGGGTAACGTTATGAACCTGTGGCATGAATTTCTGAACGACCCGGTAATCTTTATTTCTTTTACCGGCCTGGCAATCGTCATTGGCTTATGTCTGTTTTACGCATTTTATTTTATCTATAAAATTGACCACGATACACCAGAGTCAAAGCAGCATTAAAAACACTGCAAGGCATTAGTTATCAGTTGGCTCAACGTTGGCATAAAACAGCAGTTCGCCAGGGCACGGATCCGTGTTTCCCGGCTGCGCAGCGGCTACCAATTGTTGTAAAGTAAATCCCACGCTGGCTAACCAGCTGGCCAGGCCCTGCGGCGATACCCCGGAAACGAACGGCTCCGAGCTGATTGCCAGCGCCAAATCTGTCAGCCAGCTTTGCTGAATGAACCGGGGCTTGCCTTGCAGATTTAATTGCATCTGAGTCGCCACCAGCTGCAGCGGCGCGTCCATGATCTGGCGTAGTTGCAGCAACAGCGTGTTAATTGCAGGCTGTGTTAAATACATTAACACACCTTCTGCCAGCACCAGCGTTGACCGGCTTGTTGAAAACGCCGGCTCTTCGGCTAGCAGTTCAGCTACGCTGCAACAGGCTAAATCTGCTGCTTTCAGGCAAAGGTTTGGCTGCAGGGCGTTTAGTTGCTGCAACACCTGCTGTTTGATATCCATAGTAGCTGGCCTGTCAATTTCGATGACCTGTAAGTGGCTGAATTCAGAACTGAATTTAGCACCTAAAGCATCAAAGCCAGCGCCGATAATGAGCAACTGCCGAACGCCATGCTGCGCTATCTGGCGCCGGAGCCTTGCCGCAATATGCTGCTTACGCCACTGATAATGGCTCAGTATACCCGGCAAGCTGCATTGCAATACACCACGCAACAGCGCCCTACCCCAGCGCCAATACACCAACGCCAGTAACAACCGGCCGCGCCAACCATTGCGCTGTAAAATCTGATTGGCCAGTAGCTGATCAAAGCTTGCAGCAGCCGTATTGGTCTCGTCTGGCCAGCACTGACTGGCACAAATAAGTAAGCCGGTATTGCTCATAGCAGCTCCTCCTTGAACATCTCACTGTAATGCCGGTACCAGTTACTCTGAAACCGCAGCGCCGGGTCGAACCGACGCTTTTGTTGCAGAAAGTCAGCAAATTGCGGATAACAGGCAAGCACTTGCTGTTTAGTGGCAAAAGGATGGTAGGTGAGGAAATAGCTGCCCTGATAGCGGATAGCGATATCTATCAGCCGTCTGAAATGACGTGCCGCAGCGGCAATTGCCACACTATGGTGATCGATGTGCAAGTTAAAAATAACACAGGCATAGTCTTGTCTGGCCCAGGCCAATGCGGTTTCAGTATCCTGGCGGATAATCCGCACCGTACCATAAATCAGATCGACATTATGCTGTCGGAAATCATCGGCACAATCCGCCATAAAGTGTTGCAACGCAGATACCGGTACGTAAAGCTCAGTAATCATTTCGCTGCCGGCACAACCACGCGCCAGTTCTTGGTCCAGCGCCAGATGATAGTCATCCAGATAAATACTTAACTGATGGCTATCAGACCAGTAACGCTGGCCATTCGATGCCAGATAAAACTGCGAGAACTGGCTAAAAGCAGCAGCCTTATCGGTATGCGCCAGCACCAGCAACTTTTGCCAGTTAAGTTTGCTAAGCCGCAGTTGCCCATTAGGAACAGGCACTGCCGCAACCGGGCGGTAACAGGAAAACACCCCCTGGCATAAAAAGCCGGCAGACTCCGGTGCCGTCTCAAACTGAAAATCACCATATAAGTAACCGGCAGCGATGCGTTGCGGCACCGCGTCAATCATCTCTGCCAAACTACAAAGTTCAACTTCACGCACCACCTGTTGTCGTATCGCCAGTTGCAATGTCGCTGATACTACAACCCCGAATAAGCCATAGCCTCCTACCACAAGCCGGAATAACTCAGCGTGTTGTTGTCGACTACAATGTCGCAGTGTACCGCTGGCATCAACCAGATCGAAACTAATCAGATCTGCCACAAAGGGCGCCATATCCAGCCCTCTGCCATGAATATTGGCCGCGATTGCCCCACCGATGCTCAGCCGGTCGGCGCCGGTTTGCTTTTGCCTAATCCCCCACTGCCTTTTACTACCGTGCTGCATAACATGCAGTTTGCGCATTAAGTCTGGCCACTGGATGCCGGCTTGCACCCGGACTTGTCCCAACACAGGGTCAAATTGTTCCAACTTATTTAGCCGGCTCAAATCCAGCAACACGCCCTCTGTAACAAATTGCTGGCCACCCATGGCATGGCGTCCTCCGGCAATACTCAGCGCACAACCCTCCTTATTTGCTTTTGTTACTGCCGCTATGACCTCTGTTGCAGTTGTCGGCAGCACTAAGCGCTGCATTGCTGTCACATTCAATTTAGCGTGAACATCATTAACTATGATTGGCTGATTGGGTTTATCGCACATACATCACTCCTGCTATTCGTTTGTGCAGGGACACTAGCTGGTAAGTATCAACTTATGCTATACGTATATTTAAAGTATTATTAAGCGATACCTAAAGGTGTAAAAAAGACCACTCTATGACTAACCAGACCAGTCAATTGATCGCCGCTCTGAAGCGCTGCCTGAAAGCAAAAGGGATCAGTTATCGGCAGCTGGCAGTGCTGCTGAATTTAAGCGAAGCCAGTGTTAAACGCATTTTTGCCAGGCAGAGCTTTACCCTGGACAGGCTTGAGCAAATCTGCCGTCTGCTGGATACGAGCTTATATGAATTGGCTAAAATGAGTGCTCTGGCGAAAACCAGCCTGCCACGCCAATTAAGCCTGGTGCAGGAGCAAGTTCTGGCCAATGACCCTACCTTGCTGACTTACTTGTATCTGTTACTAAATGGCTGGCAAACTGAAGATATTAACAGCCGCTACCAGCTTGATAAGCTAAAAAGCATCCGGCTGCTGGCCGAGCTGGATCGGTTAAAATTAATTGAGTTGCAGCCCGCTAACAAAGTCCGGCTGCTGGTTGCCCGCGATATTCAGTGGCGAACCAATGGCCCGATACGGCGCCGCTATGAGCAACAGGTAAAAATGACGTTTATGGCGGACAGTTTTACTGCACCTGAGCATTGGTTAAGGCTGGAAACTGCTGAACTTTCCAACGCCTCAATCAGTATTTTACAGCGCCGCTTAAATCAATTAACTGAACAGTTTGCCGAGCTGGCAGAGTTAGATCTGACAACCGGGCCCACAGATAAAAAAGGCATGGGGTTAATGATAGCCTTAAGGCCCTGGGTATTTGATATGGTGCTGACGCCACCAGCCGGTGACTAACCCGCCTACTCTAGTTCCAGCAAGGGCAGCTTATCTGGCACGCCGTTCCATTTATCGGCGTCGGCTGGCGGAGCTTTCACCTCGCGGATATTGGGCCAAATATCAGCCAGTTCAGCATTTAGCTGAATAAAGCTTTGCTGGTCAGCGGGCACTTTATCTTCCTGCACTATGGCATTAGCCGGGCATTCTGGTTCGCACAAAGCGCAGTCGATACAAATTGTCGGGCTTATCGCCAGAAAATTGGGCCCTTCAAAAAAGGCATCTACCGGGCACACTGCCACGCAGTCGGTGTATTTGCATTTAATACAATTATCCAGCACCACAAAGGCCATAACGCTTTTATTCCTGTTATCTGAAGCTTGGGATCATACTGCAGCCGCCAGAAAAAACAAACTGGCATACTGATAAGTCTCTATCGACCAAAGTTAATTATGTCGATTACTTGTCTGCTTGCTAAATGTGCAGGAACCCGATAACGTAATTTTATCAGCAGTGCCGTTTTTTTACATCGGACACTACTCAATAATGACCTAGCCTCAGGAGCCGATATGACCGGCTGTAAGCATATTTTGATCGCCGAAGACGATAGCTTTCTGCTGTCGCTACTTGAGCTACAGTGTAGCAGTCTGAACATGCAGACATGTTGTGTAGAGAATGGTGAGCAGTTAATAACGGAAGCGCTTAGTTATCAATACGATATTATTCTAACGGATATTCAGATGCCGTTGTGTGACGGTATTCAGGCAATGCAAATCCTGCGGCGACTGGGCTATGACCGTCCCATTTTTGCAATGTCGGCTGATCGCCTTAACTGTGAAGGCTTTGATTGTATTTTGCAAAAACCGGTAGACATTGATCTATTGGCCAGATTGTGTGAACAAACACCGCAGCAACCTAAAGTTCAGCTGGAGATTAACAGTGAACTCACTAGTCTTTTTTATCAGAATTTGGCCCAGCTTAGCCAGGATTTCACCACGGCACTTCAGCAAGAGGATTTTATGACGATGCAGCAAATCTGCCATAAAATTAAGGGCGGTGCTGCCAGCTTTGGTCATATGCATCTTAGTCAGCTGGCTGACCGCATGCAGCAACGGCTTGTCACAGAAAGCCCTGAGAGCAGCATTTTGCAGGAGTCCAGGCAATTTCTCCTGATTTTGCAACAATCAGGAGCAGGCAATGAGACAGCCTAAAATATTGCTGGTAGATGATGTCGATTACAGCCGGCAACTGCTGCGTAACAATATTATGTCGTTGGCTGGAACTAAGTTACTAAAAACACGTCATTTTAATTTTTTCAATGCCGGCACGGCTAATGAGGCGAACATATTGTTCAGGCTGCACCAGCCAGATGTGGTTTTTTTAGATATTGAATTGCCCGACCACTCAGGGTTGGAATTATTGGCCCAGTTTAAACAACAAAAACCTGAATGCTGTATCGTCATGATCAGCGGTGCCAGCACCCTGGAAAATGTGACCCAAAGTATCAAAATGGGTGCAGCCACCTTTATCGTAAAACCGTTCAGCGGCGATAAAATTCTGGCAGCAATGCGATTAATGGAAAAGCAATTTTATGGTCAGTTAACACAGGATCCTATTTAGCGAAAGCTTAGAAATTCAGAGCGTGTCTGCTCTATTTTCAACCAGCAAACCGCCGAACCATAAATACACGGCAAAGCGTTACGGACATTCTACTCAGCTTGGCGTAAAATAGCGCCATCTTGTGAGCGGCTGGCCTGTTGCCTGGTCGCAATGACACCGATATGGAACCGCTATGCTGCGCCTGACCGAAATAAAACTACCGCTAAACCACGATGAAAATGCCCTAACTGCTGCCATTCTCGCCAAACTACAGATAACAGCTGAGCAACTGCACAGTTTTAAGGTGTTTAAGCGGGGCTTTGATGCCCGTAAAAAATCTGACATTCAACTGATTTATACCCTGGATTTAGCGGTTGATAACGAGGCGCAGCTGCTAACCACCTTTGCCGCTGATCAGCATGTTAAACCTTCGCCTGACACCAGTTATAAGTTTGTCGCTCAGGCCCCGGCTGAACTAGCGAAGCGGCCTATTGTCATTGGCCTTGGCCCCTGTGGCCTATTTGCCGGTTTATTATTAGCGCAAATGGGCTTTAAACCGATTATTTTAGAGCGTGGTAAAGAAGTGCGTGAGCGCACCAAAGACACCTTTGGTTTCTGGCGCGGCAAAGAATTAAATCCTGAATCGAACGTGCAATATGGCGAAGGCGGCGCCGGTACCTTTTCTGATGGCAAGTTGTACAGTCAGGTGAAAGACCCGAAACATTATGGCCGCAAAGTAATGAGTGAATTTGTGGCGGCCGGCGCGCCGGACGAAATAATGTATGTCAGTAAACCGCATATCGGTACCTTTAAGCTGGTGGCGATGGTAGAGAAAATGCGGGCAAAAATTATCGAACTGGGCGGTGAAATCCGCTTTAGCAGTAAGGTAGAAAAACTGCATATTGATAACGGCCAGCTGACCGGGTTAACCCTGGCCAGTGGTGAACAGTTGCAAAGCCGGCATGTAGTGTTGGCGGTTGGCCACAGCGCCCGCGATACCTTTCAAATGCTATATGATCAAGGCGTCTATATCGAAGCCAAGCCATTCTCAATTGGCTTTCGGATAGAACATGAGCAATCGATGATTGATGAGTGCCGCTTTGGCCCGAATGCCGGCAATCCGATTTTAGGCGCGGCCGATTATAAACTGGTGCACCATTGCAGCAATAACCGCACCGTATACAGCTTTTGTATGTGCCCGGGCGGCACCGTGGTGGCGGCAGCCTCAGAGCCAGGCCGGGTAGTCACCAACGGCATGAGCCAGTACTCAAGGCACGAGCGTAACGCCAATAGCGCCATCGTAGTCGGGATAGACCCCGAGCGTGATTACCCCGGCCATCCGCTGGCTGGCATCACATTGCAGCGCCAACTGGAAGAGCAAGCGTTTAAACTGGGCGGTGAAAGCTACAATGCACCGGCCCAGTTAATTGGCGACTTTCTAAAAGGTAAACCGTCGGCCGAATTGGGTGAGGTTAAGCCTTCCTATACCCCGGGAATTACCTTAACGGATTTAGCTCAGGTATTACCCGACTTTGCCGTTGCCGCCATTCGCGAAGCGATACCGGCGTTTGACCGGCAGATTAAAGGCTTCGCCAAAGCTGATGGCTTATTAACCGGCGTTGAAACCCGCACCTCATCGCCTATCTGTATTAAACGCGGCAGCGATTATCAAAGCATTAATGTTAAAGGCCTGTATCCGGCAGGCGAAGGCGCCGGCTATGCCGGTGGCATTTTATCAGCCGGTATCGACGGCATTAAAGTGGCCGAAGCGCTGGCACTGGCGATGCTGGGTACTACTTCTGAGGCCGGTAACGCCACATCGGTATAACCACGGTGGCAGACGGACTTAGCCGGCAATATTACCGTAACGGCCCGCCACACCGGGCCGGTGCCGATGTCAGCTTTGGCGATTTGGTGAAAATTTTTGGCTTTAACAGTATCCATATTGGCCGCTGGGTGCAAAGCAGCGAACAGCAACAGGCGGCCAACCTGTTTTTTGATGCGCTGTGTGATTTACAGCTGTTACTACAGGTACCCGAACAGGTTATTTCGCTTAACGGCAGCCTGGCTCTAACCTACGGTATTGGCGGCCAGCGTGGGGTTTGCGCGCATTACCAGCCACAGGGGCGTATTCTGGCACTGGCCAAAAATGCCGGTGGCGGCAGCCTGGCCCATGAATGGTTTCATGCGTTTGATCACTATATTGCCGGTAAAATGTTCAGCCGCCAGCCAGCAGCAAACCGCTTTGCCAGCCGCTGTTGGCTGGATGGGATGGCGGTAAAAGCGCACCCGCTAAACGAGCTACTGCAGCGGGCTTTTCAATCCTTATATTTATCGGACGATGGTAACAACGAGAGCGTTTTTTTCAAACAATGCCGCACGCTGGATGTCTCGCGTCAGCAGCTTTATCTGGCTATGCCGGAAGAAATGGCCGCGCGGGCCTTTGAGAATATGTTGCAGCGTCAGCCATTAAAAAACAGCTTTCTGGTAGCCGGCACCTTACAAGGTAAAGCCGCTAAAATGGGAGTTTATCCGGACAAGCCGCTAAGCGTGGCACTCAGCCAGCTTTGGCTACCCTATTTCCGGGCTTTAGGTGTCAGTTTGCGTGCTAAAACGTCATTCGTTAGTGACACCGTTTACTAATAACTGGCCATCACTTAGCACCACCTTATTGCCACCAGCCTTCTTTGCCTGGTACATCGCCGCATCGGCATACAATATAAGCTCTTTCTGGTTTGAACCATGTTCAGGATATAAGGCAACCCCAATGCTGGGATGAATACTCAGCTGCTGACCATTAATCAGATAAGGCTGGGCCAGTGCCTGGCGAATATGCTCAGCCAGTTGGATGGCGACGGCAGCACTACTTACCTGCTCCAGTAAAACCACAAATTCATCGCCACCAAAGCGGGCAGCAGTATCTGTTTGTCTGATTGACTTTAGCAGGCGCTGGGCTGTTTGCTGCAGTAACTCGTCACCCACATTGTGGCCGAAACTGTCATTAATATGCTTAAACTTATCTAAATCGACATAGAGCAACGCCAGGCTTGCTTGCTCGCGCTCTGCCCTGATCATCGCTGAATGTATTCGGTCCTGAAATAGCTCCCGGTTCGGTAAGCTGGTTAGCTGGTCATATAAAGCATGATGCTTTAACCGGGCCAATATCTGCTGCCGCTCGATAGATACCGCTACCTGGGTTGCCACAAATTCCAGCAGATCCAAATCAGCGTTACTGTATGCCGGTGCCTGAACTGTATGCTGCACCAGCAAAACCCCAATAATGCCACTATGTGTTCTAAGCGGTACCGCTAAGGCATTCAGTTCAGCTGCGACCGCAGTCAGGTTCCTGGCATGCTGACCATAAAATAGTTTGCTCTGGCCGCTGGTAATAACCCGATGGCAAAGCTCTGAAATTAAACTCTGCTTGGTTAATGACGCTGCAGCATTGCTGCTATAACCAAAGCTCAAACCATTTTGGCGGTCGTGGCGGGCTATTATAAAGCTGTGCATGGGCATTAAGCCGGCGATAATCTGATGTATATGCAGGTAGAGCTGGTCGATGTCCTCTGCGGCAAACGCCGCTTCTGCTATGGCATAAAGTGCCGCCTGGCGACGCTGAGCGTGTTTCAGGCTACTGATATCGCGGGCAACCGCAACCCGTTGTTGTTTATCTTCCGACCAACGGGCCGACCACAACAGATGCACTACGCTGCCATCTTTGCGGATATAGCGGTTTTCAAAATCCAGTTTCACAGCGCCCAGGTTAATTTGCTCGGCCGTGGCAAGGGTTAATGGCTGGTCATCCGGATGAATAAACTCCAGCATCGAATGACCGATCATTTCCTGCGGTGTGTAACCAAAAATGCGCTCTGCGCCGGGGCTGATAAATTCAAAGCAACCGTTTCTGTCTACCACACAAATAGCATCAAGTAGTAGATCAATATAGTTACTTAGTACCGTATAGCTGGGCTCGGTCATAATCATCTTCGCAGATTAAAAGCGCTGTTAACCGGCAGAGGTCCCGGCAATTGATTAACAATAGCATGGATTGAGCAAAGGCAAACTATGCCTTGGCCAGCTCAGACAGCAAGCGCTGGCAATTAAGCCAGGTCATACCGTAAATGGTGAGCTGTGGGTTGGCACCCAAGCTGGTCGGGAGAATAGAACCATCGAATATCGACAGGTTGTGCAGTTGATGATGGCGGCCCTGCTGGTTAACGACGCCTTTGGCTGGATCAACACTCATATTGCAGCCGCCCATGACATGAGCTGAAGCTACCGTTTGCCGGTATTTCTGCATCGGCAAATTATTAATAGCAACTTTGGCTTCGCGCCAGCTGTTATATAGCCTGGCGTCATGATGAATGGGAAGCACTTGCCTAGCGCCGGCCGCAAACTGCAATTCAGCCATTGATAACAAAGCACGGCGTGCGCCCTGCCACAAATAATCTGTTAGCGGATAATCGAGCACCGGTTGCTGCTGACTATCCAGCATTACCCCGCCCCCCTGGCTCTGTGGGTGAAAACCATCGCGTAGCAGTGCTATCGTCACCTGCAGCTGGTTAAACTGCTGCATTAAAGCCGCGTGCTGCTGGCCGCTGCCGGTAAGCTTAGTCGCCATTAAAACCGGATGCACCGGCGCAGCTTCCAGCTTATAACCAATATCGCTGCCATCGGGCCAGACAAACTGATCGGAATAGACCGACTGCGGCGCCCCGGCATGGCCATTAATTGCCTCAGTAAACAAGGCACCGCTAACAAGCGATGGGTGCAGATAGGTATGCTTACCCAGCCGGCCAGACGGGTCTGGCACCTTTGAGCGCAGTAATATGGCGGG
>TARA_R100001443_G_scaffold26566_1_pt1 | contig 24055 bp, 25 predicted proteins | sample TARA_R100001443 | Tara Oceans TARA_R100001443 (sample SAMEA2622142) | marine metagenome | biome: marine biome (ENVO:00000447); feature: deep chlorophyll maximum layer (ENVO:xxxxxxxx); material: "saline water (ENVO:00002010), including plankton (ENVO:xxxxxxxx)" | depth 50 m
GAACGGCTAAGAGCACTGTTACCACTCTCATTTATCCTTTATGGAGACTGGCTTTTAAAAGAAGTGATGAAGATATGTTTATGGTTATTATATCAGAATCACAAGCTCAGTCAATAAACTTCCTGTCAAGAATTAAATATCACTTAACTCATAGTAAAAACTTTAAGAAGACATTTGGAGATATGGGGCCTAATACTGCTCAGAGATGGACTCATACAGATGTAGTACTAGCTAATGGAACTCGTATCATAGCAGTAGGTACAGGTCAAAGAGTTAGGGGATTTATCGAAGGAGATACTCGTCCTAACCTTATTATAGTAGACGACTTTGAGTCAGAACTTAATGCATTTACTCCAGAAGCTAGAGCTAAGAATAGAAAGTGGATGACAGAGGCAGTTATTCCGTCATTATCTGATGACGGTAAGATATGCATGATTGGTACAGTAATATCTGAAGACTGTTTCTTATATTGGGCTAAAGAATCGGAAACATGGAAAGTATTATGGTTTTCTATATGGGACGAGAATAAGAAAAGTATATGGCCAGAAAGATTTCCTAAAAGCAGGATACTAGGAATAAGAAAGGAGTTTGAATCAGTAGGTAACTTAAACGGATTTTTCCAAGAGTATATGAATATAGCACAGTCTCCTGACAATGCTCCGTTTAAACCTGAGTGGGTAAAAATGCACCATTACGATTACGAGAGAATCGATGGTCAAAACTGTTTAACAAGGACTATAGACGATGAAAAAAAGATTATACCAGTTGATATCTATTGTGGTGTTGACCCTGCCAGTTCTCTTTCTTCTAGGGCTGACTTTTTTGTTGTGGCTACTATTGGCGTTGATTCTGACAATAATAAGTACGTTATCGATATTTATAGAAACCGTATATCGCCAGCTGAACAGCCTCAAATCTTAATTGATAAGTTTAAAAAGTACAGACCAAGAAGAATGAAAGTAGAGACTGTTGGATATCAAGAAGCACTAAGAGTAGCTGTAAGAGATTTAATGAGAGAAGAGAATTTATACATACCAGGATTAGAGTCAGGTGTAAAACCTAGAAACTCTAAAAGCGAAAGACTTATGTCCCTAGTTCCAATGTTTGCAAGAAAACAATTTCACTTTAGACCTGAGGATATAGATGCTCAACAAGAGTTCTTATCTTACCCTAAAGGAAAGCATGATGACATTATGGATGCAGTATGGACTGCACTAGATAGACACAAGCCTTGTAGAGTAAAAACTTTTGAAGAAAATGCCAAAGATACCAGTCTAACGAAAAAAGTGTTGGATTGGATGACAATGTAACGTATATTAGGGATAAAAATTATGCCAGGAAAAGATACACCATATAATGACAATAATACAAAGCCAGTTCACGACGAGCGTGACTTTGTTAATGAAACGATAGACATATACCAAAGATACTCTAAGAAAAGAGATGATTGGGCTGTTGAAGCTAAAGAAGATAGAGAGTTTAGACTAGGTAAGCAGTGGACTACAGAACAAGCTGATGTTTTAAAGAAAAGAGGTCAGGCACCTATCGTTGTAAATCGTATACACCCTGCAGTAGAAACTGCTAAGGCAATGATTACAGCAAACAGACCATCTTTTAGAGTTGCCCCTAGAGAAGACTCAGATAAAAAAGTAGCAAATGTTGTAAGCTCTTTGCTTTCGTATATGTATGATATATCTGATGGTAGAAGTATTATAAGAAAAGTAGTTGATGACTACTATGTTATGGGACTTGGCTTTATACAAGTTTATCAAGACCCTATGAAAGATATGGGTAAAGGTGAAGTATGTATGCACGACCTAGACCCGTTAGATGTATATGTTGACCCTAATAGTCAGCATAAGTTTTTTGACGATGCAGAAAATATTATAGTATCTAGATTATTTACTAAAGACCAGGCTAAAAAGCTATATCCTATGTATAAAAAAGATATAGAAGATTCTAATAGCGAACAAGACTGGAATGCTCCAGAAACTGGTAGAAACTTTGATGGTAAGGTACATTTTCCAGAAGATGTAGGTACTTTAGACAATACTAATTATGTTAGAGGTTATGAAAGGTATTATAAAAAACATGTAAAAGAATACAGAGTTTATGAGAACTTTTCAAACAAAGAAGATGTTTTAAACGATGAAGAGTTTGCTCAATATGTACAAAGACCAGCTTGGATTATACAAGGTCAAATTGTACCAGATGAAAGACAAGCTCAAGCTATAGTAAAGCAACTACAAGAACAAGAAGAGCTTAGGCAAATGCAAGAACAAATGCAAGCTAAAGCTGAAATGGAAAGGATTGGGTTAGATGCTAGTGCACAGCTACCACAGCCATCTAAAAAAGAAATACAAGTTCAAGAAGTAACTTTTGCAGATTTAATAGAACAAGGTGCTATAGAAATGGTGCAAGTTTTAATGTGCAGAGTTCATCAATGTGTAGTAATAGGCGATAAGCTTTTATATAAACGTGTTTTACCTATAGAGCAATACCCTATAGTACCGTTTATCAACATACATACTAGAACACCTTATCCAGTTAGCGATGTAAGGCTTGTTAAAGGTATGCAAGAATATATAAATAAAACAAGGTCATTAATAATAGCACATGCAACCACTAGTACAAATACAAAAATACTTGTTCCAGAAGGTAGTGTTGATATGGCTGAGTTTGAACAAAAATGGGCTCAACCTGGTGTGGCAATTTCTTACGACCCGACCGATGGTGCTCCCATGGCTGTACAACCATCTCCATTACCTAACGAGCTTTATCAAAATGAAATGACAGCCAAGAATGATATAGACCATCAGTTAGGTATATATGAAATGATGCAGGGTAATACAGCTTCTGCACCTCAGACTTACAAGGCTACCATAAGTCTTGATGAGTTTGGTCAAAGAAAAATTAAATCTAAATTAGCTGACATAGAAGCTGGTTTAACAAGAGTAGCTCAAGTAGCTATTCCATTAATGCAGCAATTATATAGTACTAAAAAAGTATTTAGAGTTGTTCAACCAAATAACTCTATAAATGATTATGTGATTAATCAAAGATTAGTTGATGATAAAACTAATGAGATAAAGATATTTAACGATATTACTGTTGGTAAGTACGACGTTATATGCGTAGCAGGTTCAACACTTCCGTCTAATAGATATGCGGAACTTGAATTTTACAAAGACGCATTCTCGATGGGACTTATTGATAGACAAGAGGTCTTGAAGAAAACTGAAGTGTTTGATGCTGAGGGTGTTCAACAAAGAATGGATACTATTGCAAAACTCAATCAAGCATTACAAGGTGCTCAACAAGAAATCAAAAAACTTAAAGGTGACTTGCAAACCAGAGATAGAGAAGCTATCAACTTACGCAAAAAAGCTGAGGTTGAGAAGTTCAAGGCAGACCTTGATAAGCTTTCTAATAAATCATCTGCTGCAAGCTCTTTATACGAAAAGCGATTGGATGACGTTCTTGCTGGCGTTAAAAAGCAAGTAACAGATTCAATGAAAGAAGACAAAACAACAGCTTTACCCTCCAAGAGAGGCAAGCAAAAAAAACAGGAGAAATAAATGATAGATAATCAAGGAACAGACACCCCTCAAAGTGCAAATAGTATGTTTGACGAAAGTGTATTTACAGATGCACCTCAAGCAGAAACGCCAGAGAGCTCTGCAGATAATACATTAACTCCAACTGATGCGTTTACAGAACCATCTGGAGAAGAGGCCCCACAAGAGGCACCCTCGCAGGAACAACCTAAGCCGTTAGAGAATAAAAATGATGATACTAGATATCAATATTGGCAGTCTCAAGCAGCTAAGAGAGATAATGAACTAAAACAGACTCAAGCTCAGCTACAGCAAATGCAGCAAATGATTCAGCAAAATGTAGCTCAACAGCCTCAAGAGCCTGTCGAAGAGTTTCCTCCGCCTCCAGAAAGACCTGTTAAACCACGAACCTTCAATAGGCAAGAAGCTTATGAAGACCCTAACAGTGAATCTGCTAGGTACCTAGACGATATTGATGAATGGAGAGATAATGTCGATGAGTATAATCAGCTGAAAGGTGAGTATGACAATGCAATTGTTCAAGAACGAATGCAAAAAATGGAAGAACAGAGAACTCAGGCAGAAAGAGTTAGGCAAGCTAGAATGCAGCAAGCCAGACAACTTGAGTCTGTTTCTCAACATGTTCAAAGTCAATACGGCATGACACCTGAAGAAACTCAAGGTTTTATCGAAACTATGTCAAATCCATCGTCTATAACAGTAGATAATCTAGTTCAGTTGTATCGTATGCAGAAAGGAATTGGAGCTACAGCACCTGCTCAAGGGCAGACTGCTCAACCTTCATCTACTTTCCAGCAAACACAAAGAGCACAAGCTGTGCCGTCTCCTATGGGAGTTCAGCCTACAGCAAACAATGCTGCTCAAAGTATGGACCCAGCTGATAAGATTATGGATAATATGATATCGGATTTTAAAAGTAAAAATCCTTGGTAAACATCCCGTATGGGGCACTTATCTTGAAGGCGAAAGCAGTTGATAGATTGAGTGTTAATTAGGAGAGGTCTAAAATGGCTAATTTTACAAGTATTAGCGGTGGAGCCGCTGGTTCAGGCGTTTCTTTAGACAATAACCGTAGAGTCTTTAATTTTGGGGATAGAGTTGCAGAACTCGCTCCTCAACAGTCTCCATTTTTTGTATATCTATCAAAAGTTGCAAAAAAGGCGACAAATGACCCTGTGTTTAAGTTTTTAGAACAACGTCATCAATGGCAAAGAAGAAATTTCTTTGTATCAACAGGTGAAGATTGGGACCCAGGTACAGTAAGTGCAGGAAATGCAGTTGGTGCTGGAACTGATTTGCACATTTCATGTAATTACACAAAAGATGGTAAAATATCTTCATCAGAAGAAGAATGTTTTTTCATCGTCCCAGGACAAGTTCTTGCTATCTATTCAGATGGTGATAGCAAAGTTTATCGATTTAAAATCGATGAAGATGCGTCTGTAACAACTAATGATAATACAGCAGCAGGTGATGGTAAATTTATCAATCACGATGCTACTGGTGGTCATACAGAGATTACAGGTGAGTCTTTAATCGCTATCGATGCTGTTGCTTCTGGTGCAGATATGAATGCTGGTCAAAAAGGTCAGGTAATTGGTACTGCATGGACAGAGGGAACTGATAGTCCTGTTGGTTGGGAAGATATCATGTCTGACTCTGAAGGATACTGTCAGATATTTAAAACTGGCATGAATATCTTTTCTGGTACAGCTCTTGCAACAGAGTACAGAGGTGTTCAGAATGAGTTTCAAAGAATCTGGCAAGGTAAACTAATGGAGCATAAAATGGACATGGAGCAAGCTTTCTTGTTTGGTCTAGGAAATGCTACTGCTGGTGCTACTGCTGCTAGATATACTCATGGAATACTTCCTTATACAGAAGCTAATGGTAAAGTTTATAATATGACTTATGCCTCTTCTGGATATGACGCTATCTTAGATGCAATGGAAGATTTCTTTGCACCTGAAGGTGGAAACTCTGGCAACAAGTTAGTACTAGCTTCAAGAAAAGTAATTACTTACTTAAATAAATTAGGTAGTGGTTCTTTCATGAACAATTCAATTGGTTCATCTCAATACAAGTTAGATGTAACTAATATCCCTGGTGCTTTCGGGCATAGCGTGACAATGGTAAATACTATATTTGGTAATTTACACTTTGTTGCTGAGCCTCTATTAAGAGGACCATGGGAAGACTACTGTGTAGCTGTAGATATGAAAAATGTAGCTTACAGACCACTAGTTGGTAATGGTGTAAGTAGGGATACTTTCATTGAAACTAATGTTCAGAATCCAGGAGTTGATGGTAGACAAGACCAAGTTATTACTGAAGCTGGTCTTGAAATAAGCTTACCAGAAACTCATGCTGTTCTGAAGTTTAGTTAAGGAGGTATCTTATGGCATTTACATACGCAAAAGAAGATGGTTACATTAAAGCTACGGAAACTATTACTGTTGCTGCTAATTCTAGTGGTGGTGCTGTAGAAACATCTGGAAGTTCGCTTCCTTGTACTGGAGCTAAGATAGTTTTAGCTCAGGCAGATGAAGATACAAACATTACAGCTAAAGTTCAGTATACAATGGATTCTGGGCAAGATGTGACTGTTGGCGGAGTAGGTGCAGACCCTTCGGCTGCATTATCTTCTAGTTCGCAAACTTGGTATGATGCCAAGGCGACAGAGGGTAACGCAGAAACTGGCTTAACAGCAGATGACACTCTTGAAGCATTTTTGTTACCAAAGAATGCACAATACGTCAAGATTGTTATGATAGCTGCTAATGGCTATGGTGGAGGCTCTGAAGCTACCGAGCTTTGGCTTGATGGAGTTAAATCTGATTTAGGATTTAGCATAAGCGGTATTGGTACCGACCCATCATAATAAGTGGTAAGATAATCGTAAGGGGGCTTCGGTCCCCTTACATTAATTTAATGGAGAAAAAATGAGTGATTTAACAATAACAAATGCTGGAGTATCAGTTACTCCAAAAAGAGCTGGAAACTCAGTTTCTAAAAATAAATATAATATTATTACAGTAACACCAACAGTAAGTACGGATGCTTATGCCGTAGACGATGTACTGTTTACAGGTTGCGAAATACCTAATGCAGTTTTAGGAGAAGGTGGTGTGTCAAAGCTAGTTCATATGTATGTCTTAGATACAGACGACCAAGCTGCTTCTGAGCAAGATGATGTATTGTATTTCTTTACAGAAAAAAGTACAGCTTTTGGAACGATAAATGCTTCTGCTGATATAAGTGCTGCCAATATAAAAGCTGCTGGAATATGCGGATATTTACTTCAAGATGGAGACCAAGCTTTTTCTAGTAATGATTTAGATAATGCGACTATTACAAAGGTTTTTAGTGCCTCTGGACCTAATGAGCCTAATAATAATATAACATATTTAAAGGCTGCTCCAGGTTCTACAAGTGTTTATTGTCATGCAATATTGCGAAGCAGTACTACTCCTGATTATGCGAATGCAGATGCATTAAGATTAATATTCCATATTGAGTATTAAATGCCTAAGAAAAAAGTAAAAAAGGTTGTATATTCGAGCAGTATAGGAGTTCCTTATAAAGGCATTAAACCTAATACTAAAAGAAAATTGAACTTAAAAGGGTAAAGTATGGCTGCTACATTAGGACAAAGAATACAAGATTTAGTTGGATTTGATTATTCTAGTAACACTATAAACACAGAAGACGAAGCTATAGAAACAGCTGCGGCTGAAGTATTAGATGCTCTTCCTATAAGTTTGTTACTAAAATACGCTGTTGCTCCTACAGATTTAACATCTGGTAGCCCTACTATGAATACAGAAGGTAAAAAGATTCTTAGAGTAGTTAGGATTGAAGGCAATAACGATAGTGCTATATTTATCCATAGAGTTTGTGAAAAGATAGATATAGATGAATATTTATCAATAACACAAGATACGAACAGTATCTATTACCCAACTGCATTTTCCCCTATATTTACAGAAGACCCAGAAAGTGGAACAACCGTACTAAAAGTATTTCCAGCATTAACTGGAGGAAGTGCAGACACTGTTAATACAGCTAAAGTATGGTATATAACATACCCTATAGGTGCAGATGAAGAAAGTTTATCTGAAACAGCTGGTCTTCCTAACGAAGCAGAACATGCTATAGCTTTAAAAGCAAGCATATATATAATACAAACATTAATAAGCGATGCAGTTCAAGATGATGAGGATGACGAGATACAAGCTATGTTAAATGCTCAATCTCAGTCATTACAAGCAATGTATCAAGCAGAAATGCAAAGATTAACAGGAGACTCAGGAGAGCAAATAGGAGAATAATTTATGGCAATAGCTACAGGAACATTAACAGTAACAATAACAGAGTCACTAGATGTAGGTACTACAGTTATGGATACAGCTACATCTGTAGCAGAAACCTTAACCTGTAATGATATATTTAAAAGGGTTATAACCTGCCCTACATCAGAAATAACTCTATATACAACTCATGCATCAGATGTTGCAGGAAGTCAATTTGACGAAGATAAAATAGCATATGTTAGAGTAACAAACTATGATAGTACTAACTTTGTAACTCTAAGATTAACAGATGCAAATAGTGATGAATTTGTCTATAAGTTAGAAGCTGGAAAGAGCTTTATACTATGGACACATAAGACAGCTATGAGTGCTGCAGATGCAGCAACTGCTGGAGCTGTCAATGCAGATATAACAAGTATGAAAGTCCAGGCAGATACTGGAGCGTGTGATTTAGAAGTATTAATAGCATCGGTAGCGTAAATGAATAGAATAGAATTATTAGAACTAGTAAAACAACATCATGCCCACATGGGAGAAATTGAGATTTTAAAGCTTATAAATAGAGCTATGGATGATTTTACGGCCGAAACAGAGTGTTTAAAGCGATATAAGACTGTAGGCACTACTGTAGCAGGGCAAAGGTATTATCCAGCCGTAGGAGGCGAATTAACAGATACAGCAATAGATGGTAGTAGTGATATCTTAAGAGTGTTAAATGTATGGGTTAATGATGTACTTACTCCTAGGTTAATCTCAAAAGATGAAGCTATGCTTATTGATGATGATGAGCATGAAAGTGCTGATAATGCTTTATCTACCCCTGTTAGCTCTAGCACTGAAAGATATTGGTATCCAATAGATGATAGTGGTGTAAGACTTGGTTTAGTTGAAAAAAGTATAAGAAACACTACAAGAGATGATGTAACAACTGATTTTCAAAGTATATCTACAGCTGGATTACAAATAAGAGCACACTATATATCTAGAGGTACACATTTAGCAGCTAACTCTAGCTCAGGTTCTACTTATATACCAGAAATACCAAGTATGTATCATGAGGCTTTAACATACAAAGCTATAGCTCAAGGATATAAAGACCCTAGAAATCAAAGAGTAGATGTAGCTCAGTACTTTGATAATGAGTATGAGATTGCAGTTAAGAAGGCTAAAAAAAGAGCTAGGAGCAATAACATAACAACAGGGCATTTAGTTCCTCATAATTATTAGGAGATAGTATGGAGAAGAAACTAGAAGAACTTAAGAAACAACAAGCTATAGCTAAAGAGCTGTTTTTAAAGCTACAAGGAGCTATCGAGCTAATAGAAGAGATGATGAAGGAGAAAGATGGCTCAAAAAAAGACAAGTAAAGATTTTGATTTAGATAAGTATAGACAGGAAATGGTTATTAGTTTAGAAGTTCTTAAACATGATGTTAGACATATTAAGGAAACTTTAGTTGACCAAAGAACTTTATTAAGAGAACAGAATGGACGAGTTAGAAAAAACGAAAAGTCTATTTCTAGAATATTTGGTATGGGAAGCGTTATATTTGGCGCATTTAGTGCCTTAATAACATGGTTATTTAACAAATAGGAGAATGAATGAAGATAATAATATCTAAGTTATTAAAGATGGTATTTACTCCAGCAATGAAAAAACAGATGTTTATTGCTTTGGGTGACCACTTAGTAGCGTCAACTAAAAACAAGTTAGATGATAAGATATGGGCAACAGTAAAAAGCAAGATATAAGATTTATAATGCCTAACGATGCTTCGCCACATGGAAATGAGCCTTTGCTTACGATATGTGGCGATTTAGTATGTTTTCCTAATAAACCTGATATGGTTTCTAAATTAGGCATACTAGGGTCAAAAAGATTTGCAACTAAACCAGAGACTTGCCCTTGTTGCAATAGTGAAGCTGTAATGGGTGTTTTAGTACTAGGAGCCTATGAAGACAGCTTAATATGGCAATGTATGAAGTGTGATGAAAGATATCTTAGATTTACTAAAGACAAAACCAATAAGTTCCTCGAATTAGTAAAGGATACATACACTTGCCCAGAAGACTGGGGTTATTACCCTAAAGAGGAATTTAACTAGGAGAAGTATGGCTAGAAAAGGCGTAGTGAAACGTGCTATTGTCACTCCAGATAAGCACTTTCCACTAGCAGACTATACAGCAATAAAAGTGGTCTGTAAGGCAATCGAGTTGGTTAAGCCTAATATTTATATAGATTTAGGCGATACTGGAGAATGGGAAATGTTTAGTAGTCATTATTGGAAAGATAGAGAGAAACCACCTTTGGAGGTTTTGATTCCAATGCTAGACAGAGAAGTTGAATTAGTTAATGAAGGTATGGATATTATAGATGCGTCTTTGGATAAAGCTAAATGCAAACAAAGACATTTTATACAGGGTAACCACGAAGTATGGTTAGACAAGTTTGTAACTAAGCATCCTTACCTACCTCAATATGAAACTAAGAAAGCTTTAAAGTTAAAAGAAAGAAAGTATAAGTATTGGGAATATATTTCTCATAAGAAGTTAAAGATAGGCAAGTTAAACTTTACACACGGTGATTATGTGCCTATACACCATGCTAAAAAGCATTTATCTTCTTATAAAGAGAATATAATGTATGGACATACACATGACCTACAGAGATTTACCGATACTGGCTTAGGAGGAACTCAAAGTGCTTGGAGCATGGGATGCTTAAAAGATATGAGTTCTGATAAGAATAAATGGTTAAGAGGCAACTTGCACAATTGGAACCATGCATTTGCTATAGTAGACTGGTTTGCTAATGGCGATTTCAAGGTTGAAGTAGTAGAGATAATTGATGGGCGAACATCTGTGTGGGGTAAATATATAGATGGTAACTAAAAATGAACGAACAAGAACTACAGAGTCAAGCAGAGGGAATACTAGGGTATATCATGTACTTTATCCTATCTGGTGTAGTACTTCTACTAATGAAGTCGACTATAGAGTCACTGGTAGAGAGTATAAAAGTATTTCTAGGAAAAGACCTGAATACAGACGATGTAGTAATATTGAATGGTCGTCCTGCCAGAATAGTACGAGTGGGCATGTGGAAGACGACATTCTTTGCTTATGATATAGGTATAGCTAATGGTGAGCCTTATGTAAAAGGCGGAACTAAGATACAAATACAAAACGATAAGCTAAAAGACCAGATAATAGAAAAGCCTCTTCAAATGTTAGATTTAAGTAAATGGAAGGAAAAATAATGAAAATAAAAGGTGTAGATGTAAGTAAATTAAGTCCAAGAGAACAAGATGCTATGAAAAGGCATTCAGTTCATCACAGCCCTAATCATATAAAGATAATGATGCAAGCTATTTTGAGCGGAAAAACTTTTACTCAAGCTCATCAAATAGCCATGAAATTAGCAGGAAAATGATAATTAAAAAAGCATTAATAGGACAGATAGAAAGAATTATACAGCAGAAGTTAGGAATGAATCCTGATGCTGCTAAGATTCGTAGATTAGAAACAGAGGTTAGGACTTTGCGTAGCATGTTATATGATTTAAAAAGGAAAATAGAGGATGCCTAGACAGTTAAAAGAAATAAGAAACTTTAATATTGGTAATATATACAATGCAGATACTAGAGAGGTTGCTGATGAAGCTGCTTCATTTTCTAGAGGTATAGATTCTAATGCACCCAATGGTATATTAAGAGGTACTCCTCAAGATAGATATAAAGGTGGTAGTGGAGACTATGCAAAGTATAAAGTTGACACAGGTATAGTAGTAACGACTGCATTTAATAATGTAAATAGTTCTATGGTGTTAAGCGATGTAAGTTCTTTAACTAGAGGAGACTGGATATCAATAGGTGCTTATGCTTGGCAAGTAACAGGAGTAAACTCTGCAACAAAAACTGTTTCTACTGGTACTAGTCGATATGGAACTTTTGATGTAGGCAATCCTGTTGAAATTGCTGTTGATAGTATTGTATATAAAATACCTACTCCTATGGAGTTAGTTGCATATGTAAAAGATGTTGATGAAGATATAGAAAATGTTATCATATTTGACCAAGAAGGAAGTATAAATGGTATAGAAGATATACAAACCCATGAATCAGGAACTCTTGGTGGTGGTATAAATTCAACATTAATTAGTGACGATTTTACAAACTTTCCCTTTTCAATAAATCATTCTGATACAATATCTGCTGTAAGAAAAGGAGCTTCTTACTATATAGGCACTGGGCCTGGTACTAAATCTAAATGGATGGGCAAGGTAGGAGATTTAGCCTTGAAAGCTAAAAAAGGATTTATACTAGAAGATGCAGAGCTTTTATCTCCTGATTTTGGAGCTGGTAATAGTTCTTATGATAAAATAATAACTTACCAGTATACTACTACAGACTCGTCTACCGCTACAACAAAGCTCCCTTTAATTGATAATGAAACAGGTGTATTTCATGTAGCATTTACAAAAGGCGAAGAATACATATATATAATAGATGGAGACTCAGGTTTTGTTAATAGGTCTATAAATATAGGTTTTTCTATTACAGCTATAGCTAAGGTAGTTTCTTGTAAAACTGACGCTAGAGTTTGGCTATATGAGGAAATAGATGATTTAACTAAATTTGCAACAAAACCTGGTAAGATACATTGTTATGAAATATTTGACTTTCAAGATACAAACCCTATTAATTTAAGCAGTAATGCAGAATTTCCTATAGGAATACCTTTAACTTTTAAACATAGTCATGATTGTCATTGGGGGCAAGACCATAATAGCGGTTATCCATCTGAGCCTATATATAATGGTGGTTTGCATAGTAACACTAGTGGAGCCGATTATCCAAATCCAATACCCCAAGTTTCTGATATATTAGAAACAGTAGATAGCTCTGGAAACGGTAAATTATGGATATTAGCTAGCCCTCAAGGGGAGAGTGAAAGAAACGAGTGGTTTAGAACAGCTAATATGTTAGAAGAAGAGCAAATGCTTTTACACAGGTTTATTTGGTGTAGCTATAGCAATATAGATGGAGATTTGCAAGATGGAACTACTGTAACTACTTATTTTAACGATAAATCTATGCCAATGTCTCATATAAATGATATGGCTTCTGCAAGAAATGTTCTTCAATATGACGTAGGCGGTGCAAACCATACAGATGTTACGCATACTAATTTTTTTAAACTCGCAGGAAGAAACACTTCTACTTCTGGGCAAACAGGAGATTCGGCAAGTGCTAATTTTTATATAAGTACAATAAAAAGGTCTGCTCCAGGAGCTTCTGGTGGATATACAGAACCAGCTAGTCCAGATGGAAAACAAAGCTCATCTAAACATCTTATTTTTGAAACAGCAACTGATTTTGATGACGGTGAGGAAAGGTATTTTAGTTTAGTTCATGGTGGAAGTTATTGGTATAGCACCCCATATAGCTCTAATTTTTTCTCTCAGCCCCAATCAAGTGCACCTACTGACCATGCATGTATGAAAGGTACATTTCAGTATGATTTTACAGATTGTAGAACTGGAACTCTTTTTGGACATAATGCAACGGTAAGTTCTAGTATAAGCCTAGCTAATAATGTTTATCAGTTAAACGGTGAAAATAGGTGGGGAAATTTTAAACCAATGCCTTATAGTCTAGTCGATTTATCAGACCTCTATGATGGAGTTGACCATGTTGTTGGTTGTGTTGTAAAAATGAGCGATACTACAAGCCCTGTTTTTTTAGAAGATATGTGGATGACTCATCATGACAATCAAGTTGCTGACACTGCAGCAGACCATGAAGTTACAAAAGGGCTTAGATTAATTGGTATGGCAGGAAAAAGCTTTTTATGGATAACAAATGCAGACATAGCTAATTATGGAGCTCATTACGTTAGAAGTAATTCTTTTGGATATATTGCAACTGGCTCAAACAAAGGAAATGATGCTAATCATTTAGACGATATTCCATTAAGTACATTGGGTTTTGATAAAGCAGATAAAGTAGTTAGGCAAATAAAAGTATTAAGCGACACTATACCTAGTTCTGGCATAACTTCTATTGCAAGAAACACAGCCCTTACTTCTTATAATGGGTTTCAAACATACAACGATAGGGACTCTAGGTTTAGCGGCTTATTTATAACATATAATTCAGTAGATGATGATGGAAATTCAACTGGTACAGTAAAAGGCTTAGCTGTAAGGCTAAACACAACAGTAGAACAAGCAGATACTATTGACAATATTACTAATGCACATGGAAATGAAGTTACTATTATAGATGATGCAGAAACAGGTCTTGCAGGATACGCTAACCACACAGGCACATCTGGAAGTGGTTTTATTATAGGAAATAGTGGCGGTACTGATGCAGATGAGACAAATACTATAAATGAAAATGCAATAGTACAGTCTAATGGAGGAGGTAGCTCGCAAGATGTTACCAACAATAGCAGTTTAACCGTAGAAGCTCTTTCTGGTCATTCAGGCTTACATAGTGGTACACCAGAGGCACCTAATGAAGTATTGCCAAATGGCCCAGGAGTTATATCTTATTTTGATACAAATGGATTTTTTAGAAAAGCATGGTATAATGGCTCTAGTGCAACAACTGTTTCTAATATATTTACAGAAGCAGAACATAGTATTGCAGATAATCAAGCTATAATATTAAGAAGCGAAAGTTTGCAAAAAGGTTTTGTTATACATTCTTACGGCCCCTGGGAAAATGTTTCAGTTTCAGGCCATCCTCCAGAAAACGGTACTATTACTAAATACGGCTATATTTATGCACCTGAAGGGGCAAATGATATGACTCCTACTAATGTTGATGTTGATGATATTAATAATCTTACTGTAGCATATGTTTGGCCAAAAGGAGCTGCAGCTTTAAGCGATGGCACAGGAGCTAGTGATGAAGGCAGAAGAAGTCAATATTTAGCCAGTGATTACTATTTTACTTATTTTAATAAAGGTGGTAAAAATAATATGTATTACGGCAGTTTAACAAGCATAGTTCAGGCAGAATCTGCAAATGATTATGGAAAATTAGATAGTTTTGGGTATGCAACTTTATTTGGACCTAATTTTAGATATAGGCAGTATCTTAATAGATTATATGAATACACTAAAAAAACTAGTGTTGAGTTTGAAAATGGAGAAGCTCATGTTGATGGTGTGGATAACGATGGAGATTACCCTAATTTTCCACCAGAAGTATCTAGGTACTATAAATTGTCTTATGAGTATGATGGATTCCAAGATTCGCCATTAACCACAAGTACTTATGTATATACAAATACTTCTTCATCGGATAAATTTAAAAATATAAAGATAAAAATAAGAATACCGTTTAACCTATCTTCTAGAATATCAGCTGTATTAGTTTGGAGAAGAGGATTAATAGAAAACGATACTACAGGTGAGGCTTATAGAAAAGTTGCTAGATTAAAATTACAAACAGGTGCTGGATGGTCTAAAGTAGATGATGCTTCTGGAGAATATTATGAAAGAGAAATTGTAGATGGATTTGACGGTTCCAATGAAATATATAAAGATTGGTCTGGAATATCTGAAACCGTTGTTAATACAAATGTAAATTATATTATATCTTGTAGTGGAGGCAATAAACTTTATGTAGCAGGTTTTAGACATTCTTTATTACCTGAAGGTAACAACTCATTAGCATGGTCTAAAGAAGGTAAATATAGTCAATTTGACATACAGAATGACAGAATGGACCTAGATGATGATATTACAGCATTAAAATATTACAATGGAGTATTGCTTGTATTTTCATTAAATAAGATTTACAAAATAGATGTTAATACTAATCAGATTATAGATGAAATACAAGGATTTGGCTGTATAAATAAAGATTGTGTTGTAGAAACAGAGTATGGTTTATTTTTTGCAGATAGAAATCATATATACAAATACACAGGAGGTTCTGTAGAAATAATAAGTTATCCAATAGATACGGGCAATAGTCAAAGTTGGACATTACATAATACAGGCTCTCATAAGATAAAAATGTATTTTTCATCTAAATTAAACTTGCTTATGATTGTAACCACATTGGCTTCAGGTACTTCTAGAGTATTTACCTATCATGTATTAAAACAAAGATGGGACTACAGATATGTTAGTATTAAAAACGCTAGCAATACTTTTGATGCTCAAAACTTAGAGAATAGTTTGTTGCATATATCTAAATTAGGTGGAGATATTTACGCTTTTACAGGATTGCAAGGTAAGGGTGATTTAGCAACAGATGCCTCAAGTAAGCTTGTAGAAATAGAAGGTAGTTCTGATTACGGTCAGATAACATGGGAGTCTAAAGATTTTACATTAGGTCAAGATACTAATGACAAAAGGTTTAAGAAAGTCAAGATAGAAGCTGATGCTGCTCTTTCTTCTGCTCCTACAGTAAAAGTAGATGGAGCTACCTGCACATTAGTATCTGCTGGTACAAATGAATGGAAAATAACTACTAATAAAAAAGGTAGGAAGATACAGATATCTTTAGCAGGAAATGATGAAAAACAAATATATTCAATAGGAATTATCTACAGAGGAATGAAAGTTAGGTAATGTCTAAGTCTGTATTAAAGCCACCTATTATACAAGACAATGCTACTAAAATAGCTATAGATGAGTTATATCGTCAAGTTAATAAACTTCTAACATCTATATCGGCTAACGCACAAAACTACGGAAATGAGGCATTAGAAGGCTCTGTAAGGGCAATATATGAAGGGAAAGATAATTTTAGAATAGAAGGAAAGACAAGCGCAGGTTGGGCATCAGTAACAGCACAAGCTCAAGGCAAAGGTAATTTATACAAAAATTCGCCTAAAATAGATAGCAATGGTCGCTTAAATATTAATAATGTAATATATGGCAAACAAAATCTAGAATTACATTCTGGTAAAAAAATAAAGCTAAACTCTACAGAAAGTATTACTCTTGATTCTTCACAAGGTATATATTTAGACTCAGGAAATGGGAGATATTTCTTTTATAAAAATGGTGACACTGATGACTATATGAGAATTACTGTAACATCAAACGGGGAAACTTTATTTTCAACATACGATTCCGATGGAGCCGAAGGTCATTTAACATTTTCTCCTGACGGTAAAATTAAATTTGCTGTAGAAGATGGTGCAACAGACTCAATACAATGCAATGTTGGAGGTACTACATTTGCATCATTTGCAGCAGAAGATGGAAGTTATAGTAGACTTACAATGTATGAGCAAGGTGGTTCATCTTCAGATGATTATATGAAATTAGATGTTGAAGAGCATGGAGCAACAACTTTAACAACTCACGATACTGCAGGTGGTGCAGCTAATTTAACCTTTACTGTTGATGGACATGCTACAATAGATTGCAGAGAAACTGTTATTCTTGACGGCAGAGATACTAGTGCAAGTGGTAAGCATATTATTTTTAAACCTAATGGAAGTGAGACTGGATTTATATATCATTCTACTTTAAATTTAAAAGAAGCTGCTAGTAGTCCAGGTATTGAGCAAGAATACGGGCAATTATGGGTAAAGAATGATACGCCTAATAATCTTTATTTTAGAGATGATGTTGGTAATAATGTTCAGCTAACAAACAATGGTGCAACTGTAGATAATAGGTGGAGGTATCATCAAAACGCTAGGTTTTATACTAGATATGATAATTGGTATTATCCATCGACAGTTTATGGAATGAACTCTGTTAATTGGAGCAGTACATCTTCCAGTTCAACCAAAAGAACAACATGGTTAGACTCATATAATCCTTGCCTTGTTATCACTGACGATATAACATTAACTGAATATTATTTTTATGGCAACTTTACAAGCTCGCAAACTTATGAACTATGTATGCTGAAAGGAACTGGCGTAACTTATGGAAGTGCTGGAAATTATACTTTAAGCGCTATTGGAAGCACTCAATCAGTTAGTGCTACTGGAAATATTTTATATAAAATTGGAGAAACTGGATTATCTGTTTCTTTATCGGCAGGAGATATTATTATACCAGCATTAAGAAGAACCACAACAGATACAAGCACTTATTATTATTTTGAGTTTAGTATGAATTTAAAAGGAGTATACGTATAATGGATAAAATAGAATATGATAATACTGATGCTTTATTAGAAACAACTGAAGAAGGTGCTCTTATAAAGAATTGTATAGATAAGATTAATGAAATTATTGATTGGATTAATGCACAATAATTCTTATATTAGGACGATGAAAAGGGTTATTTTATGAGTTGGTTAAGTAGTGCAGCTAAAAAATTAAAGAAAGCAGCCAAAAAGCTTACGTTTAAAAAGCACGGTACTGCATTATTAGGATTAGGTGCAGCTTCATTAATACCAGGAGTAGGAGGTCTTTTAGGCAAAGCTTTAGGAACTGGTCAGTCAGGTTTTATGGGTGGCCTACTTACTAAAGAAGGCGCTAAAAGTGCTTTACTGCATCATGGTAAAAAACATTTAAAAAGTCAATTGGGAGGACTTGATGTAGGAGGTTTATTAAATATGGTAAACCCACAAAGCCCAGATATAGCACAGCAACCTAATATGCCGTATCAGTTTGTTAATCCTGCTTTTCAGCAGTTTAATACACAACCTACACAATTTAGTAATAATTTTCCTGACTCTGCACAATTACAGCAAATGATGCTAGGTCAGAATCAACAAAATATGAGTTTATATTAAGGAGATAATGTATGTCTGTACTGTCAAGTTATTTAGATAAAAAAGTGCCAAGTTGGAGAGATTCTGTACAGAGTGTTACTAACTGGGGTAAGGACAGGCTTGGGTTTGGTAGTGGTGAGTTTAACCCTACAAGTTTTAATTTTTTAAACAATCCAGCACTAACACAAGGTGTAGAAGGGTCTAACCCTTTAGCCGCTAATTTAGGTTTAATAGGAATGCTAACCTCTGGTGCAATGATGGACCCTAAATATGCTTATAGCCAAAGCACATACGATAGATTAAATAAACAACTACAACCTTTACAAGGAGCTGTTGATAGAACAGGCGAATTAGCTGAATCTTATATGGACCCTAATAGTGCTATGAATCAAGCACAAAGGGACGCTATTAGAGGAGATGAATTATCTCATTTACAAGATGTAGTAGAAAGAAATGTTAATAGGTCTACTGGAACTTATGGTAGCAGTGTTGGTCAAATGATGAATCAAAATATGATGACAGATGCTGTTGCACAAGCTTTAAAAGGTTATAGCGGCCAATTAGGTCAAAGGCAAGACAAAGGTATTAGTTTGTTTAACCAACAAGCACAATTAGAAAACGCTTTATCTCAAGCTAAAATGCAGTCATCGATGGCGGCTCAACAAGCTGGTAAGTTTATGCCTCAATACTTGACTAATCAATTTGCTGGATTATTAAAATACGGTATGGGACAATAATGGCAGACCCTATAAGACAGTTAAACTACGGTGGCTTTACTGGATTTGGTGGTCAAGGAGGTGGCTCTACAGGTATTGTATCTGGATTACGCTCTACTGATGATTACTTAAAAATGATGGCTGCTGATGCTAATTTAGCAGATTTAAACATGCTTTCTGAAGCTGCAGATGGAGGATTAATGGGTATATTAACTAAAAAGCCTTCTACCTCTAATCCCTATTTAACAGGTAAAGGTTCTACAGCTAATGAATTGGCAGATTTTAATAAAGCATTTATGGAACAATATGGAGTAACTAGCGCAGACCCATTGGGCTTTGAAAAAGCATTATCTGGTGGAGATGTTTCAAAAATAATGAAACAAGTAAAAGTAGGTGAAAATCAATATCAAAACATACCTTATATTTCCTATGTAGATAGAAGTGGAGAGTCTCCTGTTAATAGAGAGTTTGAGGCAAGTATATTGTCAGATTACGAAACTCTACCAAAAGATGAATTTAAAGCTCGTTATCAAGGCCAATTTGGCAATTTAGGACCAGAGTTTACACAAATGTATGATACTTTTGGCGATAGTCGATTTTCTAATTTACTAGAAGAGTATTTACCATATGCAACAGGAGAATTATCTAATATGCCTGGTAGGTCTGTAGTAGATAGGCTTTCTGATATGATTGGAGGTTCTAATAATACAGTACCTAAAAATGAAGTACAGCCAAATATATTTGATACTGTAGAGTTACCTGAAAATTATTACCCTGAAGAAATTAGCGATGATGAAATGGGAGATATAGTTAATTACGTTCAAAATTTAAATGAACCTAATGTTAATTTAAGTGAACCTAGTGTTAATTTAAATGAAAATGAAGATGAAAATGAAAATGAAAATTTTAATATGACAGAGGCTATTCAAAAATATGGGCCAACTGTTGTTGAGGAACTTAAAGAATTTAGCAATAACCCTTTAAATTATATAAAGGGATTATTATATTAAAGGAATAACAGGAGGATAAATATGGCAACAGGAATGCCAACATTGATGGATTTTAACTTTGGTGCTCAAAGAGAAAAAATGAGAGCACAGAATCAAATGAATTTCGAGCAAGACTTTCTTGAATATATACAAAGTCAAGCTTATGAAGTAAGTCCAAACCTTTCATGGGATGGAGCCAATTTATCTTTTAACCCTGGTGTTAAACCTTTTAACAAAGAGGGTTTATGGAATGAGTATAAAAGGAAAGCGGAATCGTTCAAACCCCCATTAAAAGTTGATGTTATGAAATTTGAGCAGGAGTTATGGCCTATGTATAGTGCTGCTGCAAATTCTAAATTTCAAGAACAATTAGGAACTCTTCAAATGATGGGTATACCTGAAGAAAAATGGGAAGATTTATACAGAAAAAATCCTGAGTATGGAGCTGCACTAAGAAGCTCTATACAAAACGAAACAGACCCTGCAAAAGTACAAGCTATGTCAAGTTATATTCCAGAAGCTGAAGGTGAAGGCCTAGCAGAATCTATAGTAGAAAATCCTTTAGCATATGGAGGTGCAGGTCTTTTATCTTTTGGAGTAGGCAAAGGTCTTACTGGTATGCTTAAAAAGGCTAAATTTAAAGGAGCTGGGACACTTAGAACTGCTTTAGGTCAAGGCTTGCCTATGCTAGGAGCTAGTTTTGCAGGAGATTTAGCTGGAATGCTTGGAGCATCTGATTATGAGCAAGATATTGCACAAACATTAGGAACTGGAGGAGCAGCTGCTTATTACGGTACTACTGGAGCATCAAACATGTTAAGAGATAGGCTTGCAGGTGGGCTTGTTACTACTGATGATATGGCAAAATTAAAACAAAGAGCTCAAGCTTTAGGTATTAATGAAGTAGATGGTAGAAGCACAGCTGATGCAAGAACTAAAATTGATAACCAAAAGCTTAAATCTAGTATTGTTAATAAAGTTCAAGGACAAAAATATAGAACAAGCTCAGCTTTGTTAAAATCAGCAAATATAAAACCTAAAGGAGGCTCTGCAGGTTTGACAAAATCAGGTCTTTCTAAATTAGGCGGAAAAACAAGCCTAGGACTTGGAGTACTTACAACTTTACAGTTATTAAATTTAGCTAAAGGGCTTTATGAGTCGGACGACAGAAAGCCTTTTGAAAGTGCATTAATGCCACAACAAGCTAATCCATATAGAAAGATACTATCACCTGAAGAGGGCGGTCAATAGTGAGTACTTGGAGAGGAACAAAGCCAGATACAAGACCTAGATTAAGTTTAACTAGAAATCCTATTACAGATATATTAGGAGTTACTAGTCAAGCAGCTTCAGATGTAGCAAAAACTACTGCTGGAATAGGGTTAAACACATTAGATGCGGCAACAGGAGGCACTTTGTCTAAGTCTGGTGCAGATAAGGCAGAATTAGCTGGTTTAATGGGGTTTTTAATGAACCCAGGGAAAGGTGCTAATGTTATGTCTAAGTTATTTAATTATTATAAAGCTGCTCCTTTCTCAAGAGGATTGGGAACAGTAGGTGCATACGAGTTTGGTACAAGTGCATTAGAAGATTTAACTGGTCAAAATATATGGCAAATGACTCCTACCAGCAGAGATATTCAAGCTGGAATAGACGCTGAGCAAGCTGAACTACAAAAACAACGTGAAGAAGAGGACCAAAAATACATGGATGAGCTAGGCATTATAACGCAAGAAGAAGCTCGTAATATGAATAACCCCTTGCTTGAAATAAATCCATTGAGTACAACAGACTCTTTACATTGGGCAAGAAACTGGTAATTTAAATGGCAGTAAACCCTTTTGGATTAGTACAACAGCAAATTAATCAAGCTGAACAGCATGTTAACGAGGAAGCTAAGCAACCTCAGTTTCAACCTACTTTAGATAAAAAGGCTACTATACGGCTAACTAAACAATATAAATCCAATCCTACAGGGTTTAATCCACAACTATTAGAATCTATACAAAATCATGCAGCTTACCACCAAGTTCCATTTTATCCTGGAGACTTTAACTTTGGCGAAGCTGTTATGCAATTTGGTAAAGGTTTTGCTAGTGGATTTACTACTCTAGAAACAGGCGACCATCCTGACAATGAATATGAAAATATAGCTAGAAGTTTAGGACATTTAGTTGGTTTTGCTCCTGGAATACTATCGGCTCCATTAAAAGCTTTAGGAGCAGTTAATTTAGCAAGAGGACTAAGTAAGGTTAAATCTGTCCCTCTTTATATATCTGGTAAGGCTACAGAGAAATTAGGCAAAACAATAAACCCTGTATTACAAACTGCTGCTAAAGGTAGACAGGGTGCTACAGCTACAGCTGCTAAGTTTTTATTAGAAAATAAAACAGGTAGAGCTTTAACCCATGTATCAGAAGGTGCATTTAATCTAGGTTTAGCTAGTGGTTTATCTGCTTGGCAAGGTGGTGTAGATGCTATTATGGAAAGTACATTCCATGGTGCTGTATTTGGCGGTGTATTTAGAACATTAGGTAATGTAGTTAATACAGGCGATAAAGCATCAGACACTATTATTCGTGGTATGGCTGGCTCAGTATTCCAAGGGTTACCAGCTACATTAAGAGGTGCAACTTCTGCAGAACAGGTATATGAGTATTTATTAGGTGCTTACTTTGGAGCTGGAGAAAAAGCTTGGTATAAGCAAGGAGCTGGTAAGTTCTTGCGTGAAATGGAAAAAGAGTTTCCAAATAATGCTGAGCTAGATTATAAGAAAGACCCTACTATGATGGGCAAGAAGTGGAAAAACTTACACGAACTTGAGCAAGCAGAAGTAGAAAAACAAATAGGTGGTTTTGCATCTGTAGCATTAAGAGCAGGTAGAGCAGACTTTTTAATTAAAGAATTAGAAGCACGAGGACTAAATACTGAAGGTGTGCTTATAAAAGATGGCGTAGTTACTGAAGATGGCTACAAGTTTATGAAAAAAGTCGATACCGAAGGATTAGATACGGCTTTTAAAGAAAGTAAAATGGTTTTACCAGAACCAGAAGTGACACAAGAAGGTGTAAAGGTTACTCCTGCTGTTGATAGATTTACTAAAAAAATGAAAGATTTAGACGTATCTATATCTACTAATACACAAGAGTTAAATAAGCTAGAAACAAGCTTACAATCAGAATTAAAAAAGACTGAGGATAGCCAAGACCCTATTAGAATTAGCTTTGCAAAAGATAAAATAGAAGAGCTTAGAAAAAATATAGATACTGATTTACTAGAAAAAGAAGCACTAGATAAATCTATAAAAAGAATTGGTGTGGAGCTAGAGCCTTTTGTAGAAAAAGCAAACGATGATGATGTAGGGACGGTTAACGCAGAAGGCTCTTACGATATAGTTGGCCCTAGAGCATTGCATTTTGTAGAGAATAATTTAAAACCATTATGGGATGTTGCAAATTTACCAGCCCAGTCAAGAACAGACCTTAAAACAGTAGCTGCAAAAGAACTTAGCAATCTATTTGCTAAAAATGTAAAGCGTGGTAAATCTCCTGACACTAAAAAAATAATGGAAGATATTTCTGCTAAGTTTGAAATAAAGCTAGAGACAGAAAGCGAAGGTGGTATTAGGCAATGGATGACTGCTTTAAATAAAGGGCACAAACAAAAGTTTACAAGAGTAGTATACAGCCCAGAGGTAAAAGATGCTGAAGGTAGTGTTGTTAAGCCATCTAATATAAAAGTAGAAGAA
>TARA_R100001443_G_scaffold6620_1_pt1 | contig 23915 bp, 31 predicted proteins | sample TARA_R100001443 | Tara Oceans TARA_R100001443 (sample SAMEA2622142) | marine metagenome | biome: marine biome (ENVO:00000447); feature: deep chlorophyll maximum layer (ENVO:xxxxxxxx); material: "saline water (ENVO:00002010), including plankton (ENVO:xxxxxxxx)" | depth 50 m
TTGCTCTTCACCCACTTGTTCTTGCCCTTGTTGGAACGCTTCAATTGGCATACAAAACATAGGCAACAGTTTCTTCTGGAAACGTGGTTGTTCGCTATATAAATAGCTTGGAAATAATAAAACAAATAATGTTACAAAATATTTCACGATAAAAATAATTTCCTCTCAGCCGCTCTCCTCAACACTAGCCCTTTGAGGATTTTGCCTCCAGCCCTACGCCATTTGGGGAACTCATCAGCTGCCCCCTCAAAATCACCTCTGTTAATTTTCCTTCTTAATGTACTGCTTTGCAAACGCCCCGAACCTAAGTTGTAAACAAAGCTCTGCAAAGCTGAATGTTCATTCTCATTTAGCTCTACTTTGATAAGACGATCCACCGCTTTCTCGCTATTACGGATTTCTCGAAGAAGTAGCTCTTCGGCTTCATCTTTAGTAATTGGGGGGTGGTGTAAGGTAACACGACTGCCATTAAAGGACCAAGTAGAACCAAATCCAATGGTGGGAACCATTGCGGAGCAGAAGTACGGCTCAGAACGGAATCCTTCAAATGTTTTTATTAAATTTAAACCTATCTCATTTATTCTCATTTTTTTGCCCTGTTGATAGCCCGACCTCCGAACCAGAATGCGATGACGGCTGCAAAGAGAGCTTTGGTGTCTTCATCCCAGACGGCATTGAGCGCATCCAATCCAGATATCCCTTGGGAAGTGAGAGCGAGATACGCGGAGATTTCAACGAAACAGAAGAGCAGGAAGAAAGCGTAAGTGATAACAGGACGAACAGAACCGCGAAGGCCATCCACCCATTTAACCCCTGTAGGCTGCATCGATTTCTGTAATGCCTCAACTTCTCGAATATCCGCTTCAACATTGACCATTTCCAGTTTTTGTATTGCCAGTTCTTTTTGTTGTTTGATCTGCACTTCCATCACTGCAAGTTCGTGTTTTTTGTCGCTTTTGTCCTGGAAATAATCCATAACCTTTGGCAAAAAAGAAGTGCCAAATCCTAGCAAAGAACCTAAAAGGCTTAACATAATCAACTCCCTTTAATTCTAAATATCTAACAACTGCTATACCAATCATTTAGATTTTAATTCTTTAATAGCAGTTTCAATGTATTCTAATTTAACTGTGTGCCTCTCAGACAATCGACTTGTCTTGTCCATAACATCTGGAGCCATCATTTTTGCGATGACATTTAATCGCTGCTCATTTGTTGCAATGCTGTTATCTATTTTATCAACTCGATTATCTGACTCACGCAAGCGTTTTTCAACGTCTTTCAGCATTTCAGTTAATCTAGCTATTTGGCTCTTAGCTACTGCCGCCGCGCCAGCCATTGAGACAACAATGCCACCAATAGTTGCTAGGAGTTTTATGTCTACAGAACCATCCATTTTAGCAACTCTTACAGTTTTTTAGAATTATCCACGCAATAATGCCAACGACTGACAGTACAATCGCTAATTGCCAAATCGCTTTCCAAACGGAATCCCAGAAGATCTTATCTTTTTTTCTTTTCTTTGCTAAATACGCCTTTGCTTTTTCTTCCTGGGCTTTCTTTTCTTTGAGCCGTTCTTCGCGCAGTTGCAATATTTGGTCAAACGTGCCTTCGCCAAATTTGCTGTTAATTGCAATACTTAAATTCAAAATCGCTCTATCCAGCTTCTTACGCTCAAGCACCTCAGCGGTAATTGCACTCAATGAAGTATCAGAATTATCACCATCCGTTTTTTCAGCGATCGCTTTTTGCATTGCGCTCTGTGGTTTATTCTTAGCGTCTGCAACGTGCTGTTCAACTTTGTCTTTTTGCTCAAACAAGTTGTCAAGATGACCCGCAATCCCTTGGACATCCTCCGCAGTTTCCAAGGCTGACTTACAAACCTCAATACTCTTTTTTGCTAGAGCAAACCCAGCCGCGATGGTTATGGGATCGACCATTAATTAATACCCCGCGCTTTATCTTTTAACTTTTCAACATCGCCCCTTAAAATTTTCACATCTTCTCGAAGGCGTTTAATGTTTACACCATTGGAAAGACCAGCTTCGATGCGTTCTTGTATTTTCTCTTGCGCTTTAGCCAACGCCTCAATTAAAAGAAATTGCTCTTGGTCAGAAGCACTAGTCCCTAACTGGCCTCTAGGATGTAGTACCCGAAATTCATTATTTTTTTCAATATCAACTTTCAAGCCACCTAGTCCATTTTTGAGGTCTTTACGCACTAACTGCTCATTAGTCTCTAAGCGATTCAACCTTTCTACAACTCCAAAATATCCCCAAACACCAACAGACACAGCCGCCACGATAGAAATTAAATTCCTGATGGGCATCGATATAGCAGAAGTGTCGCTCACGCTAATATTATCTGCCATTATTTATTTTCCTAAATGTTCAACTGGAAGCCATTTTTCGCCTGATGTTCCACCATCATATTTCCTTAATTTTAACTTTCCTTGCTTGCACTCCCACCTCGCGCCAACGTGCATTTTACCTTGAGAGCGCAGTATTTTACGTTTTACCTTTAAGCACTCAGCCATGCCCCCTCTGGGGGTGTATTCTTTCAACTGGCCTGACAAAAACATATGCAGAATCCAGCCAGCAAAGACTTTTTCCTCTGAATGAGAAGAATTAATCTTGCCAAAACATATGATAAATAAGAAGACCAATAATAATAATTTTGCCATAGTCTATATTCCAAATTTCAGATCGGCCACCAAAAGTGTTTTCCCACCAGCGTAAAATCTTGTCCATCCTTATCCCTTCCAAATTATTCCAGATAACAAAAGAATTATAGCTCCAGCCGAACTCATTAACACTAGTTCAATACGTTTTAATCTGCCTGTTACTGACTGCCATCGTTCCTGGCAGACAGATTCATGGGTCTTTAGATGGGCAGAAAATTTAGCTAAATCTTTTCCCAATAATGCTAAGTCTTTTGATATTTGTTCTCCAAATAATTTAGGTTGTTTCATTCTTCTAACTCAGGCCATTCATAAAGAACTCCAGTTTTTGTAAAACTTCCATCATTATTTGCTATGGTTTTAATAAACAAGGCTTCTATCGCATCGGTATCTGCCGCATTATCAATCGCTGTTTCCATCTCTGTTGCTTTTGTTCTTATTGCATCTCGCCATGTTTGAATGTTAGAAGGGATAGCTGTGTCTTTATCTGTTTTTCTAATTACAGCCCAATCTGTTTTTGACAACAATTGGCGTTGCTGTTTCTTCACTTCATTTTTTAATGTTGTCTTTACTCCGTAAGTTGTTACACCATCTGATGTTACATCAGCTAAATTTTTTGCCGTAGAGTTAACACTTCCATCTGCATTATGAAATGAACTATATAATTCTTGATTAGGCAATGGCTGTAGAACAATTTCTTCAATTCCAGCCGCTTTTCTTTCTTCCATTGACCACAATCCCCAAGTGCTAGGGTGTTGAATACCTTCATCAGAAACCCAACTTTGGCCTAATTTTATTGTTTTACTTCCAGCTTTAAAAATTGAAGACATAATTAAAATCCTTTATTATTAATTAATTTTTTCTGTGCCATTATCTTGCCCTATCTTGCCCTGTTGTTTCCAGAAAAAGGGCCTTCCTCCCATGCACTATAGGTAACAGTTACACCAGATCCATTGATATCACCCCATGTAGATCTGATTTTAAATCCATTCCCTAAAAAATCTATTAATCCTCCAGAACCTACACCACTTTCTGTTGCCGTATCGTCAGGGCGTAAAGGATAAACGGCCCCACCAGCAGGGTTATTGACCATTCTGCCATTGTCCCAAATATACCAAGAGCCAGACGCTGTTTTTTTCAAAATAAGTAAGGCTGGTTTAAAACCTAAATAAACAAAAGGCCCATCGGAATTATTATTTCCGAGAAAAGTTCCGAACGAACTAATAGGGGTTTCCGCGAAAGCATATGCGATATACGTGTCATTAAGATTATTCGTATATGTATGAGTGCCGACCCCTATAGCTGTAGAGGTATGCCCTGCACCCCACACACGATCATCTGAGAAATTTGTTTCGGCTTGGTTCTGGGCAAACACGATATAGGATCTGGTGGCATTAGACAATCCAGTATGCCATGCTTTGCAAACACCAGATTTATTTGTGGCCCGCACCCAAACCATACCCGGAACCTTCCCCAACCCATGTAAAATTGTAGATATCGCACCAGTTCCTGTGTATTTCATTATGCTGACACCAGTGTCCGTATCCACTGCTCTTGTAATATTAGTTTGGGAACTGTCACTAGTTTTTGTCATTGCATTTGAAATTGTTGAACTCGTCCCAGTTTTCCAATTTAACGCCACATACTTCTCCGATGAAGTATTCACTTCAACATCCGTACCTAAAGTAAACCCTGCCGAATCAAAACTTTTTAAAGTTTGGGCTGTTGTCGTATCAGCTTCATTGAGATTGCTGTTAGGATGCCATTCTACTGTAGCACCTCTAACAACATCGTAAATCATCCAATTATCAGCAGCATCCCTATTTTTAATTATGACAAAACCTGGTTGAAATGCTAAAGACGTAATAGCCAATTCGCTTCCAGTTCCAGTATACGTGACAGATTTAAAATTTGCTTCTGGATCAAATGCTAATGCTGTCATGTTGGCTGTGTTTAAAGTTTTGAAACCAGCTGGAGGTGTGTAAGCAAGACCAGATTGACCACAATTTAAAATAGATGTGTAAGCCCCCCCATAACCTAACACTGGAGTGTAATCCGTGTCTGTCAAGTCACTGTAGGCTTCGTTTGACCCTGCGGCTGGATCACCCGATGCTTGCCAAGTATTGTTTATCCCCCACCAAATTTTATTGTTGTCAAGATCCAACGCTACTTGAAGAATATCATTCGTGCTAGTTGCGCTACCATAAGATGTGCCTGAACCATCCTTCATTTTTTGTCCATTTGATGGATTATAGTAATAAATCCCAGTAGAGTTTAAATTTGCAGACCTATCTAAAGTTCCGTAATAACTGCCTTGGATAACGCCAGTTGAACCAGCTGCGTTTGTTGTATTCTTTAACTCCCAGTACCATTTACCACTAGTAAGTCTGGCAATAGAAAACTCAGCTGCATGATCTCCAACATATACAGCCTTTAAATTACCTTCAGAAAGCGTAACATCGCTATTTCCACCTATGTTAACCGCTTCTGGATTAATTACAGCATAATTTCCTACATCATTATCAGCGTCATTAGTCGGGCTATCTTCTACTTGATTTGCTGCAACAAGATTATTAACAGTAAAATTATTGCTATTGCCTGACGTATCCGCACCTAAAGCACTTGAATCAGAAAAAGTTAAATGAAACCCATTATTTCCAAAACCACTTGATGGAATTTGAATAGGAACCCAAATTCCACTATCATTTGTTTCTCCAAAACTATCTGGCCCTAAAGATTGACCATCGTACATAGCAAATTCTGCTAAGTAACCATTAAAATATTTTTGAGTAGCCCCATTCCAACCAATGCGCTCAATTCGGCCAGATGCTAACCACCTAGTATAATCATAATTTTGTGCAGGGAACGAGCCTGACAATGTTAATTGTGACCCATTAATGTAAATTCTAATTCTATTAGTATCGGTGCTTTGGGTAGAATCTATCCTTAAAACTAAATGCCACCAAGTCGAAGGATCGCGGAATTGATTAACCGCTGTCATTACATAAGTAGAGCCTTCAATTCTAAAAGCTAGTTTATCATCATCTTGAGTAAGAGCTATTCCATCTTCGTCAGGACTACAGCAAAAAATATATCCATCGTATGTTGTATCCGTTATTTCTGCTCTTTTAATCCACACAGACATCGTTGAGGTTCTTGAGCTTGTAGGCGCACCAGAAGGTGTACGACTTAAATTGTCTCCAGCCCCATCAAATAATGCTGATTGAGATATAACAAAACCACCAGCACCCCCTGCGCTTCCAAACCATGTCGGCGACCATACAGGCATTAGCTGAACGCCAACTGAGCTGCGCCTAACTGAATAGACCCAGAGGCTTTAACAAAGTATGGAATAACATCAACAGCATTGGCTGCTGTAGAAATCGTTAATCCTGACCCACCAGCCGTTTCATAATCTGTGCCAAGGCTTAAAGTTCTTGACCCTGTGCCATCTTGAATTATGACAATAACCCCTGATTGACCAACATTCTCTGTTGTTGGATTGTCAAGAGTAACATTTCCTGTAAACGTCAAAATATGATTTTGATATGCGTTAAAATCTAAAGTAACATTCCCAGTGTTTGACGTATCTGTATTTGTAGCACCTAACGCTGTTTTTCCAAATGTTGTTATTTGGTTTTCATCAATAGAAATAGCTGGCGTTGTGCCGACAGTTGACCCTAAACCTATTATTAAATCATCGGCACTGTCATCTAGTCCCATGTAATAATCTTGAGCATTGCCGTCAAAAACTATTTTTGTATCTACAGCCGCACCATCACCAATTGTTACAGAATCATCATCAAGTGTAACAATTGCATTTGTGCCTACAGTTGAACCAACGCCTAGCACTAACTTGTCTGCGCTATCATCAAGACCCATATAAAAGTCTTTTGCATTGCCATCAATTACTAGTTTAACATCAGTTGCGGAGCCAGCCCCTAATGTTAAATCTCCATCAAATTTTACATTCCCTGCGTCTACCCATAACGCATAGTTACTGGAACCTTCCGAAGGTGCGCCTGATACATAAAGAGATGCGGCGGCTGTTACTGTGCCTGTCGCTGTAATATTCGGCTCGTTAATTTCTAATGACGCAACTACCGCTGTTGTTCCACTAGGAACTGTCACCGCCCCTGCTGGAGCAATGTTAAAATGGGCATACGCTGTATTCGCTTGAGCCGTTAATGCTGCAGGGGCAATTAAATGAAAAGCACTTGAATTAGTTGAGTCATGTCCAATTCGTTCCGTAATTGAATTTGCAACAGTTATGTCAATTCGGTCATCAGCCGTTGCACCTATCTTTGTATCTGCATCTGCATCCAACTCAATAACTTGACCATTTAAATCAAATGCGCCTGTCATGTAGTTTTCGCCATTCTTAGCAATACAGGCATTTATTCCATCAGATAAATCTTGGTCATGCGTGTCGTGTCGATTGGAAACTATTTTAGTTCCAGCGTCTTTGTCTTGCGTCCACACTGTCGATCCTGTGTGAGTGCCATTAGTTCTGCTAAAGGCTCCGCTACCATTCCATGCCATATTTTTTACTCCATTTCTCTGTTAATTCTTCCCATTTGAAAAGCTGATCTGCCAATTCGTGGCCCATAATTTTGCAATGCTTGCCCTAATGCTCTTGCAGATTTGGGTCTTGAAGCCAAAGCATGAGAGGTTAATCGTTGAGTTCCTGGCAAATATGGAAGCCCTGCCCCTGCAATTAGCGCAAGAGTTCCAGGGTCTATATAAGCTCCACCAGCCAAAATTGCCGCTAATAATGTTCTTTCTCCTGTTCCGCTAGTTGGCAAATTGCCCCCCATAACTCTTTGTGCGTCTTGTGACAAATCTTGCATTAAAGCTCTACCTCTTGCAAAATCTCCTTTTGCTAAACTTTTGTCTTCTGCTTTAACTGCTTGTCGTAAACCTGCTGGGGTAAAAGGCCCAACATCTGCTCCTTTTTTATTTTCTCCTATCCCTAATACTGCTTTACGCAATCGAGTATAATTTGCGTATCCTTTGTTAATGTTTGATAATTCTGAAGCATATTTAGGGTTTTCCCGAATTAACGCATCACGAAATGCTCCTTCAATTACCTCTATCGCTTCTCCAATAGTTCTTTCTGAAGCCATTGCGGAATTGTCATACTTAGCAGATAACTTTTTTAAGTCACTTTGGATTGATTGTAATTGTTTTCCCGAAATTGGTTTGTCGCTGTCCAGCTTACTTAGGATTTTTTCATCAATTAAATTTTCAATAACACGTAGTTTCGCTGGTTCAAATTCTGCTTTTCTTGATGCGATTGCATCAGCAATTCCGTCAATTAACGCATCATCTGCTTTAAGAGAAACTTTTGACAACACTTTGTTATATGCGTCTGACAATTTATCACTTACATAAGCAAGCCCATCAGAACCTACAGCAACATCTTTAGCTGATTCCCCTATTGGTTTTAAAACACGATCCATCGCTGCCTTGTTTAATTGTGTATTTGCTCTTTGACGTGCCGCTACTATTGTAGTGCCAAGAACAGGAATACCTGTTAAAGCGTCTTCTGTTGCCTTTACTGAGCCTTGAAGAATTTGTCCCATTGTAGGTGTTACACCTTGTTTCATAAGGCGTGATACAGATGGATTTACTACACCTGTTAGCGTTTTTCCTATACCTTTTGATAACAAATTTATAGGGTCTGCAAAATTACCAATATTTCTAATTGTTTTACCAGTAGTTTCTACTGCTTTGCCAACTTTACTGGCTTTACTTGCTTTTCCTAGCAATCCAGGCGCACGAGCAACGGTTGAACCACCACCTGATAAAAAAGTTGTTAAATCCAACAATACCCCTGCTGGGTCTTTTGCTAAAGTTCTTTTAAAATTTTCTATGCCCCCATATCTGTCTGCAAAAAACTTTCCTACTGCATCTGCATATTTTTCAGATGATTGTTCTCCAGGTATTACTTTTTGAATTGCGCCAAGAGCTAAATTTCCAAGGCTTTTTGCTGTTTGAACAGGCTCAACAAATGGTGTTATTAAATCTTTTCCAGCTTGTGTTGCACTTGACCCTAAATTTGCTTGTACTTGTTGCAAAACATCTTGCCACGAAAGGTTTTGAGGGGTTTGCAAAGATTGTTGATTAATATTTATTAAATTTGGGTCTTCAACACCTATTGGAATTGATTTTTGTTCTTTTTTATTTCCTATAAAATCGTCTACATCAAAATTATTTGAAGTTGTTTGATTTGCCCTTCCTTTTGCTATAAATTTATCTACATCAAATGCCATTATATAATTCCCAACATTTCTCTTATTGTGTTTGCTTTTGGAGCAGTTGGGTTTTCTTCCAACCATTTCAACGCATCTAACTCATCGCCTTTAAGTTTTTGTTTTAAAAGACTTATTTTCGCCTTTTCATAATTTATAGATGCGCGGCTTGCAGTCTTCATATTAAATTCTGTTTGTTTTCTACTTTGAGCTTTTAATCTTATTGTCGCTGCGCTATCTCCTGGCATAGGGAAATAAGTCATATATTCTTGCCTTAGTTCTTCTTCTGGAATTGCCGCACCTGATTCTTCTCTAATATTTGCTCTAACCCAATTATTTGCTGCCGTTAAATATAATTGTTGAGGTTCACTTAAACTTACTCGCTGAAAATAACCGCCAAGATTTGGCCCAAAAGCACCTCCCAATGTTAATTGTCCCATATTTATAAATGGAGAATTTTCTTCAATTATTTGACCACTAGCATCAAACGCATCTTTTTCTAATTCAGTAAGTGTTTTATTAGAAAAATTCATCCTGTTATAAAACCCATATACTTGTGCCTCAGCCGTTGATGGCAATTTAGGTAATTTTTGAGAAACAATTTTGTTTTCCGTTATTGCACTCGTGTTTTCACCTTTTTGCGTACTATCTTCAATAGCACCACCATTTATTTTAAAAGGTGGAAGTTTAGGCCAAAAACTAGTATCTTGTCCTGAAACTTGTATTCTTTCAGTTACATTTGTCTCTGGGTTTATTTGTTCAATAAAATGTGGTCTTTTTGCTTTTTCCATTGCTCTTTGATAAAAAATTCTATCAATTTTGCTTATTGGTAAATTATTTTGTATGCGTTGCATAATCTTAGCAAGTTTATTTTCACTTTGCGCCCTAAAACTTGAGCCTTGAAACATATTATTATTTGGTGGGGGTGTTGCTAATACTTTTCCTTGTGGAGTTACTAACCTGTCATTTACACCCAACGTAATAGGTTTTTGTGGCGGTTTAGTCATTAACCCTATCGCCGCAGTTTCCAAACCTGGAATCTTCAATAATGCTTGCGCTATTTGTTTATTGTTTGGTGAAACCATTGTATTTTCCATAAGATTAACTCTTCTTCCGTCAATTCCTGGATGTCCACCAACATGTCTTACTACTGGAACTGAAGTTGATCTTGGCGCAAAAGCATTTGCTATAGCTTGTGATCTTTCTAATTTTTTAGCTTTTTCTGCTTCATCAGCCTGACCCAATGCTTTATAACCAAAATAGGTATTTGCAAGATTAGATATTGCTTGCAAAGGATGTTGAACAGGTTGCCGTGCATTACCTAGCAACATTGATGCTAACATACGTCTTGAAGATGGTGTCATGATCCAAACCCTCCAGACCCAGCAACTAATGCCATACCGCCAAGATTAGCTAAACCGCCCATTGCCGCATTAGCCGAACTTACTTGTTGGGCATAATTATTTCCGCCTATATTTGCTGCTAAACCATAAGCCCCTGTTACATCTGTAGGAGCAACATTTACTTGCCCACCACTCATTGGAGTTGGCCCTTGTATTGCTGGGCCACCTTGAAGCAGAGCCGCCAATTCATTAATTTGTTGATTACGCCCCATAAGTTGTTCGTTTAAATATTGCTGTCGGGCTTGATTAATTGCGTTCATATCAAATGTACGCTCTCCTAATTGTTGCCCCCTTGTTTGTAAAGCATTAGCAAATAATCCTTGACGCATAGCTTCTCCAGCAGAAATAGCATCATACCCTGCTGCTATACCAGCGTCACTCCTACGTCTTGCAAATTCATCCATTGCTCTTGTGTACGCTTCACTGCCTCTACCTATTCCTTGATTTGCAAGTTGGGTTTCTAATGCTTCTTGTTGTAAATCAAACTGAGGGTTCAAACGATCCATAACTCTATTAAAAGCTGCATCTGAAGCTAACTGGCTTGCGCTTGCAAAATCGCCTTGACCTGGAATTGCTTGCAACCCCGAATAGTCTATCCCTGTTTGATACGCTGGCGCACCTTCTAAAGAAAAGGCTTCTGTTGGAAATTGACTTATAGCACCTTCTGCTAAACCCAACATATTGCCACCAATGCCCATTTGTTGGTCATAAAGAGCTTGTGAAGTAGGAGACAAAGTTTGGTCTACACGAGTTCGATCGTCACCCATATCTGTGTACGTTACAGACCCAAATGGAGTGTAAGTATCCATTCTGTTTAATCGTGCATTTAATCTTGCAACGGCCTCATTAGAAGCTCCTTGCGCTCCAATTAACGATTGCGGATTAGGCGCAGGGGGAGGAGTTGGTGATGAAAACAAATTTTTAATAAAACTCATAATTCTCTCCTTAATAAAACAGCCACTTTATCATATCCTTTCAAGGCTTTTTCCCAACCAGGTCTGCCCATTATTTCTACTCTTTTATATCCATTAACAATAGCATAATTTGAAATTTCTTTTTCTATTTCAAACAACTCATTAAGATCGCCCCCAGCTAAACCTATTCTTAAAGTGTCTCCATCAGACGCGGTAATTGCTGCACTTTTTTCTCTGCTAAAAAAAGCAAACTCTCCATTATTCAATGCTTCTTTAACTTCTGCGTATTTTATACCATCGCCCATTTGAGCTGCCCCCTCTAAGAGAGGCCACGCATTATCTAAGTCCAGTGCCATTTTTATATTGAACATCTACAGCGTGCCATGTCACACCTTGATTTGTTGTTGATGTTCTTATCCTAATTGCCGCATTATACCCAACGCCTGTAACACTGCGCCATGTTTGAATAGGCTCCGAATCAGAAGCCCATGCCGAAACATCCCATGTTGCAACGTCCCATTCGGCTCCCTCACTTGATACAGAGCTTGGTGTGAAAATACTTGTGCCGTCTTTAAAGTCTACATCAAAACCTATACTAACAGGCAATGCCCCATCAGAGGCGATAATTGGGCGTATAAGAGTGAATTGTTTCAAAATGCCCCTACCACCAAAGTATTGAAAAGAAGTCTTCCCACTGCCTTCTATGGCGGTTCCAGCGTCATTTGCACCTGTATCTGCCTTATATACTATCCCTGCTCCACCAAAATATAAATCACCTTCGTGAACGCCCCAAGCATTTCCATTCATACCTGTAAACCGACACCATGAACCTGTCGTTAAATTAACTACATATTGATGATAATCTCTAACTGTAGAATTTGGTACATTAAACAAACCAAAACCACCTTTTGGATATAATATACTCTGCCATCCAAACGTGCCTTTAAAATTTCTGGCGGCTTCTTTTACTGACCCTGATATTTTATCAGATATAGCCGCACTTGGCGCACTTAACCCTAATGGTAAAATTTTTGATAAAGGCAAAAAACCATTTTCTGTTGTAACAATTAAATCAGCCCCAACTTTTTCAACGCATCTTCTGCCAATTGGTCTGCCAATATTAAAAACACCGACTAAATTCCAAGCATCTGCACTTCCAGGATTTGTCCCTGCATAAACAATTGCCTCGCCTTCACTTGTGAGAAATACGGCTAAATCATCAGAACCATCACCGCCATCTCTCGTCCAAGTGCCTATGGCTTGCAATGATCCACCTTTTTGAGCAATAGAAGCTAAATCAAAAGTTGCTACTGTTCCAGCTACACTTGCAACAGGCAAATAACCAAATTTTAAACTGTTAATTAAAACAAAAAATAACCTTGTTTTATGCGCTGTTACATTAACAATTGTTGAACCTGTAACTCCAGAAATAGAAGGTGTTGCCCATGATGTGCCATTAAAATGTCTGGGAGAATCCGCACCATTGCAAATCCACAAGAAATTACCACCACTTGTTCCAAAGTTTACATATTGAAATTGACCATTAGATAAACTGGAAATTGCGGCTGATCCTACAGCCCCCGAACTTGTAACATCGTAAACATTGCCCCCACTGGTAGCCGCAAACAATTTACTTGCTGAACCTGATTTGTAAGGCATGATTGACTCAACTGCATCAGTTAACCCTGTCGCATGGGATGCACTGCCCTTTCTTAATCTTACTTCATTTTCATCAGGAAAGAAATTATCAAGAATAATAGCATCTGCTGGCCCCATCATGTCTACTGCATCGCGAGTATTCCAACCGCCTATAGGAGCAGGGATTGCTGTGCCTTGTGCTTGCCTCATTATTTATGTCCCATAATTAGACGATGGAACATTAACTCCAAGAAAGCCATAATTTAACCCACCCATATCAATATTAGGTTTAGCCCCATCTTGTCCTCTAACAATTTCAAGCCTTTCACGATAGTTTGAAAATGCTGTTGTAAAATCTAATCCTCTGCCTTGTAACCATCTAAATGTTACACCTAGAGTCATTAGCTCTTCATCAAAAACAACTGTATTTGCATCATTGTCAAATGCTGAACCATCAGCAACAGCAGGGGAAGCACCTGATCCTGTGTCAACCCAGTTTTTAGAATAATATTCAAACTTGACTGTTTGGCTTGCAACAGGATTAGGAGTGAACAGTATTGAACCACCTCTTATTCTAAAGTAGTTTGTTACTCCACTTGTAACATCAGATTTTTCTCTTTGCCATTGAACATCAGTTAAAGGGCCATAAATCTTTTCACTCGTTGTTCGATTCCACATTGTATCATTTGCAAACCTATCAAAGTCTGATGCAACAGTTGTCATCACTCCTTGGCTTTCTTGAGCTGCCGTAGTTAATGATCCTTCTTTTTGTAATATTTCCCAATCATACACGCTAGCAAGATGTTTTCCTTCTTGTGATGCCGCTCGCAATAATTGCCGAACTTGTGGATCTGTGTTTGAAATAACAGACTCAGGCCGTTCTAAACCAATTTCATCTGTTGCACCAGTTATGATAGTTAATAACGTCATGGCGCAATAGATCCAACAGAATCAGGAACTAAATTCAGCAATTCTCTTGCACTTTGCCTGTGAGTGTAAGCACTCATTCCTACAGCTTCTAGACCACCATCATTTACAGCGGCCAATTGTTCTGCCGTATGAATGCCATTAACTTTTAATTTAGAAGCTAATTTAGGCCCGATACCTTTAACATCTGTCAAAGGCGTTCCATCTGTAACAACATCATCTTTGCCACCTGCAAATGCTTTCCATTCATCAGGAAATTGCTCTTTGTGTTCTTCAGTTACTTTTAAAACAACTGTTGAAGGGTCTCCAATAATAGAAATTTCAACCAATGCAACTTTTGTTGTTTCTCGTTGTTCTTCGAAGAACTTGGCTCTAATGTTTTTTGCCATGTTTATTTCCTTTTAACAGGTCTTTTCTTGCCACCACGCTTCATACCTTTTTTCTTACCCATAGCCATTTTCAAGTCTCCTTCTTTCAAGAACTAAAGTTTCAAAAATATGTGTTGGAAATTTACGATAATAACCAACACCTTCCAACGCAACACTTGCTTTATTAAGTGCCTTTAAACTTTGAATAAAAACCATGACATAATCGTCAACACTTGATTGCCAATCATTGTCTAACAAATAATCCTCGCCTTCCTCTGGTGGATAATCAGGATGAAACAGCATCAAATGTAAATCTTTTACAGCGTTTTTCTTATTCCACTTCGTAACCCATCTATCCCATACATCATAAGATTTGAGATTAAAAGTCGTCCAGATAATCATATCTTTCTTTGCGGGATTAAAACTGCAAATTGCGCTTTTTAAATCGTCTATATTTTCACCTGTTAGAACATCAACTTTATTATCTTTCCACGCTTTTTCTGCATAAGGACAAGCCTTGAGGCCAAACAAATGAGGATTTGGTATTTCTAAAACCTCTTTTGACCAGCCTTTAATATCATCAATAACATTGTTTTCAATCTTGTTCATGCTTTAGCTGTTTTCGCTGCTTTTTTAAATGCGGAGTCAGTTGGCGCACCTTTTGCACCTTTTTTTCTTTTTTTGCTTTTACCTGCGCCAAGTTTAACTAAATTTACGTTCCTGTATAAACTTGGTTTTTGACGTTTTAATTTCTTAATTTTTTGTTGTTTTGTTACCATCATGCCCTCTTTGATTTTGTCCCTGCACATTTCCATCTTTTACGACTTAATCTCATTGGCGAATTAGGATTTTTTGCTGATTTAGGAAACTTTTTCATTTGACCAGCACTTCTAGCACAGTAAGCATCTCCTTTTGAAGTTCCTGGCCTTACTCTTGCCCCACCGCCTTTAGCTTTGCCAGCTTGTCCATAAGATACACGTTTTCCAGATGCTGTAACTTTAACTTTTGCTTTTCCTTTTTGCGGTTTAGCCACTTTATTTCTTTCATAAAAAGAAAGGGGGGCAAAAGCCCCCCAATCTACTTGTTAGAACGGAAAATCACAGACAATTTCTTTATCAGAAATATCCCCTGCAATTGCACAAACATTATCCGTTACCGCGCCAGATACATCTAGCGTACCATCGCCAGAACCTGTTGGAGTAAGAGGATCGCCATCTGCGCCCGCTGTTAAAGCTATAGTCAAAGTTGCTGCACCTTTAATTTGAATCCAACAATATTGACCATCCGTAGGAGTCGATTTAAGAACACCAGCACCAATCTCAACAGAGTCGGATAAGTCACTAGTTACTTGATTATTCTTATAACCATCCAAAGTGTAATAGTAAGCTACTTGACCAGCAACAGCCGCAACTGAACCTGATCCTGTGTCATACTGTACCCACTTGTAAACAGCCGAACTCCCATCATTCATTCCTAGCTGACCCAATTTAAAGTCACAAGTGCTAGAAACAAGGGTCTCATCAATGCCTAATTGATACATATTCAATCCTCCCTTTATGCTACAATTACGCCTTGGACTGAGCGATTGGAACAAGTCATGTTCCCAGCCCATACCATTGGCATAACCATTGCGTCTTGATTAGTAGAAGCCTTTTCACCTAAAGGCACAAATTCACGACCAGCCGCTGGACGCATGAACAAATAATCAGTGTTCAAAAAGTACATATGGCTTGCAGGAGCTTGGTCATCATAGAACACAGGTGCGTCCATGAAAAGCAAGTTCATAAAACCAGCTGCGGCTTTGCTATCGGATGCAAACCTTTGATTGGTCTGCAAGCTACTCCAATAGTAGGTGAAATAAACATTATCAGCCGTAATTACGTCTGGCTTGTCTGCACCACGAATGGTTGAAAGCCAAAGCGTATTCATTGCGTTCTGAATTGTTGTTGCTGAAGGTGTAACACTTTCACCAGAAAAATCATAAAATTGGTTTTTCCAAAAAGTGTAAGTTGAGGAATCAATTCCACCAACTGTACCTGTGCCAGCATCAGCAACCAGGCTTTGAAGGCCACCAATTTCCTTGCCGTCATTTCCAGTTCCTGTTGCATACATTGCTGTCGCAAAAGTATTTTTTAATGACTTTTCAAGGTTGCGAATACGAGACTTTAAAAGATTATGAACAGCTTCACGACCACTGTTCTGTACTTCTTCAAGACCCGATATAACCACGTTTCCAGCTAACTGCTTGTAATTAAACTCCGCAGCCGTGAAAACATCGCTTGGTGACGTATCAAGAACTTCATAACCAGAATACCACTTTGATGTGGAGTTCACAGCATACTCTAGCTCTTGAACAATTGTGCGACCTGTAGCAGGTTGCTTGTTTCCTTTATCGTCCATGTGACGCATAAGGGCATTATGATTTGTAACATTATCCGCAAGGACTTTTGAGTAACCTTGAAGAGTAGTTGTTACAATTTCAGTAAACGATGAGTTTGGACTCGCCATTTCTCAACACTCCTTAGTTGATTAAAGTTAACTTTACTAGTAACCAGCTTTGTCTAAATTTTGACCTATAACACCATCTAAATCAGTTGCTTGAATAGAACCAGCAGGGGGATTTGATGATCTCCTTGTTGGAACTTTTTTTGCTTTGGCAATCGCTTCTTGTCTGCGTTTTTCCTCTGCTTTTTGAATTTTTGTACGCTCTGCCTCTAGGCTTTGCTGATACAAATCATCATCTAAACGAAGTGCATAAGTATATGCTTTTTTCATATCTTGACCTACTGCGCCAGATTGCATTAAATGCCCCATTGTTTCACGGAGCTTTTCAAAATGTGGGTGCTTTAGGTCTCCACTTTCGTCTTTTTCATGTGCAAATGATTCTATTTGGTCATAAAGCCCAGCTTGGTTTTCTTGTGCCGCTCTTGCTTCATTTTGTTGTAGATATCCTTGTAGATTTTGAACTTGTTGCTGTAAAGCGTTTAAACGTGGGTCAGGCTGTTGTGCCATTTCCACTGGTTGCGCTAGGGCTTCAAGATTTATCCCATAATTTTGTGCCAAGTTTTGGATGGCCCCAGTTGGGTTTTCTTGCAACATTCGATCTGCTCTCATAAGTCTGGCAACATATTCAGCTTCACTGATGCCTGACTGTTGAAGTGCGGGACGAATTGGTGCTAACACATGATTCAAGGGTTCCAATGCTTGTCTATATTGAGCTATCTCTTGAGTTTTTCGGGTATAATCAGCCGTCATAGATTTGTCACGCTCTAATGCCCATTCCTGTGCATCACGATTCATATCTTCAAACCTCTGCTTATCCCCTGCCGACCAATGTTGCGGAGCTTCTAAAGGTGGAACTTCTTCGGTTTCCTTTGTTTTTTCCACTATCTCTTGATCTATCTCGCCCTCGCTGGCCTCAACTTCGGGTGGAGGTGCTTCGTCTTGGGCGTTGTCTTCTTTTTGAACCTCAACGTCTTCAGAGGTGATCCCATCGTCTTGAGGCTCTTCGGGTTCCTCTTTTTCTGCAAACTCTTTTTCAATGTTTTCAGTCAACATTTCACTTAGTATATCTTTATCAGCGGTTTCTACTTCAGAAACATCTTGACCCGCCGACTCCTTTTCGGGAGTGCTGTCAGCCATTTTTTTCTCCTTTTGTTAAAAATAAATTAAAATTATTTGTGTTTATCCATTTCTACTATCCCACCAACTTGGCTTCACAGATGAGGTGTAGTCATTGCCACATTGCCGTACCTGATGCTTGCGCTCATGGTCTCTTATTTGGGATCGTGAACTCAAAACAGTGCCATCAATTGGTGATGTAAAAGGCTCAACATCACTTATTACAACGTAACCTTTGCTTTGATGAGGAGTAGTTTTCAAAATAACTTTTCTTGTTCCATGATCGTAAACATAAGTCTTTCGCATTACATCATCCCTGCGCCTTTTAATAACTCTATTTCTGCATCTGTCATATTTTTTTCTCTGGCAATTTGTGCATTAACCGCCATTTGCTCACGATCTATTTGTGCGTCCTGACCCATTTTAGCCATTTCTAACTGGCCTTTTTGTTGAAGCTCTGCGCCTTTTAACTGACCTTTTTGCTGTAATTCTGCATTTTTCAATTGGGCTTTTTGTTGTGCTTCAATCATTTTAGGATCAGGTGGTGGCCCTTGCTGTTGCATTTGCTGTTGCATTTGTTTCACTTGTTGCATTTGTTGCATAGAATTTTGTTTAGCTTCATCAATTAAATCTTCAAACTCTCTTCCTATTTTAAATCCTCTAACCATAAATTCTAATGATTGAAACGCAATAGGTGTTAATTCTGGCGCAACTTGCACAATGCTTATTGCTTTTTCAAGATAAGCCCCCATTGTGTTAACAAATTCTATTCTGTTTCTTTGCTCCATTTGTGCATCTTCAAACACAGTTGAATCAGTTTCTATGTCTACACGATAAGATCGAAGTTTATCAGAACGCATAATCTGAAGCATCTCTGGCGTAACTTGCAACCCTGTCATATTTTGCAATATGTAAGGTTGAAAGTGTTCTGAAATTAATTCGGCTCTTATTCTGTAAAGATCACGAATAAACCTTTGCACTTGATCTTGCCTTTGTTTTAATCTCATTGACCCAAATTGACCTTTTAACCTTTGAGCCGTTGCCGTTTCATTGGGATTTGTTGACCCTCGTATAACGTCACTGATGCCAGTAACTTCATAAATGGTTTGTATGAGTTGCGCCCTTTGTTGATATAACCCTGTCAAAACCCCAGCCGTTTGAGATATATCTTCAGTTTGCATAGATTGAGCTAAACCGCCTTTTTGAGCTAAATTTGCATAATTATCCGCAGGAATAAAAACATTATCCGCAGCCTCTGCCAATTTTGCTAACTCTGGAATAGAACCATCATAAATACCTCTGCGCCTTAACCCATCAGTTAGCTTTGCAATACGAGTTGTAATTCTATCTAACTCATCTGCTTGATCTTGATATAACCTAAATTCTGGAACAGGCACACCCGAACCATTGGTCTTAATTGAAATAATTGGTTTTGGTGTTGGAAAAAAATTTTCAAGCTCATAAGGATCATCTTCTTCTAATAGTAAAGCTGGGAAACCTTTAACAACATAATACCGCTTTCGTGTGTCTTCACACCATATTTCCCAAACTTCGGCTCTGCGAAATACATCATCTGAGTTATATTCACCAGTTTCAGATGGCGACCAATTTAACGGCACTTTATCAGCATGAGTTGGCGATAAATCACGCAAATCATCTCTGGTCATAAGATGCCTTCTTGCTTTCCACCTTACATCCTCTGGTCTTTTTGCTGGGCTTTCTCTGTAATCTTCCCAATGCACATACTCAAAATAAACTCGTTGATCGCCAATTTCTTCTATTTTCTCACCTGTAGCAAATCCAAATTCATCTATGGCATCCACCTCAATCATTATATCTTCTTTAACTACCCAAACAACGCCTCGACCTGGTAACAAGTAATCCTCAATCGCCCCAGCAATTATATCTCTTTCATCATAAACATCCGAACTATATTCTAATGCTCTTTCTAACAATTCCGCTACTTGTCTGCCATTGGGGTCACGATCTAAATAACGTCTTCTGATCTCAGGCTTTGCCATCCTAGCAAACAATGCGCCTTTTAATGTTTCTGTATTTGACCACAGGATATTAAATTTCTTTTCTCTGCCAATGCCTGACATTTCTTTATCTGCACGATAGCGGTCAACGACATCTTCACCTTCTTCTCGCCATTCCCTTTCCTCGTCATCAGAAGAATTTAATTCAATGTCCCAATAACGAGCAAGCCCTGCCGACCCTTTATATTCGTCCATACTTTCAATTTGTTCACTCATATTGATGTCACCGAATTAAAGTTATATTTGCCCTCTGCAGCTGCTATACTTTGAAGAGCTTCATTTAAATTTGTATATCCTTCTGCATTTGCGCCCCATTCAGAACGATCCCAAATTGCATTATTCCATCCGCTTTGCATCGCATTACGCCACGCTAACATTCGGCCTGAAAAAGAGCCAACAGGAATATTATTTAAATCAAACAATGCGTGCCAATCTCCCATGTAAGTATGTGCTGTGCCAGTTAAATCTCTTACACTTTGCTGAACTAAAGATTGATTGCTCATATTGAAGTTACCGCGTTCCAATTATTTCGACTCTTAGAAACAGCAAAGGCTTGCATAGCCTCATTGATATTTGTGTAGCTCGTAGATAATTCACCATTAATCCACGCTAATAACTTTTCGTTAAAAGTTACACCACCTGTTCCAGAGTCAGCAAATTCTTTCATAAAATCACCATTGAAATCAAGAGTTGTGCTTGTTGCACTTCTGATTGAGGCTTGTAAATTTGACTGATTGCTCAAAATTCTGTCCTTTTCTCTCCGATATTTTCAAATAAATCATTTATTGTTAATGGGTCTCTTTCAATAAATGTCGGTGTTTTTCTTATTGGTTTTGGTCTATCTTCTTTATAAGCCATGCACATATAACGAATCGCATCACTGGAATGACTAGTCCAATCGTGTAGCGGCCTACTTTTTAACGTCAATAATCGCTCGTCATAATCTTCTCTATATTGCATTAGGCACTCTAAAAGATACTCACACTTGTCAGAGTCAAAATACATAATTGGCAACAATTCTCTAACCGCGTTAATTCCATCATCTACCTTGTGCAATGCAACAATTCTCACGTTTCTTTTTTTTCTTTTTAATACTTCAACCCTCGTCAATCCTGTGCCTAATTCTCTTACCCTTGCATCATGGGGTAGCCAATCTATGTCAACAGGATAAGGAAGAGCTTTAAGCCATTCAACATAATGAGGCAATGGCAAAGAATGATTTTCATAATGATTTATTACTCTTATTTCATTGCCAACTTGTTGCCACAGGACGATTGCTAAACTATCGCCTATGCCCAAATCCCACGCTGAACTAACAGGCAAGTCAGGATCGTATTCTACCTTTGTTATGCGCTTTGCTTTTCTAGCATCAGCTATTAAGGATGCGTAATAAGCTCCCCCTGTCACGCTTGCATACTCACCATCCCATATATGAGATGCTTTCTCAGGGTCTTGGCCTCGATCTCTTTCCATGTCAGCTTTTAAGGCTTTAGGAAACCATTTATTATCTTGCCAACTTGACTCAACAATAATCGCGTCTTCTGGAGTATATCGCCTTAATAACTTATCAATTGGGTCTAACCTAGATACTGGGTTCCAACTAAACCACAACTCCGAACCTTCGGCTCTAATTGTTGGTGTAAGCAAATCTAAACTTCTTTGACTAATTGTTTGAGCTTCTTCTAACCAAGCTCTATCAACACCTTCTAACGATTTAATTGAAGCAGATGTTGAATTATGAAGCCCTCTAAACAAACAAATTGAACCTTGTGGCCCTCTGATTTCTTGTTCTGTAATATCAAATAAACTTTCTAAACCATGTCGCTCAATAATGTCTTCAATAAGTTGTTTTACAGAATCCTTAATAGAGTTCTGCACTTCCCTGAGACAAACAACTCTTTTGCCTTCAAGCAACGCAATTACAGTCATCAAACCAAAGAACCAAGACTTGCCTGATCCTCTACCACCCCATGCACCTTTATATCTGGCTGGTTTAATGAGAGGCGAAAATACCTCTGGAAAATCAATCTTTAGGTTTAGTTGCATTTAATTGAACATTTACAGAAACATTTCCTTGATGCTCTGTCACGTTTGTTTCTTTCCAACCCATGCGTGTTTTAGACCACCATATTAAAGCTGTAGTATCGCCACCCATAGCTTTGTTGTATAATGTGGTTCCTATAGCTGAATTTGCTTTTGCTAACGCTGTGTCTAATTCTTTGCGAAAATGTTTTCTTAACGTCTTGTCATCAATGCCATTCCGAATAACTTTGCATATTGATTCTTGTGGTATGCCTACGGCTGACATTTGCTCCACTTGTTCACGTTCTTGTTCAGTTGGCTTAAATGTTGGTGCGCCTACAGATTTTTTACGTTGCATAGCTTTTTATAGTGGGGAATAATCCACTACCTTCTAATCGTGCATAAAATTCTGTTTTGTTTTTATATTCTTTATTAAACAAAAACCACGCACAATTTTCATAACCATTTATACCATTTTGCATCCACGAAATTCTTCCCACAGAAACAATTTTTTCACAGTATTTCATGTGTTTTGACATTCGTTTATTGTGCATTACGTCAGCGTTTAATAATAACCAAGTTGGTTTCATTAAACATAAATGACTAATTAATGCTGTTAATATTTTCCATGTCCAAGGTGGGTTAGTAATAAATAAATCACCTTTAACATTTTTAATGTCTAACGCATTTTGACCATCTACTAAATCGCTACACCCAACGCATTTAATTTTATAATTTTCTAAATGCCGAATTAAATCACCTTTACCATGACAAGGCTCATAAAATGTTTCATTGTTTACTAAATGAGGCACAATTGGACTCACCGCCTCTATTGGCGTTGCATAAAAATCTCTCGCTATTTTTTTATAATTTGTTCTTTTACCCATATTTATATCCGCTGGCTCTTATAGAGTGCTAAATGTCGTTTATTTTAATTATTTTTTAAAAAGTTGTCCACAGGCAAAAATGCCACCAAGCGTTTTTTTAAAAAAAATTCGCATTTTGTTTTCAATAGGTTATTTTTTGAAAATGCCGTTTTTGGCGGTTTTTTGCAATTTTCAAAAACCCAATATGTTATAATAGTAAAAATAGTCGAGGAACCAACCTCGATGTTTGTTGAATGTCATTGTAAATATAGAGCCGTGTTACCGTAGCCTTTACTATGAAAGGAATTAATTATGGTAACATTTCAATTAAACGATGGTGGCCGTTCGGCCTACTTCAAAGGGCAAGCTGGTGACTGTGTCACGCGTGCTGTCACCATTGCATCTGGCCTCGACTATAAAGAGGTCTACGATACTCTTGCTGAAGGCAACGCCTCACAGCGGAAATCAAAACGTACCCCGAAACGAACCCACAGTGCAAGACATGGTATCAACACCAAGCGCAAGTGGTTCAAAGATTATATGAGGAGCTTGGGTTTTACTTGGGTGCCGCTCATGTCTATCGGATCAGGTTGCAAGGTTCATTTACATAAAGATGAATTGCCAACCACTGGTCATTTAGTTCTTAATCTTTCGCGCCATCTTACAGCTTATATTGATGGCGTTCTTCACGACATTTACGATTGTAGCCGTAATGGTACTCGTTGTGTTTATGGGTATTGGAGAAAAGAGGTAAGACTATGAGAAACAAACACATTTGGGATGCGGTCAACAATGTTTGGCCTAAAGACGTTAATCTTGTTCCAACTGAGCGTGAAGCCGTAATAGGCGTTAAACGTCTTTATAAAAAATTTATGGGACACGCTTGGTCTGGCGAAATTAAAATAACGTCTGGAAACCGACACACTTGGATAAGACGAAACACTTTATCCATAAACCCCGATCACGGATATTATGGTGGTTGGCGTGATATTGTGCATGGTCTTTCGCATTATATTTTTATGCGACAAAACCCAAACCTTAAACCACATAACCCAAAACAAGCCTATCTTGAAAGAGCAATAGCTGAATATGTTGTTGCATCTGGTTTTCTTGAAGGCCGACACGTTAGGCCACTAAAAGAAAAACCAAAAATATCTTTTAAAGAAAAACCAAAAATATCTTT
>TARA_R100001443_G_scaffold3451_3_pt1 | contig 23741 bp, 22 predicted proteins | sample TARA_R100001443 | Tara Oceans TARA_R100001443 (sample SAMEA2622142) | marine metagenome | biome: marine biome (ENVO:00000447); feature: deep chlorophyll maximum layer (ENVO:xxxxxxxx); material: "saline water (ENVO:00002010), including plankton (ENVO:xxxxxxxx)" | depth 50 m
GATAAACTAGCAAAAGCTAATAAGAGGTAAACAAATGGCTAAGACAGCTACAGTAAATACAATTAGTTCAGGGTATGCTTCGCAGACTCAGTTAAATGAAAACTTTACTAATATTAATACTGCTCTAAGCAATACACTATCTAGAGATGGTAGTGTACCTAATGCTATGAGTGCTGACTTAGACTTAAACAATAATGATCTTCTTAATGTAAAAGCTATATACGTTGGTGGTGTGAATGTTCTTAATGTTCTAGATAACGTTACTGTTAGTACTGCTTCTCCTTCAGGTGGTAGTAATGGTGACATTTGGTTTAAAGTTTCAAGTTAAATAATACGCTTAAGCGAAAGGAAATAAATTATGGCTGCTCTTTCAGATCACGCAGAGAAGTTACTGCTTGACTTTCTAATGACAACAGGTACGGCTACTCGACCTACGGCTTGGTATGTAGCGTTGTTTACGGCTGCACCTAATGACACAGGTGGAGGTACAGAAGTATCTGCAGGTGGATACACACGTAAAACAGTTGCTTTCAGTGCTGCTGCTTCTCCAGGAGGTACTACAAGTAACTCAGGTGAAGTAAGTTTTACTGCTACAGGTGGAGACTACGGTACAGTAACACACATGGGTATATTCGACGCAAGTTCATCAGGTAACTTATTGTGGCATGGTGCTCTAACTGCATCTAAAGCTGTTGCTGATGGTGACACACTAACATTTGCTGCAGGTAACATTGACTTAACAATGGCATAAGTGAAGCACAAGCGAAAGGCGTAAGCGAATGGCAGGTGGCTTCAGAATATCAGAATCTGGTGACAGTAGGCTTTCTGAAGCTGATGACACACGGATCACAGAAGAACTAAACTTTGCTTCTGTTAGTCTAAGTACGAGTGCAGGTTTCTACAGGATAGATGAAGCCTCTAACGATAGAACAGATGAGGCAGGTAACTCAAGAGTATCTCAAGACTTTGATGCTGTAGTCTTCAGTACAGTCGCTACCTTGAATCAATCTGCAGCTGTAAGTCTATCTGGCGGTGGCGGTAGTGTAACCGCAGGTGTCGTAAGAGACTTAGCTCACGCTGACCTTACTGGTACAGGTTCAATAAGTCCACAAGCTACAGGTTCTTTTGTAGCAGCTAACTCTTACAACGCAAGTGGTTCTATATCTCCTGATGCTGACGTAAATAGAAATGCAGCAACATCTCTATCAGGTGCAGGTACTTTTGCTAATGATGGTTACACATTTATACACGGTGGTTTATTTACAGCTGATCCTGAAGATACTTATAATCGTATAACAGAAGCAGGTGATACTCGAATAACTGAAGCTAGTGACGTAAGAATTGTTGCAGATGTTTTACCGAATGCTGCAGAAGGTATTATGAATGTTAGCTATACCTACATAGCATTTAGTTCGACAGCATACTTTAAATGGAACGGACAGTGGACACAGTTCACACCTAAAGTTAAACAAGATGGATCGTGGGATGATCCTTTAGCTATCTATAGCAAGATAGACGCAAACAACTGGAAGAGGGCTTATTAACAATGGCTAATATTAAAATATCTCAAATGACCGCTGCTAGTTCTGCTTCTGGTGCTCAAGAGTATGAAGTAAACGAGAGTGGTACTACTAAGAAAGTAACTGGTACTCAGTTATCTACATTCATTAGAGGCAATGTAGTTCTAGGAGACTTGAGTGTAACTGCTTCAGCTGCAGAGTTAAATTACAATGACATTACAACACTAGGTACATCACAAGCAAGTAAGACAGTTACGGCTGATGCTAACGGTGACGTAAACCTTTCAGAAGAACTTAAAGCTAAGTCTTACAATGAAACATACGCAGCTGTTACTTCAAGTAGTAACGCTACTGCACTAAACTGTGAGACAGGTAATGCTTTTAGTCACACACTTACAGAGGCTACTACATTTACATTTAGTAATCCACCTGCAAGTGGCACAGCTTACAGCTTTAGTTTAGAAGTTGTGCAAGATGGTAGTGCTTCAGGGTTTGCAATTACTTGGCCTGGAGCAGTAGATTGGCCTTCAGCTACAGCCCCAACCCTTACAGCTACAGCATCAGCTAAAGATGTATTTGTGTTTTACACAAGGGATGGTGGAACTACTTGGTACGGATTTACGGCAGGTCAAGCGTTAGGATAAACCAACATGGCAAGTAAAAAGAAATTACTCCAAGCAGCCGCAGGTAGTGCAGGTGATACTAGTCTTGACGTAGACGGGTTGTTCAGCACGTTTTTGTATACTGGAAATGATGGTGTTTTAGATATAACAAATAATGTTGACCTTACTGAAAAAGGTTTAGTTTGGATAAAAAATAGAGACTCGACAACACCACACTTGCTATGGTCTAGCGAAACAACAGGAAATTTAACTAGTGTAAATACTGATGCTCTTAATAATACAAGCTTGCAGCCTACATTTAACAATGACGGTTTTACTTTTCCTTCGAGTAGTTGGTCTTCATTAAATGCATCTAGCACCGACTACATATCTTGGACATTTCGCAAAGCCGAAAAGTTTTTTGATGTGGTACGATATTCTGGAAATGGATCTGCACAAACTTTAAGCCATAATTTAGGTTCTACCCCTGGTATGATAATAGTAAAAAGAACCGACAGCGCAGGTAATTGGCGTATTTTTAATAGATCACTAGGAGCAACAAAAGCATTAGCATTTACCAATGGCGCAGAGATTACAAGCTCCTCTTTTTGGAATGATACTGCTCCTACAAGCACTCAATTTACAATAGGAACAGATTTATCTGATAGTGGAACTAATAACTACGTAGCTTACCTATTCGCACACAACGATGGGGATGGGGAGTTTGGTGAATCTGGAGATCAGGATATTATTAAGTGTGGGAGTTACACTGGGAACGCTACTTATGGTGGGCCTGCAGTTGATTTAGGATTTGAGCCTCAATTTTTATTAATTAAGAATGCAAGTTCTACTAAAAATTGGGTTATGTTTGACACCATGCGAGGATTATCAGTAGACGGTGGACATGATAGTTGGTTTTATACAAATACAACTAGTGCAGACAACAGTAATGGAAGTCTGGTAAAATTATTACCAACAGGATTTCAAGCGTCTGGGTCTAGTTTTACAGGTGTAAATGGAGATACCTTTATTTATATGGCAATCCGCAAAGGCTCACTTAGTACACCTACGGATGCGACTAAGGTTTTTGGGTTGCAAAACTACAGTGGCACTCCGTCTGGAGGTCCTCAAACAGGTTTTGTGACTGATTTTTGTCTGTTGGCACAGGTTACTGGAACTGATAAGTGGTATGCAGGCTCTAGGCTTACTGGTACAGGAATACTAGATACAAAAGGTACTACATCAGAAGCTACTAATAGTAATATAATTTGGGATCGTATGGATGGCGCTTGGAATAATAATGTAACAGGCTATATGATTTGGGGTTGGAAGCGAGCACCTGGTTTTTTCGATGTGAGTCCTTACAGCGGCACAGGATTTGCAAGTCAAAGTCATACGCATAATTTAGGTGTAGTACCTGAAATGATATGGGTTAAAGATAGAGATAGTGCTACTAACTGGGCTATTTATCATAAAGACCTTGGTCTATCAAAGGTCATAAACTTTGATACAGGGGTAGGCGGTACAGGCAATCAGTATTGGGGAACAGCGGCTCATACGGCTTCAGTATTTAAAGTCGGAAGTGATAGTGATACAGGCGGCAGTGGCGTCCCATATATGGCCTATCTTTTTGCTTCTTGTTCAGGTGTATCCAAGGTGGGAAGCTTTAGTCATTCAAACGGAAGCGACACCAATGTAGATTGTGGTTTTTCTAGTGGTGCTAGGTTTGTTTTAATTAAAAATACATCTGATACAGGCAATTGGTATATTTTTGACACTGTTAGGGGAATTGTTTCGGGTAATGATGGAGGGTTATTTTTAAACGCCAATACAGCACAACAATCAGCAGATTGGATAGATCCACTATCTAGTGGTTTTACTGTGACAGGTGCAGCTTGGAGCACTGGTACTTACCTCTTCTACGCAATAGCATAACAAATCAACTGACGAAAGGAAAATCAACTAATGTCAGAATATAGAGAAAGAAAAACAGGTGAAGTTAAAAGCCAAGGTGAATGGAGAGCAGTCTTTGCTCATATGTCATTGCCTCGTGTCTGGAAAGAAGCAACGCTAGACTCACTTAATTTAGATGTTGTGTTTGCAAGCCCTGCAGCTACAACTAGTGCATACCAAGTATCTGTACGTGATGGTGTTGAGCAAGACAGCAAAGACAACTGGGTTGAAAAGTATGTAGCTAAAGATATGTTTGCTGATACTACTGACGAGGATGGTAAAAAGACCACTAAGGCAGAACACGAAACAGCTTATCAAGCAGGGTTAGACGCTACAACTGCAGAAAGTCACAGAGTTACACGTAACAAACTTCTAGCTGATACTGATTGGACACAGATAAATGATAGTCCTCTAAGTAACGAGAAAAAAACCTCATGGGCTACTTACAGACAAGAACTACGTGGTATTACTGACTTAGATGAATGGCCTAACTTAGCAGATGATGATTGGCCTGTAGCGCCTTAAAGGAACTAACATGGCTAAACAAGCACTAGACCAGATCAGACAAGCAGCTGAGAATGATCTAGAGTTCTTCATACAACTAGTAGCTCCTCAACAATTACTAGGTGACTGTCACAGAGAAGTCATAGAGTGGTGGACAAGAGAAGACGCTAGAAACTATCAGTTACTTTTGTTTCCACGAGATCACGGTAAGTCAAGATTAATTGCGTATAGGGTAGCGTGGGAACTAACCAAAGACCCAACTTTACGTGTGTTGTATATATCAGCTACAGCTAACCTTGCAGAGAAACAACTTAGTTTTATAAAAGGTATCTTGACATCTGAGATATACAGACGATATTGGCCTGATTACATACATCAAGAAGAAGGTAAACGTACAAAGTGGACTAACTCAGAAATTAGTTTAGATCACCCACTACGTAAGAAAGAAAATGTCCGTGACCCAAGCATATTTACAGGTGGGCTTACTACATCACTGACAGGTTTACATTGTGACATAGCTGTGCTAGATGATGTCGTAGTTGCTGAGAATGCTTTGACATCTGAAGGTAGGTCTAAAGTTGCAAGTCAGTATTCACTGCTATCATCTATCGAAGGTGCTGATGCTAGGGAGTGGGTTGTAGGTACAAGATACCACAGTAAAGACTTATACAACGATTTGATGGAAATGAAAGAAGTTCTCTATGATGATCAAGGAGAACAAACAGGTGAAGATAACATATACGAAATCTTAGAGAAACCTGTAGAAGATCAAGGTGACGGTACTGGGCAGTTCTTGTGGCCTAAACAACAACGTAAAGACGGTAAGTGGTTTGGGTTTAACATAGCTACGTTAGCTAAGAAACGTGGTAAGTATTTAGACAAAGGGCAGTTTAAAGCACAGTACTACAATGATCCAAGTGATCCTGACAATATACCAGTATCAAGAGACAAGATACAATACTTTGACAGGAAACATCTACATTTAGATAATGGTCACTGGCACTACAAAGATAGTAAACTAAACCTCTTCGGAGCTATTGACTTCGCATTTAGTTTAAGATCAAAGGCTGACTACACAGCACTAGTTCTTATAGGTGTTGACTCAGACAACAACGTATACGTCTTAGACATTGACAGGTTTAGAACTGATCGTATATCTGAATACTTTGATCACATCTTTGAGTTACATAACAAGTGGTCTTTTAGAAAACTAAGAGCAGAAGTTACTGTAGCTCAAATGGCGATTGTTAAACAACTAAAAGAATTAATTAAACAACACGGTCTAGCTTTAAGCATTGATGAGTTCAGACCTAATAAACAACAAGGTAATAAACAAGAGCGTATCGCTTCGGTTCTAGAACCTAGATACGATAATCTTCAAATGTGGCATTATCGTGGTGGTAATACTCAGTACTTGGAAGACGAACTTTCTACACGTAACCCCCCACATGATGACGTAATTGACGCTCTAGCATCTGCAGTTGATATGGCTGTACGTCCAACACGTAACCTTAACAGGAAACGAGATAGTAATATAGTCTGGGCGAATAGCCGTTTCAGAGCAGGGAGTAGGTAATGAAAACTATTGATATTGAAAATCTTATCGATCCAGATAACCTTGCCGTAGAGATCGCAGATAAGTGGAGACTATGGCATCAGTTACGTCACCATTGGGTTGAAGGTACTAAAGAGTTACGTAACTACCTTTACGCTACTGATACAACCACAACAGCTAATGCAATCCTTCCTTGGTCAAATACAACAACTACACCAAAGATAACACAGATTGCAGACAACCTTCACGCTAACTACTTTGCTACTATTTTTCCACAACAGAAGTGGATGAAATGGGAAGCTGATACTCGTGATTCAGCACGTAAAGAAAAACGTGAGGTTATACAAGCCTACATGGATAACAAAGTAAATCAATCTAACTTTGTTACAACAGTTTCTGATATTATACAGGACTGGATTCTGTATGGTAATTGTTTTGGAATGGTAGATTGGCAAGAAGGTTTTACAACTAAAGAGTCTGGAGAGTTTATACCTTCTTATGTAGGACCAAAGTTAAAAAGAATATCTCCTTACGATATTTGTTTTAACCCTACAGCTGCGTCTTTTGAAGATTCACCAAAGATAATAAAAAGCATTAAGTCTTTAGGTGAAATCAAACGTATGATAGACTCAGACCCAAACAATGAATACCTTAACGGTATATTCGAAAAGATGATGTCTGCTCGTAAGAATGTAAGAGGAACAGATGGTCACTTCGAAAAAGCTGAAGGTTTTATTGCTGATGGTTTTACAAGCATAGAACAATATTACGAATCAGACTACGTAGAAATTATGACATTCTACGGTGACATATATGATCAAGAGTCTGGTGAGTTAATGTCAGACCGTGTGATTACTATTGTAGATCGTGCTCACGTACTAGACAATCAAGAGAATCCATCATGGATGGGTAAAGCTCCTATCTTTCACAGTGGGTGGCGTAACCGTCCAGACAACCTATACGCAATGGGTCCACTAGATAATCTTGTAGGAATGCAGTACAGGATTGATCACCTAGAGAATCTCAAGGCAGATGTCTTTGATCAGATTGCGTACCCAATACTAAAAGTAAAAGGTGATGTAGAGGACTTTGACTTCGAGCCTGGAGCTAGAATCTACATGGGTGAAGAAGGTGATGTAGGGTATATGGCTCCTGATGCTACTGCACTAAATGCTGACCTACAAATTCAAACCTTAGAGAATAAAATGGAAGAAATGGCAGGTGCTCCTAGACAAGCTATGGGTATCCGTACTCCAGGAGAAAAGACTGCTTTCGAAGTACAGACCTTACAGAACTCAGCGTCACGAATCTTTGAACACAAAGCTGCACATTTCGAACGTACATTTATAGAACCTATACTGAATACTATGCTTGAGATGGCTAGACGTTATATGAATAGGTCTGACACTATTCGTATACTAGATGAGGAACAAGGTTTTACGAAATTTATGGATATAAGCCGTGAAGACATTACGTCTAGCGGAAAGATTGTACCAGTAGGGGCAAGGCATTTTGCTGAACGTGCTCGAAGATTGCAGAACTTAATTCAAATGGCTGCAGTAAAAGCACAAGACCCAACTGTTGCACCGCACTTGTCAGGTAAAGAACTTGCTCGTATTATTGCCTATGAACTTGGCGAACCTACCTTGTTTGCAGATAATGTTTCAGTAAATGAGCAAATGGAAACACAATCTAAAGTTCAAGACCTACAAGCTGCAAACGAAGAAAGACTAATGGAAGCACAAGAAATGGGGATTTAATATGCCATCAAAAGGTCAACCGTATAAAAAACCAATGGGTAAAAAGAAACCAAAAGGAAAATAAAATGCACTCAGCTTGGACTAAAGGTCTAAAGGGTGAGGATAAGAATCAACGCATCGAAGAAGTAATGTATTATAAAAATGCTTTCGATGAGTTACAGGAAGTTATCGAACAGACTCTGTATAAAAAAGATTCTGTACGTGACTACAGTCCAGGATGGGCTGAAAAACAGATTGCCGTAAACGAGTACAACGCTGCTCTGTACGACATTCTAAAACTAATAGACCTCAACCGTAAGGATCAGTTACAATAATGTCAATATTTGATGAAGCTAAGTCTGAAGAAACCCAACCACAGGTAGCTCAGACTACACCAGAGCAGACGCAACAAGAAGAACAACCTAGTGACTCTTATTTGAATAAGCTCGTAGAGACAAGGGGTGATAACTGGAAAGACCCTGAAGTTCTTGCTAAAGGTAAACTTGAAGCTGATGAGCATATCAAGAACCTTGAGACTCAACTCACACAAATGCGAGAAGACCTCAGTAAGCAAGACTACGCAGCCCAGTTGTTGCAACAACTAGAGGAAAAGAAGGCTTCGGCTCCCACCAACGAAAACCCTCTAGAGTCCAATAATAATAATAATGGTGGCACTAATACTGAAGGTAACACCAACCTTGCAGTGAGTGAGGATGATCTAAAAAGCCTTGTTGAAAAAACTCTAACAGAACGTGAAACGCAAGCTACTGTCCAACAGAATATTGCGAGTGTTGATGAAAAATTGCAGGAAACATACGGTACGGAAGCCCGTAATATTCTGGTTAACAAGTCAAAAGAACTTGGTATCAGTGTAGAACGTATGCAAGAACTAGCAGCAGAATCACCTTCAGCGTTCTTTGCTTTAATTGGCGAAAAACAACAGACATTTAAACCCATTACTCAGGGGTCTGTTCGCACAGAAGCTGTTGGAGTTAAATCTGGAGGAGAGCGTGATTTTAATTATTATCAAACTCTTCGCCGTGAGAACCGTAGCCTATATTACACACCAAAGATGCAACAACAGATGATGGAAGATCGTCAACGTCTAGGTGATAGGTTCGGTGTTTAATCAACATAACTTTAATAAAGGAGATTCAGTATGTCTATGACAACTGGTAACGTGTCTCTCTTAACTCGCTCAGAGGTATGGTCTGGTGAGCTAAAAGAGATTCTGCGTGACGAGATGATGGCACAGAAGTATGTCCGTATGCTAGAAGGTTTTCCTGATGGCGATACGTTCAAGATACCATCAATCGGTCAAGCGCAAGTGGACAACTACGCTGAAGATACAGCGGTTCAGTATCGTCCAATGGATACAGGTCAATTCACATTCAGTGTTGACAAGTATCTATCATCAGCTACTTATATTACTAAGAAAGCTAAACAAGACATGTTCTATATGAACGAAATGGTTTCTCGTTTTGTTCCTGAACAAGAACGTGCTGTAATGGCACACTTCGAAACAACGACTATGGCTGCTCCCGAAGCAGGTGTATCAGCAAACTCCAACGAGACTGTCGATGGTGTAGAGCACAGATACGCTGCAGGAGGAACTGGTGCGGTTATTACACTTGAGGACTTCGCTCGTGCTCGACACGCCTTGAAGAAAGCAAATGTACCTGATCGTAACCTAGTTGCTATCGTTGATCCATCAGTAGAGTACACATTAAATACTCTAACAAACCTAACAAACGTGTCAAACAACCCACGCTTCGAAGGTATTGTACGTGATGGTATTGCGACAGGTATGCAATTTGTCGCAAACGTGTACGGTTTTGACGTGTACTGCTCGAACTATCTAGCTGACGTTACTGACAATGCGTTGCCTACATCTGCAGATGCTAATGTGGACTTCTCATCTGTTAATGGTAAGGCTAACTTGTTCTTCTCTGCAGACCCAAGTGCTTCCCCACTCGTGGGTGCATGGCGGCAAATGCCAGAGGTGGATTACGACTACAACAAAGACTTCCAACGTGATGAGTTTGTAACTACTGCTCGTTACGGTGTCAAGTTGTACCGTCCAGAGAACATGGTTCGCGTTGTATCGAAAACTAACGTCTAATTAAGATAGGGAGAAAGATACATGTCTTACAATAACACAGATGGCCTACGTGTCATCACAGGTCTTGACCAAGGCGCTGCGATTGACGCAGGTAGTACCGCCAGTTCAGAAGTAAAAACACTTGTAATTGATATTGCAGATGCTACGGCTCTAGGGTCTTCAGCTGCAACACCAGTAGCGAATGATCCATTTATTCCTGCTAACTCTTACATCACAGGTGCTCACTTAATGGTGACTACTGCGTTTACTTCAGGTGGTTCTGCGACCTTGGGAATCGGTGCGTATAACTCTGCAGGTTCTGCTATTGATGCTGATGGTATCGATGCAACCATTGCACTTTCAGCCATTAACGCTACAACTAAGGCAGTCGCTTGTGACGGTGCTTTAGTAGGTGCAGCTGTAATGACTGGTGCTGCAGACGCATACATCAAAGCTAACTACGGAACAGCTGTATTTACTGCAGGTGCTGCTAAGTTGGTTATTACTTACATCGAAACTTAATACTAATAGGTAGCTCCTTCGGGGGCTACCTTCTTTTATGCTCTTGAGGAATTTATAATATGGCAAACGTAAACCATTCAGCACTTTCTGACCCTTATCTTCACGAGCCAAAGGGTGCGGCTGCAGCTAGTTCAGGGGATGTTTATTTAGCAAACGGATCAGGTTCAGGAACGTGGACATCTAGACATTCTATGCTTACTGTTCATTTCGCTGACATATCTGGTGCAAGTGATATATATGTACCTATGCCGTATGCAGGTACTGTGACAAAGATACAAAGTGTTTTAAGTGCAGCTATAGCAGGTTCAGATACAACGTTTACAGTTACTAATTCTGCAGGAGCTTCAATGGGAGTTCTAACTGTAACTCAATCAGGATCAGCTGCAGGAGATGTGGACACTTTAGCTCCGTCATCTAACAATACTGTAACTGCAGGTAGTTATATAAAGATAGCTTGTAACGGTGGAGCAACTTCACATAAAGATTGTGTAATAGTTGTTTGTGTGGATGGATCATAATGAAAAGAACACTCCTACAAATAGTACAAAGCATCTTATCGGATATGGATTCCGAAGATGTAAATAGCATTAGTGATTCTATAGAAGCAGAACAAGTAGCATCTGTAGTACGTGATGTTTATCTTAACATGGTATCTACAAGGATGATACCAGAACACCAAGAATTAATGAAGCTTGTAAGTCTATCGGACTCTGCAAAGCCAACACATTTTAAAGTACCTGATAGCGCAAAAAGACTTGACGTAATTAGGTACAATGTAAAATCAACTTCAGGTACTGAGTTTAGAGAAATAGATTACATAGAACCTTTAACTTTCTTGACATTAAATAACGAAGGTGACGATGTAATAACTGTCAACGATGTAAACGGAAGCACACCAATCTTAATTCGTAATGACAAGATGCCAAATTTCTACACTTCTTTTGATGACTTACATATTGTAATGGATTCATATGATAGTACAGTAGACAACATACTAGCAGAATCTAAGACGCAAGCATTAGGACACAAGATTCCTACATTCACAATCAGTGATGATTTTACACCAGACATAGATGCAGTATTGTTTCCGTACTTAATAGCTGAATCTAAGTCTACATGCTTCTCATTGTTTAAGAGTGGTGTAGATCAGAAAATAGAACAAGCTGCACGTAGGCAAAAGTCTTACATGCAAAGTGATATGTATAGAGTAAAGAAAGAAAACAAAAGGCCGTACTATGGTAGACGTTAACTTCGATATAAATTATGACAATAAAACATTAAAGGCCACATGTCCAGAAAAGTTAGTTACTCCTATCCATGTAAGAAAATCCTCAGATGGCTTTATATTCTTCGAGGTCCATGTAGAAAAAGGCAAGGTTCCAGGAGATTTAAGTGGAAAGTATACATCACTAGATAACGCAAAGAAAGCAATACAAGTTTATCTAAACGGAATTACTCCTTCTAAAACAGTTCGAAGAGAAGCGTTTGGTAAGGACTACGAGGAGCGTAAGAAACGAAATGCCACAGAGTCTAACACAAAGGGTAGTTAATACATTTGTAAAAGGTTTGATTACTGAGGCAGGTGAGTTAACGTTTCCACCTGATGCTTCAGTAGACGAACTTAACTGTGACCTTAGACGTGACGGTTCAAGACGTAGACGTAAAGGTGCAGCTAAAGAAACTAACCACGTACTATCTAGCTTTACAATATCTGATTCAGAAGTTACTACAACAGGAACGTGGTTCAATGTTGGTGGTGAGTCTGGTCAGGAATTTTTAGTATTTCAAAAAGGTGCTACACTTTATTTCTTTAATAAGTCTGATGTACCTTTTTCAGCTAACATAGAAACTGGAACAGTTAACTTAGCTACATACGAAGTAGCAGGGAGCGTAGGTGCAGAGAATGCTAAGTGTAGTTTTACTTCACTAAAAGGTGCTTTGGTTGTAGTATCTGAAGCAATTGATCCTATATATGTTGAGTACAATAACGTAACAGAAGCTGTCACAGTAAGTCAGATAAGTTTTCGTACTCGTGACTTTGATTGGCAAGGTGACACTACAACATACGATGAGTCTAAAACAAGTCCATCTGATGCTCGTAAATATGATACAGAAAATGCAGGATGGGTTGCACCTAATGGTGATACTGCTTTAAGTGCATATCAATCAGCTAACTCTAGTAAACACCCACCTCTTACCCATGCTTGGTATGCAGGTAAGAATGCTAGTGGTACGTTTGATGCAGCTGAGTGGGCAAAGGTTTACACAGGTAACAGCCTTACAGGTAATGGACACTACATACTAAACTTCTTTAGTAAAGATCGCTCTACTGCTTCAGGTATATCTGGTTTAACTACAGAAGTAGAATCAAGTAGATTTAAAACTGTAGCTAACTTTGCAGGACGTGCTTTCTATGCAGGTTTAAACAGTAGTAAGAACTCAGATGTAATATTATTTAGTCAGTTAATAGATGACTTCTACCAACTAGGTGAGTGTCTACAACAGAACGATCCTACGTCAGAACAGATAAGTGATCTTCTAGCTACAGACGGTGGAACTATAAGAGTATCTGGTGCTGTTGGTATCAAAGTACTTTACGTTATTGATGCTAGTCTATACATCTTTGCTGAGAATGGTGTGTGGCGTATTGAAGGTGTTGATGGTGTATTTAGCCCTACAGCATTTGCAGTTAAAAAGATTACTGATGTCGGTATAGTAGACGCAGGTAGTTTTGTTGTAGCTGATGGTTCTCCTATATGGTGGAGTAAAAACGGCATACACACCTTACAGTTTGATCCTTCAAGTGGTAGACCAGTAGAGACAAATCTTACTATTGCTACAATACAGAAGTACTGGGATGAAGTTCCTACTGCATCTAAGACTAAACTAATATCTACCTTTGATCCTATAAACAAACGTGCTTACTGGGCATGGCCTAAACAGGGTGAGACTGTAGAATCTAAAGTAAATAACATTCTTGTTTTAGATGTACCTTTAAAAGCTTTCTACCCTTGGTACATAGAAGACGAAGGAACAACTACAGATTCAATAATAGGTATTGAGTTCTTTACAGGATTTGGTGCGGCTGCTTCTACGTTTGATGTTACTACAACAAATGGTAACGATGTTGTAACTTCTGCAGGAGATGATGTAGTATCTATTCAGACAGCTGCAGTAGCTACAGGATCACCTGCAATCATCTTAATTATAAGAGATAGTGATACAAACAAGATGACTATGGGTTCCTTTACTGAAAATAACTTCTTAGATTGGGGAACTACAAACTACAGTTCTTTTGCTGAAGCAGGTTACGACTTTATGGGTGACTTACTTCTAAGAAAGAATGCACCTTACATTACAACATACATGAGACTAACAGAGTCAGCATGGGAAGGTAACGAAACAACTGGATACGCTCCAAACAATCCTTCTTCAATGTTAGTATCTTCTTTCTGGGATTTCAAGACTAGTTCATCTAGTACTGCACAACAAGCATACAGATTGAAGTCAATGCCAGTAGTTGATTCTACTAACTTATTAAACTTCGACTACCCTGAGTCTGTCATTACAACAAGAATGAAGTTAAGAGGTAGAGGAAGATCAATGCGTATAAAGTTTGAAAGCGAACAAGGCAAAGACTTTATACTTTTAGGTTACTCTATTTTAGGTGGAGTAAACCAAACACATTAACCGCGAAAGCGAACAGGAGACTGAATGTCTTATACAATACGTGACGCTAACCAAAGCGACATCTTAGATATTACGATTGCAGCCAAACTATTCTCTAAGGAAACTAACCATCCTGCTCTGAATACAATAAACCCAAACAAAGTAGCTGCAACTTTGCAACAATTAATAGATAACGAAGCAGGTATAGTTAAAGTTGTTTGCTTCAATAACGAGATAGTAGGAACCATAGCAGGTGTTATCACTGAACTACCTATCAATGATCTTGTAGTTTCTCAAGAACTAATGCTATGGCTAGAACCATCACACAGGAATGGTAAGACTGCCCCTAAACTTATTGATGAATATGTGGAGTGGTCTAAAACAAAAGGATGTAACTACGCAAGGCTTTCTGCTCTTGATGTAGTATTAGACGGTAAAGCAGGTATTCTATTTAAACGTAAAGGTTTTAAGCCAATAGAAACTGCATATATAAAGGAATTGTAATATGGCTGTATTTACTGCAATTGGTGCTATAGCAGGTGCTGTAGGTGGTGCTGTTATTGGGTCAACTTTGGTTGGTGGTGCTACAGCTACTATAATAGGTGGAGCTGTAGGTGCTGTTGTAGGTGGTATAATTGGAAATAAAGTAGACAAGAAGTTTGATGCGGCTCAGTCTGCAATTAATGATGCAAACACAGTAGGTGATCAAATAGCAGGTATAACAGATGAAGTAACTACCCTTGGAGGTACTCAAGTAGGTGTACAAAAAGATATAATTCAAACAAAGTCTGAACAAGATAAACTTGCTGTACGAAGACAACGAAGATCAGCTATAAGAGAAGCTCAGATAGTAAGAGCACGACAACGAAACATGGCACAAGCTATGGGTGCTCAAGGTTCAGCCGTGTCTGGCGGTGCTGCATCTATTGGATCAGAACTATCAGCTGCACTAGGGTACTCAACACAACAGTCTGGTTTGTCTCAACAAATTACACAGAAAAGTCAAGAGTCGGCTGACATTCAAGGACAGATTAATGCTCTGTATGGAAAGGCTAATGTTCTTCAAGGTCAACAATCTCTCGCTTTAGCTCAAGCAGGATTGTATCAGTCTCAAGCTATGAACATGTGGAGTATTGCTTCAACTGGTTTTCAAACTGCATCTTCGTTTATGTCATAGGATACCTTTAAATGGAAAATCTTAATAGTGTGTTTGTAGACTACAATGGAAGTAAGTTCCTTGATGAGTTTGAGACAGAAGAGCAACTAGATACAGCCGTAAAGACTGACTCTGAACTTGATGAGATTACTGTTAGTACAGGTACTCCTCATAACGATATTAAAATTGCTAAACAAGATTTTATAGATCAGAATCGTCCACTAGAAACGTATGCTCAACAGCGTCTAGATTATCTTGACGTTGATCCTCAGAGGTTTGCAGAGAATATAGATCAGTATACTCAGAAAGAAGTAGACTTTCTAGAGAATCCTAGTTTCTTTTACGAACAAGCTTTAGCTTTAAAAGACCCAGATATTAATCTAACAGATGTACGTATTGCATCTAATAATCGTATTGCACAAAACGTAATAGAGAAGTACGAGTCTCAAGAAGAAACTGGTGCATTAGATGCTATCTTTGACTTCGGGTCTATGGCGTTACATGAGTTTGTAACATCTCCTAAAACTTTACTAACTAAAGATGAGTTAGAAAAACTAGGAGAAGAAGTTCTTAGTGCTAAGATTACAAAGACTCCTAAAGAGTTCGATGAATGGTTTAATACTTTCGCTGAAGACTACATGAGTAAAGGCCCACGAGATGATAGCTCTTGGAGACTATCTCAATTAAAAGAAATAGTAAACAACAATGGATTCAGACCTTGGTCTTCTAAGGCTTTGACTAAAGCTTTTGCTGCACTAGATGCTGCAGGTTTAGGGGTAGTAGGTAAAAACGCAGTAAAACTTACTATTAAAACTGCAAAGAATAGAACATTAGTGGGTCGTGTCGCAACTAACGAAGGTCCAGATAATGCAGCTAATGTTGCTGAAGATGTATTAAACAACAGGGTTGATCCTGAAGTTACTTCAGATGTTGGTCCTGCGTCATTGAACCCACACTTTGATGAGGCGTTGCCCTCTGAAGGTTCGGTAGCTAGTAGGCTCTTAGAAAACAAACTTATTCAGAGGATAAAGTTTTATTGGGATAACAATGCAATAGGACGTGTTTTACCTGAAGCTGATGTAGCCAGACTTGCTGCAGAGGCAGGTGCTAAAATGAAGAAAACATTTGGCAATCCTATATACAGAGGAGTACACGGAACAGATCAAGGGGTGTTCTATACTGATGATAGTCTAGGTAACTACACAGTAACTGCTTTGTTTGGACGTAAGACAGATGGTCAAGCATTCAAAGCAACTTCAACAGGTAAACCATCCAAAGGTGCAAAGCAAGCAGCTGAACGTGCTCAAGGTAAGTTGATTCCTATAAAAGATGGGGATAATATTACAGGGTACATAATACAGAAACGTGAAAATCTAAACCTAGCGAAAGAGATTCCAGGAATAGATGATGTCTTTGAAGGTACTATGAACCTAGAGCGTAATGCTATACGTACTATGATTAACGATTGGATTGCACCTGTAACTACACCAATAGCTCGTGTACTAGGTTCTGCATCTACTCGTGGTTTAGAAAACACAAAGGAACTAGCATTACTAGGGGAAGGTGCTGCTGCTGCAATAGCTAAACTTGTTAAAGATGCAGCAAGACCGATAGAAGCTTTGAATAACTCTGATCGTGCTGCTCTAGCTTTCATTACTCGTAATCTACGAGATAATCCTCTAGAATCAGCTAGACGTGGATGGTATAATACAGAAGAGTTTGCTAATAAGTACTTTGAGTTCACAGGTAAACAAGCAACACCTAAAATACAAAAGGCTTATGAATCTTTAGTTGAAATTAGTGATGCTTCTTACCTGTTGCAATCAAGTAACATTATGCAGAGGTACGTACAAAAAGGTTATCAAGCAATTAAGATGCCTAATGGTTTTAGAGTACCTGCTAAAGCTCTTTCAACTAAGGCTTCTGTACCAGAAAATGCAAAAATACTAGACATTGTAGATAACCAGACAACATACAAAGAGTTTTTAGAACCTAAAGCACAGGTATGGAGACTAGATAAAGAGTATGAAGGTTACGAATATATTGTACGTCCTAAGTCTGTTGACTCACTAGACCCTTCAGATGTGATGGGGTATAACGCAGGTGGTCCTCGTACTAATCCATTTGCTAAATGGTTTGTAGCAGTAGGAGATTACAACAAGGGAAGAATAAAAACTTGGTTATCTGCTTTTACTGAAGAAGATGCCATGAAAACTATAAGTGAAATAAATACTATAATCGCTAACAGAGGTAAGACTAACATAGACGATATAGTAAAACAAAACAACAGTTGGAATCCTGACATTGAAACATTTGATGATCTAGAAAAGTTCGCTAAAGAAAACGGATGGGATTTAAATACAACAGGTACACTGCAACCTAAAGAACGTAACGTAGCTATACAGTCTTTAGATGGTGACGATGACGCTTTTAATGGTATGTCTTTCGGAGACTTTATTGAGAACGACATGAGAAGAGGTGACGATGTACTGCCTCATTACGGTGGTGCTAAGACTACAAATCACGACCCATCTGCTAATATTGTAGCAGGTATTAACAGTGCCGCACATCAGTTTAGTTACAGAGCTTACACTTTAAATGCTATGGTGGGTTGGGTAAAAAAAGCTAAAGGAATGTCTGGTATACGTTTACCTGAAGGGATTCCTGAAGATGACTACTACAATCTATTTATGGGTGCTCAGTTTACAGGTTCGGGTAAAGAAGTTACTCGAATGAAAGAGATATGGAACATTGACCGTAGACGTATGAATGTCAAACGTGCTGATGAAATAGCAATGCGTAGTTTAGGTGAGTCTGCGGCTAAATTTGTGTACGCAAGAACAGGTAAAGAACTAGACTTTGGTGATCCTACTAACTTAATGTTGAAGATTGGATTTCAAACTAAGTTTGGTTTCTTGAATGCAAAACAAACTATCGTTCAAGCTTTCCACTGCACATCTATTATGGCGATTTCACCTACGCATGGTCCTAGAGGTGCAGGTATGGCTTTGACCATGAGATACTTGTACGCTTTTCCGAAATCAATAGATAGAAGTATCCCTACATTAGCTAAGAGGTACAATCTTACAGAAGCTCAGATTAAAGATATAATGACATATGTTCGATCTTCTGGACGTATGGACTTAGACACTGAGATTGCTGAACTTAACACTGGGTACGGACGTGGTATCTCTGGTTTTGCAGGGGAGGACTTTACACCTAGTAAGTTAGCAAACGCTTGGGCTAATACTAAGAAAGCATCTTCTAAAGGAATGGACATCGGACTAATTCCTTTTCGTGAAGGTGATCGACTCGCTAGGTTAACAGGTACATACACTGCTATTCTTGAGTACATGGCTAAGAATCCAGGAGAATCTATACTTACAGCAAAGGCTCGTAGACAAATAGCTGCTCGTGATAGTGCTCTTAACTTTCATATGTCTTCTGTCTCGAATGCTTCTTGGCAAAAAGGTGTACTACGTTTACCTACACAGTGGTTGTCTCACACAATGAGATCAATGGAGATGTTGTTTAATGGTAAAGAGTTTACTGTAGCAGAACGTGCTAGACTAGGTGCTGTTCTTGTGCCTATGTACGGTGCTGCAGGTTTTGGATTTGCTAGTGCTGCAGATTACATTGCAGAAAAAACAGGTATGTCTGTAGACAACGAGTTCTTCACATTCTTAAAATGGGGTCTTGTTGACGGTGTAACAGACGTTATGATGACTGATGAGAATGGACGTGTAGGTACAGGTCTTACTACAAGCTTTGCACCTGCAGGGCAGATCAGAGACACTATAAGAAAGATCAATGAAGATAGATTTATAGAGGTATTAGGTGGACCTTCTGCTCAGATTGGTTCTGACATTATAATGAGTATTATAGATACCGCAAACAATCTTGCTGATGGTAATGCAACACTTGTAAATGAGTCTACTATGAAGACTTTTCGTAACATTACAACTTTAGATAACATAGCAAAAATGGTGGGTATTTTTAATAACAAAGAGTATCGTAGTAAAACAGGAGCTACTGTTCCTGGAGAGATGACAACAACAGAAGCTATCATGGTTGGTGCAGGTATAAGTCCTTTAAAAGTACAAGAGTTTTACGCAACTAAATCTATAATCTATAATGATGAGAAGAAGTTACGTAAAGAAAGGAGAGCTATAAGCAGACTGGCAGATAAAGCGCATACTATGATTAGGTCAGGTGATCCTCAACAGTACGAAGAAGGATTTGAAATACTACGTGGATTAAACCTACGAATAACTAACAGTGGTGCTCCTTACGCTCTTCAACAATCTATGTATAGATCGTTAGTAAAACCGATTGATGATGAATTACCACAGTTGATTCTAAAATTAAGTAAATACGATAGAGCTAAGATGGCTGAACGTCTAGCTTCAACATTAGGGAACTAGTATGACACAAGATATATTTGCACCTAAGTCTTCTTTTAATATAGGCTTTGAACAACCACAAGAGGGTGTAGTAGATAACACTGAGAAGATAAAGTCTGACTTCCAAGCAATGTCTTTAGGAGCACAGGCTAAGGCTGTTCAAGGACAAGCTTCTCTCGAAAGTTCATATACTCAAGCTTTAAATGCAGGTATCCAAATTGTAGGTCAAGCCTACGATATGTACGACACGGCTAGAGAAAAAAGTGTAGTGTCTAGATTGTTAAGTGATATAGACAATGTTGATGCAAAGGCAGATCAGAACGTAATGTCTTTTGAAGAAAGGCGTAGTGCGTATAGTTCAGCTGTAAACAAAGCTGCGTCCTCACTTCCTGGAGGGTATTCTGATCTAGCTAAGTATAACACTGCACTGAAAGCTAAGACAGGTATGGACTTTGGGGACATGCAAAAGACTACAGCACAGACTCAGTACGAAGCTATGCAAAAAGACCCACAGTTTATTACTGCATACGCTGCATCTAAGGTTATTCATCCAGATTATACAGAAGACCAGAGATTAGCTTATGCTCAGAATCACGCTGCAGAAACAGCCGCTGTAACCTTGATGGCAACTACTGTAAAGAATAATTCACTTGCTGAATACTACACTAAAGTACAACCTAAGATTGGTAATCAGGTTAAGAACCTAGATATAGCTCTCATGGCTGCTATACAAATGAAACAAGATAGTGGTGCTCCAATAACTACAATGGACATAGAAGAGCTAGAAGTTCGAGTATCTGAAGCTCAGAGATTAATAGATTTATCTATACCTAACTTTGTTCCTGAAGAGGAGAGAGCGCAGTATGATGAGTACTTTACTAATTTAGCTAGTTTTCTAAGTGAAGTAAAAGATTCTAAAGAGCCAGATAAAATTGTAAAAGGTATATCATCTTACTTAGCACAGACAGGTGGAACTATTGGAGATATAGTAGCAGGTGCTAACCTATTAAATGCAAACTTGTTAACTAGTCAGGCAGGTGTTGAACTACATAAAGCTTTAGGCGGTAAGCTGAGTGATGGCACTCTAACGGCTGCTATGTTAAGTAAGGGAAGTTTAGGTAATATCTTTGATGCCTTGGTAGAGGCTCGTAAAGGAGATGTCATAGGTCCAAACACCATTATGACTAAAGAAGAATTAGATGTTTATTTTAGTACAAAAGGACTAACTCCTGAAGATATGATGAAAGAGCGTGAGCTAGGCTTGAATATGATAAAAAGCTTAGAAGTTTCTGACATTGCTACTGAAAAAGGTAGGCGTCAACTTGTAGCAGGTATAGCATCTACAGTAAAAAGCTTAAACAATCTTGATCTACAACAGACAGGCTCTAAGTTAAATGAGATTATAGTAGATTCTGGTCTTATTGAGAAACTAAACCTCTTAGACAGTTACGATACTGCAACTGCAAACCAGATACGAACACTAGTGAACAGTGCAGTAACCAATAATCTTAGATTCTCTGAAGCTAAAGTAACTTCTATGGAAGCAACTGGACCTAGTGGAGCAAAAGGAGCAGGTAACCGTAACCCTGATCTTGTGTGGGATGAGGCTACACAGACTTACTATGCTACAAATGAAGAATATATAGATTCTTTAAAAGGTAAAGCATATAGAAGAGGTTACGAAGTACACACCTCAAGCAGCTTACGAACAAAAATAGAAAATCTTATGACTGAAAAAGGATTACCTATTGTAAGGGGTGGTGAGTTTGAAACTGGGGATATTACTAGAGCTTACAAACACAGAGATGTAATAAAAGTTGCTAACTCAATACTTTCTAAAACTATAATACAAGAAGTAGATGAAGTCTCTGTTAATGTAGGTGGAGCACCACAACAAATACAGTCTGACGTACTAAACTTTATCAAGAGTGGTGAGGGTGACTACACATCCAGTAATAGAGGTACAATAGGTGACGATATTATTGGTACTCAGTTAAACGGTACTACAAGAGGTGGTAAACTTTTAACTGAAATGACAATAGGTGAGATTAAACGATACCAGAAGATCAAAGACCCTAACAATGTTAATAGATTGTTTGCTGTAGGTGCTTATCAACTTACGCCTAATACAATAGACAAGGCTATGAAAGACGCAGGGTTTAATGATAACACAGTATTCAGTGAAGATGTTCAGGATCGCATGGGTCTAGCTTTAATTCTAGGAAGTAAACGCCCTAGACTTGCTGCTTACATTAAAGGTGAAAGTGATAATATAGACGCAGCTATGTTAGAGTTCTCTCAGGAGTTTGCTTCAGTTCCTAATCCAGTAACAGGTAAAAGCCATTATGCTAATAAAGGAAACAAAGCTAAACACACAGTAGCAGAAACCAAACAGATACTACAAAAGGCAAGAGAGAGCTACGCATCAGGTATAATAAGTGAGAAGGTACTAAGAAAAGGTGAGATGAGTGTCTCCGATGTGTCTACTATGGCTGAATCAGCAATCGAAAAGGGTAAGGAAGAAGAAGTTAAACCAGAGACTGAACCTAAAGTTTTAAATATAACTCAAGCTCCTTGGTGGGATGAAACCGCAGAGAATAATTTTAAGAAAGCTAGAAAGTCTACAAATTCTAAACCAGAAGATGTTCTTTATTTTGCTACAGAAGCAGAGTCTGATGCTGCAGAAGCTTCGGGTATTATTAAAAAGGGTGATATTATAGTTGTTGATCAAACAATGGTAGTGGTAGATTAACATGGGAAACTATAAAGTTCTATTTGATTTTAGTGAACAACAGCAAAGTAAACCTAAGTACACTAAGATATTTGATTTCGGGTCTGATGTTGTAGAAACTGTAGGTGGTGCTGTTAGTTCAGGTTTTGATAAGATGCAACAACTAGGTGAGAAAACCCTAGAAGGTGTGAAGGTTGCTTCATCTACACCAGTTAGGACTATGCTTGAAGACATCTTTATTCCTAAGTTTATAACAGGTGACATTACTGAGTCTAACTTTAGCCCCGAAGCTATAGATGTACTGCGTAAAGCTGCACTAGGTAAGAACTTGAAACCTGGAAAACCTGTAAAGTTATCTTACGAGGACTACAACAAGTATGGTGCTAAGATTTCTGCTTCATTCTTCGGCAGTAATGTTGCTGATGACACTGCTAGTCTGAAAGAAAAACTAAAGAACATCACACCTGCTGATGAATTAAAGATGACACTAGGTGAAATACTTGTAAGTGTAGACGAGGATGGTAACATCACTGCACAAGACCAATATGACTTCAACAGTTGGACACACTTCGGTAGAGGAAAAGACAATTCAGGTCGTTATAGTAACCTTAGTGCAGACGAATTTGAGAAATCAGGTATACCCTTCATGGAAGCTGTAATGGATTCTGTAAAGAATGCACCATCTGATTATCAAATGATTCGTAACCTTGCATTCTTGTTTGGTAGTAGAGATTATGAAGGAACAGAAAGAGACACAGGCCGACAGGTCACACTACAATTAGGTAAACTAGGAGCATAGAATGAGTTTTAGATTAAGTCAGAGATCGTTGGATAGACTTGAAGGAGTACATCCAGATATGACTGCAGTAGTTGAGAGAGCTATTCAACTGACAGAGGTAGACTTCGGAGTAACTCAAGGGGTTAGAACCTTAGATGAGCAAAAGGCTAACGTAGCTGCAGGAAGATCACAAACCATGAGGTCTAAACACCTACTGCAAGAGGATGGATTCAGTCATGCTGTAGACGTAGTAGCGTATGTAGGCCCAGATGTGTCATGGGAACTAAACTTGTATGATGATATATGTGACGCATTTAAAAAGGCTGCAGAAGAAGTAGGTTGCAGTATAAAATGGGGAGCAGCTTGGAGTGAAGGTGATATAAGAACCTATCCAGGAACTTCAGAAGATGCTATGATGGCTTATGTAGACTTACGTAGGTCACAAGGTCGTAGACCTTTTATAGATGCACCTCACTTTGAGTTGATGTAACATGGAAAACTTAAAACT
>TARA_R100001443_G_scaffold117448_1_pt1 | contig 23599 bp, 25 predicted proteins | sample TARA_R100001443 | Tara Oceans TARA_R100001443 (sample SAMEA2622142) | marine metagenome | biome: marine biome (ENVO:00000447); feature: deep chlorophyll maximum layer (ENVO:xxxxxxxx); material: "saline water (ENVO:00002010), including plankton (ENVO:xxxxxxxx)" | depth 50 m
TTTTAAATTGTCGTTAGTGGGTCAGTTTTACATTGCCGGTGACAAGTCATAAAATCTGATCTGTAGCCGAAAAAAATATTTCTATGTCCAACAACATGTAAAGCCGCTAAGACAACCTTCCATACAGATAATTTATCATCTGTTGTTAGCTCATTTTGTGCTAAATAGAGCAAAGACAATGCGTCACCAAGAAAGTAGTTCAGTCTGAGAGGGAAGGCAATTCTACCGATTGAGAGTAAATGTGATATGAAATAAATCTCCCTTAAACTTGATTGATGAAGCATGTCGTTATCAATATATTCATATAGATAATGTTGCATGTCCTCTAAGGTATTTAGTTTAAACAGGGAGTGTTCGTCGTAAACTATTAAATCAAGGAGTTGGCACTGCTTTTTGTAAGCGTCAGTTTTGACGATTTTTTCTCGAATGCGTTCTTCAAGCTTGGCTGCCGCTTGGATGAAGGATAGTCCTTCAAGGATCAACCCTCGGGTATTTTTATGTTTTTGTCCATTTAGAAGCAATACATCTGCTTCCAGAACTTCAGCGATAGATTCGTCAGCTCTACATACTTTTCTTGAGCCATCCATTAAGCCGTCATAGTATTCTTTATTATTTTGAAGCTTGGAATGCGTTTTTGTGCCATGAAGCTCGGTAATTTCGACGCCTAATATTATTAGCTCAGATAATCTAACCAGAAAGTCTGGACTCTCAGATTTTATTAGGTCTAAGAAAGGCAGATCTCCATAAATACGGTCAAATATTTTCCGTTCTTTAATGCTTTTATCCACAATTCACTTAATTAATAGAACTCATAAATCAGATAGTATCTTTCCTCATGAAATATCGATAGGGTAAATACGGGAGTTCCATGTAATTACAGATTGAAACTATATCACTAGGTGCTATACTTCTTGCGATTAGTGCAAGGATTGCTGATGCGGGTATTTAAAAACAAAGTTTTCGCAAAATGGGCTCACAAAGAAAGTCTGACAGACAAAGCACTTTTAGTCGCTGTCGTGGAGATAGAGCAAGGACTGGTTGATGCTGACCTGGGCGGCGGTGTTTTTAAAAAACGTGTCGCGACAACTAAGGGTAAAAGTGGTGGCAGCAGAACCTTAATAGCTTATCGGGTGGCTGATAAGGCATTCTTTGTTTATGGATTTGCCAAAAATGCCAGAGCCAATATAACTGTTACTGAGTTAAAAGCTTTGAAACTGCTGGCTAGTGATTTGCTGAATTACAGTGACACCGAGCTTCGCCTGCTGTTAGACGCAGGAGCATTATTTGAGATAAACACAGATGAATAAAAAAATTTTAGACATGGTGCAGGAAACAGCGCAGGACTTTTATAACGCTGGAGTAATGAAGGATACGACACTGCGCGAGATAGAGGCCTTGTGTTTACCTGTTTTAGAGGAATTTAGCGCTGAGCAGATTAAGCAAATCCGTAACCAAAATAAGGCAAGCCAAGGGGTGTTTGCGGCCTATTTAAATACCAGTAAATCGACAGTACAAAAGTGGGAGCAGGGACAGAAAAAGCCAAATGGCCCTTCGTTAAAATTGCTTAATCTGGTGGCTAAAAACGGTTTACAGATACTTGCATAATCAATACTAACTACTTACCTTTTTCACTACATACCGATACGGCAGCTCTGTAGTATCGCTGGCCAGTAACTCGTGATCCATAAAACGGCAGAATGCCGGGATATCGCGGGTGGTGGCCGGGTCGTCGGCAATAATCAGTAAGGTTTCACCGACCTGCATTTTACGCATTTGCAGCCGCACCATCATTACCGGCTCCGGGCAGCGCAGGCCCAAGGCATCCAGGGTTTGGGTGGCGCTGTCAAAATGCGGGTTCATTACTACTCCATACTCCAAAATCTTAAAGTAAAACTAAACCTGCCCAGCAGGTGCTAGCTGCACTTATTCGGGTTGCGCCTGGCGTCGCTAAGCTAAGGCGATGGTTGGAACCCCACTTGCGCAGACACAGAGTGTCTGAGGTTTTGCGCCAGCAAAGCCGAGTTGCTGTGGCGAGCACAGTGGGTGTTGCAACCTACAGCCGTTATCATAATTACACAAAACAAAAGGGCCGTAAAAACGGCCCTTATTCTATGCGATTGTGCTGGTCGCTACCAGTCTGTTGCTATCAGCTTATGGCCGCTCAAACTATGGACGTTCAAAAACAGTAGCGATACCCTGGCCTAAACCAATACACATGGTCGCCAGGCCAAACTTACCGCCTTTATCTTCCATCACATTGATTAAGGTGGTGCTGATCCGTGAACCGGAGCAACCCAGCGGGTGGCCAAGGGCGATAGCGCCGCCGTTCAGGTTTACTTTCTGCTCTTTTACTTCCAGTAAGCCTAAGTCTTTCATTACCGGCAGCGCCTGGGCTGCGAATGCTTCGTTCAGCTCGGCGTAGTCGATATCGTCAATAGATAAACCGGCCATTTTCAGCGCCTTTTTCGACGCCGGTACCGGGCCGTAACCCATGATAGACGGGTCGCAACCTGCCACACCCATACCGCGCACGTAAGCGCGGATAGGTAAGCCCAGCTCTTTCGCTTTTTCTTCGCTCATGACCAGCATGCCTGAGGCACCATCTGATAACGCCGACGAGGTACCGGCGGTTACGGTGCCGTTGGCCGGGTCGAACACCGGGCGCAACTGGCCGAGGGCTTCTACTGTGGTTTCCGGGCGAATAACTTCGTCGTAATCCATCAGCTTTAATACGCCGTCGGCGTCGTGGCCTTCGGTTGGGATAATTTCATTTTTAAAGCGGCCTTGTTCGCTGGCTTCTTGTGCTAAGCGGTGTGAGCGGGCACCGAATTCATCTTGCTGCGCCCGGCTGATGCCATGCATTTTACCCAGCAGTTCAGCAGTTAGGCCCATCATGCCGGCGGCTTTAGCGATAGTGGTTGATAAGCCTGGGTGAAAATCGACACCGTGGTTCATTGGCACATGGCCCATATGTTCTACACCACCAATTAAATACACCTCACCCATGCCGGTTTGAATGGAGCGCACCGCATCGTGCAGTGCCTGCATCGATGAGCCACATAAACGGTTAACCGTTACGGCGGGCACCGAATGCGGAATACCGGCTAACAGTGAAGCGTTACGCGCCACGTTAAAGCCTTGTTCCAGGGTTTGCTGCACGCAGCCCCAGATAATGTCGTCAATGTCACTCGGGTTTAACGCCGGGTTCCGCTGCAGCAAGGAGGCCATCACATGGGCAGATAGCTGCTCAGCGCGGACATTACGGTACATACCATTTTTAGAGCGCCCCATTGGGGTGCGGATACAATCTACTATTACAGCGTTTTTCATTATTCTGCTCCTGCGCTTAAACCGGGAAGAAACGCTGGCCGTTATCGGCCATGGCGCGGGTTTTATCTGTAACCTGATAAATTTCGCCTAAATGGGCATATTTATCGGCCAGGGCAACAAAGTTGGCTAAACCTATGGTGTCGACATAACGCAGCGGGCCGCCACGGAACGGCGGGAAGCCCAGGCCAAATATCAGGCCCATGTCGGCTTCAGCGGCGCTTTGAACTATGCCTTCTTCCAGACAACGAATGGTTTCGTTAATCATTGGCACCATTACCCGGGCAATAATTTCGTCCGGGCTGAATTCTTGCTTATCGCTGGCAATCCCGGCCAGTATTTCGACACTTTTCGGATCGATATCTTTTTTCGGCTTACCTTTGGCATCTTTACTGTAGGCATAGAAGCCAACGCCATTCTTCTGGCCATAACGGTCCGCTTTGTACATCGCCGCAACCGGATCATTGTCCAGCTTGGCCATCCGGCTTGGGAAGCCGTCAGCCATCACATCAGTGCAATGGAAGGCAGTATCCAGGCCAACTACATCCAGCAGATACGCCGGGCCCATGGGCCAGCCGAATTGCTTTTCCATTACCTTATCAATCTGGGCAAAATCGGCGCCGTCCAGTACCAGCTTGCTGAAGCCGGCAAAGTAGGGGAACAGCACCCGGTTAACAAAGAAACCCGGGCAGTCGTTGACCACTATCGGCGATTTACCCATTCTGGCAGCATAAGCCACTACAGCAGCCACGGTTTCATCGCTGGTATGCTCGCCACGAATAACTTCGACCAATGGCATCCGGTGCACCGGGTTAAAGAAGTGCATACCGCAGAAGTTTTGCGGCCGGCTCAGGTTTTTTGCCAGGGCGTTAATGGAAATAGTTGAGGTATTCGAAGTTAATATCGCGTCATCGCTGATTAAACCTTCTACTTCTTTTAGCACAGCGCCTTTAATTTTCGGGTTCTCTACTACCGCTTCCACCACGATATCAACGTCTTTTACCATGTCGTTGCTAAGGGTCGGGGTAATGCTGGCAATCACTTTGGCCATACCCGCAACATCCAGCTTTTTGCGTTCAACCTGCTTGCTCAGTAGTTTAGTAGCTTCGCCCATACCCAGCGCCAGCGCTTTATCGGCGATATCTTTCATTACCACCGGTACGCCTTTTAACGCTGACTGGTAGGCAATGCCACCCCCCATAATACCGGCACCTAACACAGCGGCTTTTTTAACTGACTTAGTGGCCACTTTGCCGGCTTTTTTCGCTTTGCTCTTAATCAGCTGGTCATTTAAGAACAAACCAACCTGAGCGGTAGCGGCATCGGTTTTAGCCAGTTTGGCAAAACCGGCGTTCTCCAGCGCCATCGCGCCGGCGCGGTCTAAGGTAGCAGCAGCTTCTATGGTTTGTACCGCAGCCATCGGTGCCGGGTAATGCTTACCGGCGCTGGCAAATACCATACCTTTGGCTGTGCTGAAGCTCATGGTGGCTTCGGTTTTATTTAGTTTTAATGGTTGCAGTTTAACGGCACGTTTTTTCTGCCAGTTCAGACTGCCGGCAATGGCGTCTTCTAATATGCTCAGTGCCGCGGCTTCCAGTTTTTCCGGCGCAACTACCGCATCAAGTACGCCTGCTTTTTGCGCCTGTTCAGCGCTATGGTCTTTACCGGTGGTGATCCACTCCATCGCATTGTCGGCGCCAACAATCCGCGGCAGGCGTACCGTGCCGCCAAAACCAGGCATTAAACCTAATTTTACTTCTGGCAAGCCAATCCGGGTGCTGGTATCGGCCACCCGGTAATCACAAGCCAGGGTCCATTCACAACCGCCACCCAACGCGAAACCTTTTATTGCCACCACGGTCGGAACCGGCAGGTCTTCACATAAATCAAAAATATCAGAAGCTTGTTTAATCCACGGCACCAGTTCTGCCTCGGGCCGCTGGAAAGTACTTAAGAATTCAGTGATGTCCGCGCCAACAATAAAGGTGTCTTTGCTACTGGTAAAGATCACGCCTTTCAGGTTACTGTCAGCGTGCAGCTTGTCTAACGCTGTCTTACAATCAGTCAGGGTCTGTTGGTCAAATTTATTTACAGAGCCTGCAGCAGCAAAGGTAAACCGGGCAATACCAAGTTTAGTATATTCAACACTGATAGTGTCACTCTGGTAAATCATAAATATGCTCCTTGGTCGCGTTAAGGGGTGGATGTCGCAACTGGTACGATGAGGTTAACAGGTTCAGTGTGTCGTGCTTTAATAAAAATTTCAACCGTTATTTAAACAGGTGTTTGAAAAAGCCCGTCAAACCCGGCCAGACGGTGCCACTAACTATAGCTGTTTTTCTATTTTTCGCTGAATTCAGGGGTAAGTCTTGATCACTTTTCGTTTAGTATTCGCCATCACCGTTTTCACCAGTACGGTGCTTTCCTGCGTATTTACAGCCCGGGCGGCTGAACAGGATAAATTACCACAGCAACGACAGCGTTTTGTCGCGCTGGAGCATAATATTGACAAGGTGAGTCGTAAGCAAGCAGAAGCCTGGTATGCAGAGCTGGCCGACTATCCGTTGCAACCTTATTTACGCTTAAAGCGACTGCAGAACTTTTTAAATGCCCATGACGCGATAGAAAAGTTTCTGGCACAGTACGAAGGTACCCCAATGGACTGGCCACTTCGCCAGCCCTGGTTATTGCGTCTGGCCGAACAAGACCAGGCTGAGCGCTTTCTGGCAAATTACCCGGGTTCGTCAAATACCGAGCTGCAATGTCTGGCGCTACGTTTTCAGCTAAAAACCAAAGCGCTGGCAGAGGCTGTTATCTGGCAACAGACCGAAGATATCTGGACTGAGGGCAAATCGCAGCCAAAAGCCTGTGATCCGTTATTTACCGCCTGGCGCAACAGTAAACCATTGCAAAGTGAAACTGTACACCGCCGCCTGCAGTTAGCGGCAGAAGGCGGTCAGACACAGCTTATTCCTTATTTGAAAACCTTGCTTCCGGTCGGCGAGCAATATCTGGCCGATTTGTGGCAAAAAACCCGGCGTAACCCGGCAGTAATTGCTCGCCAAGCTTTTTTCCCGGGTAAACATATTATTGAACGCGATATTCTGGCCTATGGTTTAAAGCGCTTAGTCTGGCGCTCGCCTGATCAGGCACTGGCGACCTGGCAGCGTCATGTTAATGACCCGTATTTTACCAAGACACAACGCTTGGATGTGCAGCGCCAGTTTGCTATTGCGCTGGCCAGCAAAGGCGACAAGCGGGCTGACAACTGGCTGGCGACCTTACCAGCCGAATTGTTTGATACTAATCTGGCTCAGTGGCAGGTAGCTCATGCCTTGCGTGAGCTTGACTGGCCTAAAGTGCAACAGGTGATAGAGCAGTTGCCGGCTGAACTGCAGGGCGATATAAACTGGCGTTACTGGCGGGCCAGAGCATTAGAAGAGCAGGGGCAAACTGAGCTGGCCAATGTTGAATATACTTCGCTAGCTCGCGAGCGCCACTATTATGGTTTTATGGCGGCAGCCAGGATTGGTTTACCACCGAGCCTGGCGCATAACCCGGTTAAGGTCAGTGATGAAGAAATTACCTTGTTGCAACAGCATCCTGCCGTGCAACGAGCGCAGCAGTGGCTGGCGCTGGGAAGACTGACCGAAGCGCGTCGCGAATGGAATCACTTGCAGGATACCTCGGACGAGCAACAGAAATTAACCTCAGCTAAACTGGCAAGTCAGCTGCAATGGCATGAACGGGCGATATTTTCACTGGCAGACGTGGGCTACTGGGATGACGTAGAGCTGCGTTTCCCATTGGCCTATCAGCAGGAAATGCAGTTGTCAGCTGATAAATTTAAAATTGATTCTGGCTGGAGTATGGCAATTGCCAGACGCGAAAGCTCTTTTATGGCCGATGCCTATTCTCCTGCCGGAGCCCGGGGGCTGATGCAGATTATGCCGGGTACCGCCAACGAGATTGCGAAGAAGCCGGTGCAAATTCGCCAGTTGTACAACCCGGTCACCAATATTGATTACGGTACAGATTATCTTAATTATTTAAAGCAGCGAAACGATGGCAACCTGTTAAAAGCTACTGCAGCTTACAATGCCGGCTATAGCCGGGTAAGGCAATGGATCCCCCAGGATTATGCCCTGCCAGCCGATGTTTGGGTCGAGACAATTCCGTATCGGGAAACCCGGGAATATGTCAAAGCGGTGATGGCATACTATCAGATTTATAATATTCGGATGAACGTCACCCAAGATGTTTTTAAACCGCTGGTAGCTATGAAGATTGGGGTGGTAGTGGAATAGTGCTATTATTGCGCGCATCAACATAATCAACAATAAAAGGTCGATATGAACTCAGCTTATCAGGCGTTATATCAGGCACATATTGCCGAACTTCAACAGCGCACTGCCCAGGTGCTGGCTCGCGAAAATCTGGATGGATTAGTGATTCATTCCGGTCAGGCCAAGCGCAAGTTTCTGGATGATATGGATTATCCTTTTAAAGCGAACCCGCATTTTAAGGCCTGGTTGCCGGTTGTTGATAACCCGCATTGTTGGTTATTACTTGATGGCGTAAATAAACCTAAGTTGATTTTTTACCGGCCAAAAGATTTCTGGCACAAAGTGCCCGACGAACCCGCTGATTTCTGGGCAGAGTATTTTGATATTCAGCTTTTAGATAAAGCCAATAAGGTTGAAACCCTGTTACCTTACGATAAGGCACGGCTGGCTTATATCGGTGAATATCTGGAGGTGGCTCAGGCGCTGGGCTTTACCGAAATTAACCCTGAGCCGGTACTCAGTTATTTACACTTTTACCGCGCTTATAAAACCGGTTATGAATTGGCCTGTTTGCGCAATGCGAATCAGTTGGCGGTGGCAGGGCATCGTGCTGCGAAGGCCGCATTTTATGCTGGCGGCAGTGAGTTCGATATTCAGTTGGCCTATCTGTCCGCGGTTGGGCAGACCGAAAATGAAGTACCGTATGGCAATATTGTTGGTTTAAACCAAAATGCGGCCATTTTGCATTACACCGCCTTAGAGCGGAAAAAACCGGCGCAGCATCACTCATTTTTAATTGATGCCGGTGCCGAGTTTAACGGCTATGCAGCTGATATTACCCGCACTTACAGTTTTAATAAAAATGACGAGTTCGGCGATCTGATTGCTGCCGTTAACCAGCTGGAACTAAACCTGGTTGATGGTTTAAAACCCGGCATTCATTACACCGACTTACATTTGCAGTGTCATCAGGGTATTGCGCAAATTTTGCATGATTTTGACTTTGTCCGGCTTGACCCGGCAAGTATTGTTGAGCGCGAAATCAGCCGCACTTTCTTCCCGCATGGCCTGGGCCACCACCTTGGCTTGCAGGTACATGATGTCGGTGGCTTTATGCAGGATGAGCGGGGCACTCATATTGCACCGCCTGACAACCATCCGTTTTTGCGCTGCACCCGGCTGATTGAACCCGACATGGTGTTTACTATTGAACCGGGCCTGTACTTTATTGACAGCTTACTGGCTGATTTAAAGCAGACAGATGCCGCAGCCAGCCTGAACTGGGATAAAATTGCTAAGTTCCGTCAGTTTGGAGGGATCCGGATTGAAGATGATATTATTGTGCATCGTGACCGGAATGAAAATATGACCCGGGATTTGCAGCTCGCCTGACAAGGCGTTAAGGGACGCTATGCAATATCGCTCTATTATTCGGATCCTGGGGCTGCTGATCGCGATTTTCAGCATCACCATGATCCCACCGGCACTGGTTGCTTTTGGATATAAAGACGGCGCTGGCGTACCTTTTATATTATCATTTTTACTTTGTCTGGCCATGGGGTTCGCCATTTGGTACCCCAATCGCGGTAAAAGATCAGAGCTTAAAGTCCGGGATGGCTTTTTAATCGTGGTGTTATTCTGGACCGTACTGGGTGCAGTAGGCGCCATTCCGTTATTGTTTGCCAGCAACCCTGAGCTGGGTTTTGCCGATGCGTTTTTTGAAGCGTTTTCGGGCCTGACCACTACGGGTGCCACGGTACTGACCGGAATTGAGACCTTACCCAAAGCCATATTATATTACCGCCAGCAACTGCAATGGCTCGGTGGAATGGGGATCATTGTATTAGCGGTAGCCATTCTGCCGCTGTTAGGCGTAGGTGGCATGCAGTTGTACCGGGCAGAAACGCCGGGGCCGGTAAAAGATAATAAAATGACCCCGCGTATTGCTGATACTGCCAAACACTTATGGTACATCTATCTGGCGATAACTATTGCCTGTGCTCTGGCATTTCATCTGGCTGGTATGTCGGTATTTGACGCGATTTGTCATGCCTTCTCGACGGTAGCCATCGGTGGTTTTTCGACTTATGACGCCAGTATGGGGTACTTTAATAGCGCCACTATTAATATGATTTGCGTAGTGTTTTTGCTGATTAGCGCGGTTAATTTTCCACTGCACTTTGCCGCTATTCGCGGTAAAAGTGTTTCAACCTATTTCCGGGATCCGGAATTCAAAGTGTTTCTGGGTATTCAGGCCAGCCTGGTGCTAATTTGCTTTCTGGTGCTGTTAAACACCAATGTGTATGCCAGTGGCGGCGAAGCGCTTAACCACGCTGCGTTTCAGGCGGTATCAATCTCAACGACTGCCGGCTTTACCACTGACGGTTTTTCTACCTGGCCGCTGTTTTTACCTATTTTATTAATTTTCTCCAGTTTTATTGGCGGCTGCGCCGGTTCTACCGGCGGCGGCATGAAGGTGGTCAGGGTGTTGTTGTTGTTCTTACAAGGGCGGCGTGAACTGAACCGACTGGTGCACCCACGGGCAGTCTATGCCATTAAACTGGGCCGCCGGCCGGTAGAAGACCGGATTGTCGAGGCAGTGTGGGGCTTTTTTGCCGCGTACGCGGTGGTGTTTGTGGTGATTATGCTGTCGCTGATATTAACCGGAATGGATAACATTAGCGCCTTTACTGCAACGGCTGCCTGTTTAAATAACCTTGGCCCCGGTCTGGGAGAGGTTGCAGCTAATTTCGGCGCCATACCTGATGCCAGTAAGTGGATACTTATCGTCGCAATGGTGTTTGGCCGGCTGGAGATTTTCACTTTACTGGTGCTGTTTACGCCGGCATTCTGGCGTGATTAAGTAAGGTATCAGATAAAGATGGCACTTACCTGAAATAACTTTTCTACTTCGACAATATGTTTTTTGTTTACCATAAACAAAATAACGTGGTCATCGGTTTCAATAACGGTGGTGTCATGAGCAATAAGTACTTCATCGCCCCGCACTATGGCACCGATGGTGGTACCAGGCGGCAATTTTAAGTTGCCGATGGTTTTACCCGCTACCTTGCTGGTACTGCTATCACCCCGCACCACCGCTTCAATAGCTTCTGCGGCACCACGGCGTAAAGAATAGACATTAACAATGTCACCGCGGCGAATATGGGTAAGTAAAGCGGAAATAGTGGCCTGCTGCGGCGATATGGCAATATCAATTTCACCGCCCTGCAGCAAATCAACATAAGCACCGCGTTTAATCAGCACCATGGTTTTCTGAGCGCCCATCCGTTTAGCCAGCATTGCAGACATAATATTGGCTTCATCATCGTTGGTGACGGCGATAAACACATCAATCTGTTCAACGCTTTCTTCTTCCAGCAATTCCGGATCAGAAATATCGCCAACATAAACCAAGGTGCTGTCGAGACTTGATGCCAGAAACTCTGCCCGCTCTTTACTGCGCTCAATCAGTTTCACGCTGTGGGTTTTTTCCAGCGCCCTGGCCAGACCAAAGCCAACATTGCCGCCGCCTGCGATCATTATCCGCCGGTAACTTCGTTCCAGTTTTTGCAGCTCGCTCATCACGGCCCGGATATGTTTAGTGGCCGCGACAAAAAACACTTCGTCATCGGCTTCAATAATGGTGGTGCCCAATGGCTTAATGGCATTACCACGGCGGTAAATGGCAGCTACCCGGGTTTCAATATTTGGCATATGTTCTTTTAATGCCGACAACGCATGGCCAACCAGTAAACCACCATAATAAGCTTTTACCGCCACCAGACTGACTTTGCCTTCTGCAAATTCCACCACCTGCAGGGCACCGGGGTAATCAATCAGCCGGCGGATGTAGTTAGTGACCAGCGCTTCCGGGGCGATAAAATGATCAACCGGCATATCATCTTTATGAAACAACTCATCGCGATATTTTAAATACTGATTGGTCCGAATGCGGGCTATTTTCAGCGGGGTATTAAAAATACTGTAGGCAACCTGACAGGCAACGATATTGACTTCATCGCTGTTGGTGACTGCGACAATCATATCGGCATCTTCAGCACCTGCTTTTTTCAGGATGTCAGGATGAGAGCCGTGGCCATGCACCACCTGCAAATCGAATCTGTCCTGCAGGTTGCGAAGTTTGTCGAGGTTGGTGTCAACCAGGGTAATGTCGTTTTGCTCACCCACCAGATTTTCGGCTAAGGTAGCGCCTACCTGGCCAGAACCTAAAATAATTATTTTCATGCTGGGTGGTCATCCTGTGGCGCTTTTTGCAACAGCGCATAATAAAAGCCATCGCGGTTTAACTGGCCCGGTAATAATTGCCAGCCAGGCTCAGCGCTGACGTCAGTTTTAAGCTGGTCAGTTTCAAGCGTGCCAGGGTGTAAACGGGCATCAGCATTAAGACTGAGAAACTGAGAAATTTGCTGCTGATTTTCAACCGGCAATATACTGCAGGTAGCGTAGAGCAACATGCCGCCGGGGGCCAGTAATGGCCAGCATTGTTGTAAAATATGTTGTTGCAGCTCGACCAGGGGCGCTATATCACTTTTTTTACGCAGCCAGCGGATATCGGGGTGGCGACGAATAACCCCGGTAGCGGAGCAGGGAACATCCAGCAGGATCCGGTCAAACAGCTGGCCATTCCACCAGCTATCAGGAATGGCTGCATCTGCCGCCAGCACTTCTGCGCTGAGCTGAAGCCGTTGTAAATTTTCCTGGACCCGCACTAACCGGGCAGGATCTTTATCCAGCGCGGTAAGTTTAGCTCCGCCTGCCAGCTCCAGCAGATGGCTGGTTTTACCGCCGGGTGCGCAGCAGGCATCGAGCACGTAATGGTCATCTTGCGGGGCGAGTAGCCAACCGGCATATTGCGCAGCTGCATCCTGTACCGAAAACCAACCATGCTGATAGCCGGGTAAAGTAACCACATCAGTCGGGCTATCAAGCAATACTGCACTGGGCAGCTGTGCCAACGGCTGGCTGTAGCCGATTTGCTCGTCAGCTAAGGCAGCGCAAAACTGCGCCGGACTTATTTGCCGGGTATTGACCCGCAGCCATAACGGGGCTTTCTGCTGATTGGCCTCCAGTATCTGTTGCCAGTCATCCGGATAAGCAGCTTGCAGGCTGCTGATTAACCAGCCAGGGTGATTAAACTGCACTGCTACGCTGGCCTGGCTGAAATCAAATAACTGCGGCTGGCGCTGCACATTGCGCAGCACGCCATTAATCAATTTGGTCAGAGACTGACCTTTTAATTCGCGGGCGGCCTCGACGGTTGCGTTAATGGCAGCGTGGTCGGGTATGCGCATAAAGTGCAGCTGATAAATGCCAACATAAATCAGAAATTGCAACACCCGGAAGTTTTTGACTAACGGCTTTTGCATCAGCTGAGCACACACTTGCTCTAACTGCGGTAAGGTTCGCATTACCCCAAAACAGATTTCCTGCAACAATGCTTTATCGAGTGGGTTAGTGATTTGTTGCTGGGCTTTGGGCAGCACGTCTGACAACGAACGACCTTTGTCAATCACCTGATAACAGCATTGGGCCGCTAATGCCCGGCAATCCCGGCTCATGAATCAGTCTTCAAAGGTGAGGCAGGCAAGGCCGACGCTTGTAAATTAGTGCCAACCTTAAACCAGTCAGCCCGGCCATTTAAGAAATCGGACACTGCCATTGGTTTTTTACCCGGCGGTTGTAAGGTAGTAAGTACTAACACACCTTCAGCGCACGCTATTTCAATGCCTTTTTTAGTTGCTGTTAACACCTGGCCGGGTGCAGCTTGCTGCGGTGTATCCAGCCAGTCAGCCTGCCAGATTTTCACTGTGCCTTCTGACAATTGCATATAGCTGGCCGGCCAGGGGTTGAAGGCCCTGATCTCCAGACTGAGTGTTTTTGCGCTTTTAGTAAAATCGAGCAGGCCTTCTTCTTTATGCAACTTTTCAGCGTAACAGGCGTCTTGCGCTTTTTGCGATTCAGCGTTGGCCTGCAATGCGGGCAGTTGTGCCAAGGCATCGAGCAATGCGTTGGGGCCAAGTTCCGCCAATTTTTCATACAAGCTGGCGCTGGTATCGGCCGCCTCAATCGGGCACCTTACTTTGCTTAACATGGCACCGGTATCCAGTCCCTCGTCCATTTGCATGATAGTAATACCGGTTTGTGTATCGCCAGCCCGGATAGCGCGTTGGATCGGCGCGGCGCCGCGCCAGCGGGGTAACAGTGAGCCATGGACATTAATACAACCCAAAGCAGGGCTTTGCAGTACGGTTAACGGTAAAATAAGGCCGTAGGCAACAACTACCATGACGTCGGCATTTAACGCAGCAAGTTCAGCCTGGGCTGCTGCTTTTTTTAAAGATTTTGGCTGATATACCGGTAATTGATGTTGCATGGCCAGTTGTTTTACCGCACTGGGTTGTAACTTCTGGCCGCGTCCGGCAGGGCGATCAGGTTGGCTGTATACCGCAACAACCTGATGGCTACTGTCAATCAGTGCCTGCAAATGGCGGGCGGCAAAATCGGGTGTGCCGGCAAAAATAATACGTAAAGGCTGAGTCACGGTCTGTCCTGTATTACAGCGCGTGGCGCTGGGCCATTTTGGCTTCTTTTTCCAGTTTCTTGCGAATGCGGTCACGTTTTAGCGGCGACAGATAGTCAATAAACAGCTTGCCTACCAAATGGTCCAGCTCATGCTGCAGACAAATGGCCAGTAAGCCATCGGCTGCCAGTTGAAAGGGCTCGCCATTTCGGTCAAGTGCTTTTACCGTTACCGTTTCTGCCCTTTCTACCGAAGCATAGTTCTGCGGTACAGACAAACAGCCTTCTTCATAACTGGTATTGCCGTCACGTGCGATAATCTCAGGATTAATTAGTACCAGAGGCTCATCGCGCTGCTCTGATAAATCAATCACGACCACCCGCAAATGGACATCTACCTGAGTAGCCGCCAGACCGATACCATTTTCATCGTACATGGTATCTAACATATCGCTGACCAACTGCTTAATTTCGGGCGTAACAGAAGCTACTGGTTTAGCTACTGTGCGTAAACGATCATCCGGGAAATGTAAAACTTTTAAAACTGCCATAACACCTACAAAATTATGCTTTATTTCAATGGTTGTGGTATGTTTTAATTTTAGCCATTAATCCGCTGTAATAACAGCATAGTGTGCAATAATTAAAACAAGAATAAGTTCAAGGAAGCAGGCATGCTGAAAAAAATTGCAATATCTGTCATCGCGCTGTTCTGTTGGTTGTCTTTCAGCCTGCAAGCAGATGTGCTGCAAATCCGAGAGGATGCTCCCGCTTCCTATGTCGTGAAAAAAGGTGACACCCTGTGGGATATTTCCGCATTGTACCTTAATGAACCGTGGTTGTGGCCGCAATTATGGCAAATGAACCCTCAGGTTGATAATCCACATCTGATTTATCCGGGCGACACACTGACCCTGACTTATGACAGTATGGGCAGACCGCGTCTTGGGGTAAACGATAATGTTAAGCGTTTAACCCCCGGCATACGGAAAACCATGAAGGGTGATGGCGCTATTACCACATTACCACTTAGCATGATTCGGCCCTTTCTGACGTATGAGCAAGCACTTAGCGAGGAACAGATAGCGGCCATGCCGTATATTCTGGGTACCAATACGGCCACTAAGATGGCAGCAGAAACCCATACTGTTTATGTAAAGGGTGTACTGCAACCAGGTACTTCATATGGTGTTTATCGCAAAGGCAAGCCTTACATAGACCCTGATTCGGGTTCAGTACTGGGTTATGAAACCAGTTTAATCGCGACCGCCAGGGCCTTTCGACCCGGCCGCGAAGCAACCGAAGACAGCCCGCTTGAAGCCGCCTCTATGCAGGTTTTGAGTGTTAAGCGCGAAATTAAGCAGGGTGATCGGGTGATGCCAGCACTTGAAGGACAATCACTGCCCGCATTTTTTCTGATAAGTAAACCAGATTTCGACGTTGACGGCACTATTATCGACACTACCTCGCAGCTGCGCGAGTTCTCCAAAATGGATATTGTGGTTCTTAACCGCGGGCTGATCAATGATTTACAAGCGGGCCAGATGTTAGGAATTTACCGTCAGTCACCTGCAGTGATTGATGGCAAAAACGGCCCGGTCTATGTAGAGGATGCGAATAAACTACAGAAAATGTTCCGTAATTTTGGTGAAAACAGCATTAGTATGCCAAGGGAAAAAGTAGGCGAGTTAATGGTGTTCAAAGTAGCAGAGCGGGTGAGTTTCGCTATTGTTACCAGCACCCGTCGTCCAATCCGGGTTGGAGATTCCATCGCTAACCTGTAATTAATCTGATGGAGCCAGTTTGCCGTGGATGATCTTCGCAACTGGCTCGCTTTAGCCTCTGTGCATGGCCTGGATGGCCTGAAGTTCCAACGTCTAAGCGAGCATAGTTCACTGGCCGACCTGGTCAGCCTACCCATTAGTACCTTGCGTAATATCGGCCTTACTGCGCGCCAGGCCGAGTTACTAGCTTTGCACGGTCAACGCCGGGCCGATGTAGCGCTGGAGTGGCTGGACCAATCCACTTCGCATCATGCAGTCACTTTTCATGATCCGCGTTATCCACCCCTGTTAAAACAAATTAAACATCCTCCGTTGCTACTGTTTGTCAAAGGTCAGGCTGAGTTATTACCGCGCCAGCAGCTGGCCATGGTTGGCACTCGCCAGCCAACACCAACCGGCCGCAAAGTCGCGCAAAACTTTGCCGCTGAACTGGTCCAGCAAGGCTATATGATTACCAGTGGCATGGCACGGGGCATTGACAGCGAGAGCCATAAAGGGGCATTACAAGGTGGCGGCTTTACCATCGCGGTATTAGGGCATGGTTTGCAGCAAATATATCCGGCCAGCAATCGGGCACTGGCAGAACAAATTATGGCCAGCGGCGCCCTGGTCAGTGAGTTTTTCCCCGATGTACAGGCCAGAGCTGAATTTTTCCCCCAACGTAATCGAATTGTGGTTGGTCTAAGCTCGGCGACTATCGTGGTTGAAGCCGCGATGAAAAGCGGTTCACTAATAAGCGCCAATCTGGCGGCAGAATATAGCCGTGACGTTTTTGCCGTCCCAGGACCGATATACAGTCGGCAATCAGCGGGATGTCACTGGTTAATTCAACAAGGTGCTAAACTTGTCACCAGTGTGGCCGATATCCTGGAAGAGTGGCAGTTTTTTGCTCAGAATGGGGTAAGTACTTTAGCTTTTAGTGAAAAAAAGTCTGCGCCGGACTTGTTTGCGCAGCAGATGTTGGCTAACGTAGGAGATGACGCTACCGCAATAGATATTATTGCCGAGCGGTCTAACATGTCAGTGACAGACGTATCCATAACCTTACTGCAGCTTGAAATAGCGGGTGAGGTGGCAGCAGTACCCGGTGGTTACATTAGAGTGAGGAGTGCCTGATTATGTTTGATATCCTCGTTTACCTGTTTGAAAACTACATTCATAATGAATCTGATATTTATGTAAACCACGCCGACCTGACGAAAGAACTCAGCCGTGCGGGATTTCATGACGATGACATATACAAAGCATTAAAATGGCTGGACAGTTTATCGGCGTTGCAGGAAAGCCATGTTAAGCCCTATTTAACCAAAGGTAATTCTACTGCGGTCCGTATTTATACGGCCGAAGAGCAACGTAAGCTGGACGTGACCGACCAGGGTTTTCTGTTATTTCTGGAACAAATCAATGTGCTTGACGCAAACACCCGTGAAATGGTTATCGACCGGGCGATGGATCTCGACAGCGCATCGCTGAGTCTGGAAGACTTAAAATGGGTAGTGCTGATGGTGCTGTTTAACGTGCCCGGGCGTGAGACTGCTTATGCACAAATGGAAGACTTAATATTTGATGAACCCGATGGGCCGCTGCATTAAGCGGCCATTACAGATATGACCGAAGACACGCCGCTGTTTAAGCTGCCGCAACAGCAGCAGCTTTGCCCGCTATGCCAGAATATATTACAGATGAAGTCGTCTAAGAACGGACCCTTTCTGGGCTGCAGTGCTTACCCGGCTTGCAATTATATTAAACCGCTGCAGCAACACGACCACACCATAGTAAAAGCATTACCCAGTGAGCTATGCCCGCAGTGTGATGCCCCGCTGGCAGTAAAAAACGGCCGCTACGGCATGTTTATTGGTTGCACGGCTTATCCGGCGTGTGATTTTGTAGTTGATCAATATGAAGAAAATAAAGACCAACCACAGCTAAGCTGTCCAAAATGTAAAAAAGGCCAGCTGACGGAGCGGATTAATAAATTTGGTAAGCATTTCTATGGCTGTGACCGCTATCCGGACTGCCGTTTTTTATTAAATGACCAGCCGCAGCAGGGCCAATGTTATTACTGCAGCTACCCGCTACTGGTGCTGAAAAAAGAGGTGCTGTACTGCGCCAAAAAAGGCTGTGAGAAAAAGCAGCCGGCTGCAGTAGCCGGCGCCGCAGATTAATCACTCACCCTGCTAAGCATTTGCTCTAGTTCCGGAAATGCAGCCTCTGGCAACAAGTCGATTAGCCTGGCAAAACGGGCTTTAAGCTCGGCTAGTGAACCAGCAGATAAGTTTATATGCCCCATCTTTCTGCCTGGTCGTTTTTGTTTACCGTACCAGTGCAGGTGCAACCCGGCAATACCCAGAATAGCGGCGGGTACATGGTCCTCACCCAGAATGTTAATCATCAGGGTTGGTCGGAGCAACTCGGTATTACCCAGGGGCATGCCGGTTACGGCACGCAAATGGTTGGCAAACTGACATACATCAGCACCTTGCTGGGTCCAGTGGCCTGAGTTGTGAACTCTGGGAGCGATTTCGTTTACTAACAGCTTGCCGTCTATTTCAAAAAATTCGATCGCCAACACGCCAACATAATTAAGGTTGTCAGCGATAGCGGCAAACATCTGTTCAGCCTGCTGTTGCAGCGTGGTAGTCACCGGCCTTGCCAGTGAAACACTGAGCACACCATTAACATGATGATTTTCTGTCAACGGATAAACATTCACTTCGCCGCTGCCGGCTCTGACGCCAACCAGCGACAATTCACGACTAAAACCAATGAACTGCTCTGCAACAATAGCCTGTTTACCATCGGCGGCCAGAAAATCAGCCATTTGTTGCCATGCAGCATCAGCTTGGGCGGGGTCTTTTAAACGCCATTGCCCTTTGCCATCATATCCTGCCAGCGCACTTTTAAAGACCAGTGGTAAGCCAAGCTCACTGACAGCTTGCTTAAAATCAGCTTCATTGTTTATAACCAGGTAACTGGCACTGGCGACGCCACAACGGGCCAGCAAGGCTTTTTCCAGACGACGGTCGCCGCCGGCCTGAATAGCTTCGCTGCCGGGAAGAAACTTACCGCTTTGCTGACATTGCTCAAGTATCTTTACAGGAATATGTTCAAATTCGGCTGTGATGACATCGGCATCTGCTATTGCATTTGCCAGGCCGGTACCCAGCTTTTGCAGGGTTAGCGGGTGGACAATAGTGTCCGTGTTTACGTCATAGGCGCTGATTGCAATATTAAGGGGTGCACCGGCCAGCGCCATCATTCGGGCCAGTTGGCCGGCACCTAGTACCAGTACTTTCATGCTTTCACCTGTGCTGGATCTGGCTGGCTCAATACAGTGTCGGTCTGAGCCTGGCGAAAGGCATCAATTTTAGTTAGCAAGGCGGGGTTGCTTGTTGCCAGAATCTGCGCGGCCAGCAGCCCGGCATTGGCTGCACCGGCTTCACCAATGGCCAGAGTGCCAACGGCAACGCCTTTTGGCATTTGCACTATAGACAATAACGAATCGATACCTTTTAACGCTTTAGATTGCACCGGTACACCTAATACCGGTAGGCTGGTAAAAGCGGCTGCCATCCCCGGTAAGTGGGCAGCACCGCCGGCGCCGGCAATAATTACTTTTAAACCGCGGCTGGCCGCATTGCTGGCATAATCGGCTAGTAATTGCGGGGTGCGATGCGCGGATACCACCCGGGTTTCATAGCTGATGCCAAACGAATCAAGCATATCAGCTGCCAGCTTCATGGTTGGCCAGTCTGAGGTTGAACCCATTATAATACCCACTTGCATGCCGCTTTCCTTCTGAACTTAATGAACTGAAATGACTAAGGCGCTATTATAGCGGCAACTGACACTGATTAGAATTTTTACTGATACCAGGGGTAAATTGATGAGCGGGTGCACCGTAGCGACAGCCGTAGCATTATTGCAGCAAGGCGAAGTGATCAGCTATCCGACAGAGGCTGTTTATGGCCTGGGTTGTGATCCGGACAATGAAGCCGCCGTGCTGAGCTTGCTGGCAATAAAGCAACGGCCGGTTGAAAAAGGCCTGATTCTGGTGGCGGCTACTTACTCTCAGCTGTTGCCTTATGTTGATGATAAAGCCATTCCACAGGAAAAGCGTTACCAGATTATTTCCAGCTGGCCGGGCCATATCAGCTGGGTATTGCCTGCCAGCAAAACCGCGCCGAAATGGATTACCGGCAACTTTAGTACCATAGCGGTGCGGGTCAGTGCGCATCCGGTCGTGCAGCAACTGTGTCAGCAATATGGTAAGCCATTGGTTTCAACCAGTGCTAACCTGGCAGGGGAGCCTGCTATTACTGACTATCAACAGTTGCTGGCAACCGTAGGTTTAAAGGTAGCGGCTATCGTGGATGGCGCATTGGGCGGTGCTGGGCAGCCAAGTCAAATCCGTGATGCTATCAGCGGTCAGATAGTAAGGAGTTAAAATGGCAACCGGTAACAGCGAACAATTGCGACAGGTACAGCAGTTTCTTATGGCGCTGCAAGATACTATTTGCAACGAACTGGAACACGCAGATGGTAAAGGCATCTTTGTCGAAGATGCCTGGCAACGACCGGAGGGGGGCGGTGGTCGTAGCCGGGTACTGACAAATGGTGCGGTGTTTGAGCAGGCTGGCGTTAATTACTCGCACGTGTTTGGCGCGCAAATGCCAGCGTCGGCAACGGCCCACCGACCCGAGCTAGCTGGTCGTAGTTTTCATGCCTGCGGCGTATCCTTAGTATTGCACCCCCACAACCCGCACTTGCCAACAACGCATGCCAATGTTCGGTTCTTTATTGCTGAAAAGGATGGTGAGGAGCCCGTCTGGTGGTTTGGTGGCGGTTTTGATTTGACGCCCTATTACCCTTATGAAGAAGATGTAGTGCATTGGCATCAGACAGCCAAAACCGCTGTAGATCCTTTTGGTGCGGAGTATTACCCGGCTTACAAAAAATGGTGTGACGATTATTTTTACTTAAAACATCGCAATGAAACCCGGGGGGTTGGCGGTTTATTTTTCGATGATCTGAATGCACTTGGGTTTGAGCGCAGCTTTGGTTTAATGCGGGCCGTTGGTGAAGCATTTTTACCTGCTTATTTGCCGTTACTGGCCAAACGTAAAGACGCGCCTTTTACTGAACAACAGCGGCAATTTCAGCTATATCGACGGGGCCGCTATGTTGAGTTTAATCTGGTGTATGACAGAGGTACGCTATTTGGCTTGCAAAGCGGTGGGCGCACCGAATCGATTTTAATGTCGATGCCGCCTTTAGTGCGCTGGCAATATGGCTTCCAGCCAGAAGCCGGTAGCCCCGAAGCCCAGTTATACCAGCGTTACCTAAAACCGCAGGATTGGTTAGGCCTGAATAACGAGCCCAGTTCGCCTAACAATTAATCATATGGCTCGCCAGTTGACCAATCGACTGGCGAATGCCATCGCGCAACATTTTATTTTCCACCACGTCATCCAGTGCCTGGTCCATACAATACATCCACTGGTTTCTAAGCTTTTCATCTACCTGAAACGGCAGATGGCGCGCCCGTAACCGCGGATGGCCATATTTTTGCTCAAATAATGCCGGGCCGCCTAACCAGCCGGATAAAAATTCAAAAAACTTCTGCCGGATATTGTCCAGTGGCAAAGGATGAATGGCATATAAATTGGCGGCTTCAGGGTCGCTTGCCATAATGTCATAAAAGCGATTAGCCAGTTGCCGTACCTTTGGTTCGCCACCGATTAATTGATAAGGTGTTTGGGTCGGCGTCGGGTGTGGCTTGCTATTTACTGTGGTTTTATTAACAATCATCTGTACTAACTTTTTGATGGACATCAGTTGTGGACCGTTATGCTCTATTTGGAAATCCGATAGGCCAGTCAAAGTCGCCTTTTATTCATAGCCAGTTTGCGTTGCAATGCAACCAGTCAATGCAATACGACGCTATTCTAGCACCGGCAGAAGGCTTTGCCGACAGTTGGCATAACTTTGTTGCCAGCGGCGGCAAAGGGGGCAATGTTACTGTGCCCTTTAAACAGCAGGCTTTTCAGCTGGCTGAAATATTGTCAGCGCGGGCTCAGCAAGCGGGTGCGGTAAACACGCTTTATATTAACAACGATGGTCAGCTGTGTGGCGATAATACTGATGGTATTGGTCTGGTCGCTGATTTAACAAGACTGGGGGTTAATCTGGCAGGCTGCACGGTATTACTGCTGGGTGCAGGCGGGGCGAGTCGCGGCGTCATTGGGCCATTGCTAGATGCTGGCGTTAAAAAATTAGTTTTAGCCAATCGAACAGCTGATAAAGCACAGAGAATAGCCGCTAATTTTGATAGCCGGGTCTGTGCCTGCGGGTTGACCAATATTCCAGAGCATGCGTACTCCCTGATCATTAATGCCACATCAACGGGTTTGGCAGGAGGCAGGCCAGATCTTGATCCCCAACATCTTAAATATTGTCAGCTGGCTTATGACATGGTGTATGGTGCTGAACCTACAGCCTTTATGAGGTGGGCTAAACAACAGGGTGTAGCCCGGCAAGCCGATGGTTTGGGGATGTTATTGTCTCAGGCGGCGGCCGCCTTTGCTATCTGGCGCGGCGTTGTTCCTTATATTGAACCGGCAATGGCGGCATTAAAGCAGCAGCTGACAGCGTGAATCAGCAGCTTATTTTTAATGATGATGTCGGGTTTGACGCGCCGCGGCAGGCTGTAAGCTTCAGTTGCCTGGTAGCGGGGCTGAAAGTGTATTGTTATATCGCGTGTCCGCTTAATACAGAACCAGATGTTTTTGTGGCGAAAATAAAAGCAGAGCTATTTAACTGGGAAGACAGCGCCGAGCAGGCTATTGCGGACGACGCTTATAACGAAGCAGGTGAAATCTGGCTTTAACGGCTACCGTCCGCCAGATATTCATTCTTAAGGATGACATAATTGGCAGCAGACTCCGGCAGAAACGCCTTTTCCGCGTCACTTAACGGCCTGGCTTGTTTAACCGGGCTGCCAACATATAAATAGCCGCTTTGTAAACGCTTGCCGGGTGGAACCAGGCTACCTGCTCCGATGATTACATCATCTTCGACGACGACATCATCCATTACGATAGCCCCCATACCAACCAAAATACGGTTACCCAGGGTACAACCATGCAGCATCACTTTATGGCCAACAGTGACATCCTCACCAATTATCAAAGCACAGCCATTGGGTTTACCACTGCTTGGTCGGGACAAATGCAATACAGTACCGTCCTGTATATTAGTACGGGCACCTATCCTAATATAATTGACATCACCTCTTGCCGCCACTAGTGGCCAGATACTAACGTCGGCAGCCAGTTCAATATCACCGACAAGCACGCTTGATTCATCTACGTATACGCCAGCTGCGAGTTTTGGCAGCACGCCTTTATATGCTCTAATCGACATAGTCACCTCCAATGCTGCGTTATTATGCAGCAAATGCTTTAAAAAAACGCGTTTCGTCGAAACTTTATTCGAACGAACAACAAAACCATATTTTATTGCCTTTTCGGCTTGCAGCAAAACATAAACTCTCTATAATGCGCGTCATGCCAAGGGGAGCTGCAGTATTAGCGCCTCAGGTGAGATAAGGCGGATTGCAAAAATCTTAAAAAAGACGCTTGACAGTCAGGTTTAAAT
>TARA_R100001443_G_scaffold685_3_pt1 | contig 23390 bp, 5 predicted proteins | sample TARA_R100001443 | Tara Oceans TARA_R100001443 (sample SAMEA2622142) | marine metagenome | biome: marine biome (ENVO:00000447); feature: deep chlorophyll maximum layer (ENVO:xxxxxxxx); material: "saline water (ENVO:00002010), including plankton (ENVO:xxxxxxxx)" | depth 50 m
CGGTTTCGTTGCTTACCTTAAATTTTATAACCCGCATTAAACAATGGCAAAATCCGTTAGTTGGAATTCTGAACAAACTATAGAATCAAAACCGAAAAAAACTCGTCAAGGAAAAGGAAAACATACCACCTACGGGGCGACCTCTCGTAATAAGAGTAAAAAACGGTATCGTGGACAAGGACGATAAATACAAGGGACTCGAAAGAGTCCTTTTTTTATTGGAATATTTCAAATGAAAGATTTTTTAGACAATCTGGGTAATCATCAACATCAAAAAATGCTTCGAGAGATAGCAAATGATGACCAAACACCTAAAAAAAGAGATGTACGGGTAGAAAATGACCTATATGAACCTGATGGACTCGATTATGAGGTGGATTTAATGCATAATGGACCTCATTCTACTAACCTTCAGGAATTTTAGTAAGAAACCCCTATAAATAAAAGATAATCGGTGTATTATAGTGCCTCTACAACGGGTAAGTCAAAGTTTTAAAGATATAAGCATGTCATTTGGGGCAAACCCACTGACAAATGACCTTATTGCGATAAAAAATGCGAATGCAATTTCTAGATCAGTAAGGAATATTGTTATGACCATACCTGGCGAGAAACCTTTCAACCCAGACTTTGGTTCTAACGTTAGAAATCTCTTATTTGAGAACATGGATTCCGTTTCTGCGGGTCTTATTGTTGATGAAATAAGAACTTCTATTCAAAATTTTGAACCAAGAGTGGAATTAATGACTGTAGAAGCACTTCCTGACTTTGACAACAACTCTTATGATGTAAATATCGTATATGATATTATAGGTGCTGATATACCACCACAAGAATTACAATTTGCTTTAGAATCAACTAGGTAAAATGCCGTTAGTTAATTTTTCTAACCTAGATTTCGATCAGGTTAAGACAACTCTTAAGGAGTATTTGCAGACAAACGCTAATTTCACGGATTATGACTTCGAGGGGTCTAATCTATCGACGATTTTAGATGTTTTAGCATACAATACTTACATTACTTCGTACAATGCCAACATGGTAACGAACGAAGTGTTCATTGATAGTGCAACTCTGAGAGAAAATGTCGTTTCGTTAGCAAGAAACATAGGTTATATACCCCGTTCAAGGACAGCAGCAAGAGCAACGGTCAGTTTTACGGTAGATTTGACCTCAGTTACACCTGTTCCATCATCTTTAACCCTTAAGAAAGGTCCAGTAGCATCAACAACTTCATCTTTTGGTAATCAATCCTTTATTTTTTCAATTTTAGAGGATATTACAGTTCCAGTTTATAATGGAGTAGCATCATTTAGCAATATTAACGTATATCAGGGTACACTTTTATCTAAAGACTTTACTTTTAGCAGTGCCGACCCAAATCAGAAGTTTATTTTACCAAATTCTGGTATTGATACTGATTTAATTACTGTAACAGTCAAAAATAATGAGCAATCGACGACTGGAACGAAATATGCTTATCAAAATAGTCTTTTTGACCTTGATAAAAACTCATTAGTCTATTTTTTACAAGAAATTAGCGATGAAAGGTACGAAATCTTCTTCGGAGATGGAATTTTTGGAAAATCTTTGAGTGGAGGTAATTTTGTTACTGCAGAATACATTGTTTGCAACGGAGATAGTGCAAATGGCGTTACTGGATTCGCATTTTCAGGAAAATTAAGTTATAATCGCAATAATTTAAATTATTCTGTAACAAGTGGCATCTCTTTACTTACAACAGGTCTTGCTGCAAGCGGAGGAGAGAATATTGAGAGTGTTGAATCGGTTAAAAGGTATGCACCACAGATTTATGCATCACAAAATCGTGCTTTAACCTCAAATGACTATGAAACATTAATTCCATCACGAATTTATCCCGAAACTGAGTCAATTTCAGTCTTTGGAGGTGAAGAATTGATACCTCCTCAGTATGGAAAGGTCTTTATAAGCATAAAACCAAGAACAGGTGACTTTTTACCTAATTTAATCAAAGAAAATATCAAAACCAAACTTAAAAAGTATGCAGTTGCTGGAATTGTCCCAGAAATTCTTGATTTGAAGTATCTTTACCTTGAAGTTGACTCAAAAATTTATTACAACACTAATTTAGCACCTAATTCTGCATATGTTTCGACTTTAGCAACTCAAAATACTACAAAGTACGCAGAATCAACTGAATTAAATAGATATGGAGCAAGATTTAAATATAGTAAATTCCTTAAGGTGATTGATGATAGTTCAGATGCTATTACTTCCAATATTACAACAATTCAAATCCGTAGGGACTTAAGAGTTGTAATTAATTCATTTGCTGAGTACCAAATTGGATTTGGTAATGAATTTTATATCAAGAGTATGGATGGGTACAATATTAAGTCTACTGCTTTTAGGGTAAGTGGATATACGCAAGATTTATATCTTTCTGATGTACCTAATACAGACAAAGAAACAGGTTCACTCTTTTTCTTTAGTCTTCCTTCTCCAAACTCAACAAGTCCATCAATCGTAAAGCGAAATGTTGGAACTATTGATTATAAGAAAGGAATTTTGACCATTAATCCAGTTAATGTATTAACTGGTAAGATGAAAGATGGTCAACCTATTATAGAAATATCTGCATGTCCCAAATCTAATGATGTTGTTGGATTACAGGACTTATATTTGCAACTAGATATAAGTAACAGTAATTTTGAAACAGTTGTTGATGATATTGCTTCAGGGTTAGACCCATCAGCATCAAACTATATTGTAACCTCCAGCTACCATAACGGTACACTAGTAAGATCATAAAATGTCAATAAAAAGAGTTCAGTTTAACAATATAGTACAAAACCAACTTCCTGAATATGTCAGGGATGAATTTCCGTTGGTTTCCGACTTTTTAAAGACATATTATATTGGAAATGAATATCAGGGTGCTCCTGCTGATTTAATTCAGAATATAGACCAATATTCTAAAATAGATGAACTTACAAACCTAGTTGACTTTGTTACATTAGGTAGTGCGATTACAGAAATAGATGAAACGATTTTAGTTGATGTTGCAACATATCCTCAAGGAACTAAAGGATTTCCAGATACTTATGGTCTGCTAAAAATTGATGATGAGATTATTACATATACTGGAAAAACAGATATTTCTTTCACTGGTTGTGTTAGAGGATTTTGTGGAATATCTTCTTATAAATCAGATACTAATCCAGATGTACTAGTATTCAATTCAACGACCTCTGAGACGCATACAAAGGGGTCTCAGGTCACTAATCTAAGTAACCTCTTTCTCAAACAATTCCTTCTAAAAACCAAATATCAACTATTACCTGGACTTGAAGATAGAACTTTACACTCTGACCTAAATCAGAACGTTTTTATTAAGCAAGCAAAGGATTTTTATCTAAGTAAGGGTACTGATAAATCTTTTGAGATTTTATTTAAAGCTTTATATGATGAAGAAGTAAAAATTATTAGACCGAGAGAATTTTTATTTACTCCATCTAATGCACAGTATAAAGTAACCAATGATTTAGTTGTTGAAGCAATCGAAGGAGATCCAGTAGATTTGGAATTGTCAACACTATTCCAAAATGAATATGGTACTGATATTGAAAAAGCATATGCTCCTATCACTAGTGTAGAGAAAGTTTTTACAGGTACTGCAACTACAGCATATAAACTTAGTGTTGATGGTGGATATAATAGAGATGCCAGGGTTGATGGTGCAATGTATGGTGCATTTTCTATACACCCTAAAACTAAATTAATTGGGCAAGTAAGTGCTGGCACTACTACTCTTGATGTTGACTCAACTATAGATTTTGCATCTTCAGGTGAATTATCAGTAGTTTATAATGATGCTACATCAGGAATTGTTACTTATACATCAAAATCTACAACTCAATTCTTTGGATGTAGTAATATTACAGGTATTATAGAAGATGCCTCAAATATTGGAATTAATACTTATGCATATGGAACTTCTTTCTCAGATTCTACTAAAACGATTAAAGTAAGAGTTAATAATGTTTTAGATAAACTGGAATATTCTAATAAGACTAAAGGTTATTCTAAAGGTAATACTGCTAGAATAAAAACTTTAGGTACAAATGTAAATACTTCTAAAGGTAAAAATTGGTTTTATAATGTATCTCCAAGTTATAATGTCACTAAAGTAGTATTAATCGATAGTACTGATTTAAGTTATGAAGTAACTACTAGTGTAGATACAATTTTTAAAATAGGTGATAGTGCTACTATTAAAGGAACTGATGGAATTGATAGATTAACTACCGTAATTTCTTTAAGTGCAGCAAATTCATTTGTCATTAAAGGACAAGGAAATCTTATAGTAACTCAAAATTATACTATTCAACGTAATTTATCTAAAGGAAGGTCAAATACTTTTAGTAATCTAGAAAGATATTCTACTAATATTCAGAACCTTTATAAGAAAGGAACTGATTTAATAGTAACATCACCATCTATTCCTTCATATAATGATCAACCATTAAATGTTTCTACTAGGTCTGTAGTTTTTTCAGGTACATTCCGAGGAGATACCTTTAAGATTTCTGACCAGGAGCATGGATTCTATACTGGTGATGCAATTTATTATGTTCCTCAAAAAGTTCCTTATACTTATTATGATTCTTTCTATCAGTCAAAGGAAGGTACAAGAGTTAACTCATCATTATTTACTACAGATTTAGAATTTATAATAACAGGTAATAATGGTGGTGTTGATGTATCTGATAGAACACCTCCTAATGAAGGTTTATATTTTATTAAAAGGATAGATTCTACAACAGTTAAACTAGCAATGAGTAGGTCAGACCTTAATAAGTCTGTTTTTGTATTCTTAGATAATACTACTGTTGTAACCGATAATATAATCGAACCATATGCACTTAGAAACAGTACACTAGAATCACAAGAACTTGTAAAAGAGATAAAACTTCCCACTGATGATGGAGTTGTATACCCAACTACACCAGGAAGAACAGGTATTTTAATAAACGGTGTTGAAATATTAAATTACAAGTCAACTGATTTACTTACTTACGGAAAAATTAATTCTATTGATGTTGTTAGTGCTGGAAATAATTATGATATTATAAATCCTCCTCTTTTAAATATTAATGATACTGTTGGAACGGGAGCAACAGGATATCCCGCTATTTCAGGTTCTCTACAACAAATTCAGGTTATAGACTCTGGTTTTGATTATACAGAAACACCTATTGTTAATATCACTGGTGGTGGTGGAGAAGGAGCAGTTGCTTCTGTAAATATGAAATCTATCATTCATAAGGTTTCATTTAATTCAGGTGTGCCTTTTGCTGGTGCTGCTTCTACATCTTCAATTAATATTACAAATAATACTATTGATTTTGGAGAAGTTTATCATAAATTTAGAAATGCTGAAGAAGTAATTTATAATTCAGATGGACAAAGGGCAATTGGTGGACTTATAGATGGGTCAAGTTATTTTGTTAATGTTATTGATGCATATAATGTAGGAATTCATTCTACTTATACTGCTGCTATTACGGGTTCTAATCCAATATCTTTAACTGAATATGGTATTGGTAAGCAAATACTAAGGTCTGTCAATACAAAGTCAGTTATTGATTCTATTAATGTCATTAATGATGGAAGTAATTATCAAACTAAAAAGAGAACGGTTCAACCAATAGGAATTAGTACATCTCTTGATAGTATTAATATTGATAATCATGATTATAATTCTGGAGAGGTTATTAGATATACAACCGATGGAACTATAATAGAGGGTCTAGTTCATGGATCTGAATATTATGTGACATCAGTTGATAAAGATACTTTTAAATTATCTCTAACAAAAGACTTATATGATACAGAACAGTATGTTAATATTACATCAAAAGGTGAAGGTACTCAGATATTTAATTACCCTGAGATTAGTGTTAATTTAGTTGGTAGTGTTGGAATAGATCCTGTAGGAGCAGAAACATTTAAAGCTAAAATACAACCAATTTTTAGAGGAGAAATTACCTCTATACATTTATCTCATAATGGTTCTGGATATGGTTCTGCAGAAGTTATTAATTTTAATAGAGAACCATTTGTTGCATTTATTTCAGGAAGAGATGCACAACTACAACCAATTGTTAGTGATGGAAAGATTATTGATGTTATTATTTTAAATTCTGGTAGTGATTATAACTCTCTTCCCGATTTAGTAATAGATGGAGTTGGTATAGGTGCAATATTAACACCAGTTATTGAAAATGGTAAATTAATTGATGTTAAAATTATCTCTGGAGGAATGGGATATGTACAAGCATCTACTAATATCACTGTTTTAAATTCTGGAAATGGTGTTAAATTAAAAACTAATATACAAACTTGGAGAATAAACTTATTTAATAGAGATCCTAATTTTACAGCAGATGATGGATTTATTACTAAAGGCAATATGGGTCTTCAGTATACTCATTTGTATGCACCAAGAAAACTTAGAGAAGTAATATATTCAGTAGACCAGTCTGGTAGAAGTTTATATGCAAGACCAGATTTAAGAAGAGTAAACAATACTGAAGTTGCTTCAGAATTCCACTCTCCTATAATTGGATGGGCATATGACGGCAATCCAATATATGGACCATATGGTTACCTTACAAATGAAGGTGGAACAATTGCTCAAATGCGGTCTGGATATTCTTTAGATATAAAAGAAGGTAGACCATCTACTGCTGTTTATCCAGAAGGATTTTTCATTGAAGATTTTACTCATAAGGAAGTTAATGATAATGCAGTATTAGATAAAAATAATGGAAGATTCTGTGTTACTCCAGATTATCCTAATGGGACTTATGCTTACTTTGCAACTGTTGATAGTTCTGAAGCTGCATCATCAGGACCATTTGATGGATATAAAGAACCAAAATTCCCATATTTAATAGGAGATAATTATAATTCTACTCCAAACGATTTTAATAATGATATTTTATCAACACAAGATGTATTTGATTTTAATGGATGGTCTAGAAATACACAACCTTATAATTTAATTGATGAGGAACTTAATTATAAGTATCTTTCCATTCCAAACAATTTATTACAAACTGTTGATATTAATGGAGTATTTCCAGGTACTGTTGATGGTATTGGAATTCAAACTGGTGGACAATTCTATAGAGTTGGTGATAAAGCAGTATTTGATAATACCAATACTCTTGGTTTAGGTGCTGCTGCTAAAGTATCACATCTAGATGGAAAATTTGTAAGTAATGTAAGTGTTGCAAGTAGTGTTATTACTGGTGTAGAAATATATCCATCTGATGCTGACGGAGAATATGAAATAGTATCCCCTAACCCTCATAATTTCTATAATACTGAATTAGTTAAAATTAGTGGATTATCTACAACTTCATCTAAGATTGGTGGTGTTTATAATGTAGGTGTTAGTACTAATACCTGGTCATTGACAGGTGTTGGTGATACTACTATAGGTGTAGATGCAGTATCAGTGACAGGAATAGTTACTTTCTTAAATGTTGCTGGTAATTTATCTAATAGTAGAATCAGAAGTAATGATATTATTGGAATTGGAACAGAAAAAGTAAAAGTCTTAAATATTGAACCTTTATATTCTAGAATTAGAGTATTGAGAGAAATTGATGGTACTGTTGGAGTATCACATACAGTAACAACAGTTCTTTATGAACAACCTAGAAGATTTACTGTTAATGCAGGATTTAATACAACTTATGACTTTAAAGTAAATAAAGAAGTTTATTTTAATCCTACTCATACAGTTGGATTAGGAACTCTTACTGGAGTTGGTGTAGGAACTGTTATTGGTCTTAATAATCCAGGTGCAGGTATAACTGAAATCTTTATTCCTACAAAATCACTTTATATTCCAAATCATGGATTAGTAACTGGAGATAAACTCGAATATTCTACTAATACTGGTCTTGGTATTTCTATTGCTTATGATTCTAATTTAGCAATAGCAACTTTACCTTCTACTGTTTATGTTGCAAGAATTAGCAATGATTTAGTTGGTTTAGCAACTGTAAGAGTTGCTCTTGGTTCAACTGGTACATTTAAAGGAATTGATAATGGATTTGCAAATTCTACAACACTATTCTTTACTGGAATCGGTACAGGAATATATCACAGTTTTAAAACTACTCATGAACCAATAACTGGTGAAATATCCAAGCATATTGTTACTGTTTCTTCTGCACAGACACATGGATTGACAAATAACGATATAGTTAATGTTTCTGTTAATCCTATTACTTCTAAAACCTTTACGGTAAAATATAACAAGTATAATAGGCGACTTGTAATTAATCCTACAACAGTTACTGCTGCTAATATAAACACAACAGAAAATTCCTTTACATTAGCAAATCATGGATATGAAACTGGCGATAAGGTTATTCATACTGCAAGTGTATCATCAGGTGGACTTATTAATGATGCAATTTACTTTATAGTAAAGGTTGATAATAATACATTTAAATTATCCAATACTTATTATAAATCAACACAATTAAAACCTGTAATTATTAATATTACAAGTGCTCAGGATGCAACATTTAGTTCTATCAATCCACCATTAAAATTATATAAAGATTCTACTGCTATTTTTGATTTATCTGATTCTTCTCTTGGTTATACAAATCAAGGTGCATCTTATCCTGCATTTAAATTTAATCTTTATTCTGATAAAGACTTTACTGAATTATGGAATACAAGTAAAACAACTAGAAATTTTGAAGTTCAGAGAACAGGTATTGTTGGTGTAGATGGTAAAGTTACTTTAAAAGTAGATGGTAATATACCTGAAATTCTATTTTATAAGTTACAACCTATTTCTGAGAATAATTTACCTGATTTATATAAAAATATTATTATTGACCCAGTAATTTCTAATAGTGAATTACAAGTCAATAATAGTCTTTATAATGGTCAATATAATATTACTATTGGTTCTACAAGTTCATTTAAATATTCTATACCAAATGCACCTGAACAATCTTCTTATACATCATCTTCTTCAGATTTAAAATATAATACCGAATCTACGAGTGCTTTTGGTACTATTAATAAGTTTGAAATTATTAATAAAGGGCAAAATTATTATTCTCTTCCTGGTATTTCTAGTATTACTACTAAGAGTGGTAAAAATGCTTTAGTTGAAGCATCTAGTGATTCTATTGGAGTAATTTCAAGAACTAAAATTAAAGATATTGGATTTGATTATCCTTCCGATCCTACATTATTCCCTAGTGTTAATTTACCACAATTTGTTACTATTAGAGATCTTGCATCTTTAGAGTCTGTTGGAGTAACATCAGTTGGAAAAGGATATGGTATTGCACCAAAATTAATTGTTTTAGATGGAGAAACTAAAAAAGAAGTACCTGACGTTGATTTAAAATATACTTTAGGTAATTCTAAAATTGAAATTCTTAAGAATACTACAGGCATGTCTATGTTGCCTCCAACTATTCTTCCAACTGAAAATTCAAATGGTGTAGGAATTAATACTATTTCATATAATCCAAATACTAAAGATGTAACAGTAGAATTAAATGTTGGATTTAGTACTGCTGATACCTTCCCATTTAATGTAAATGATAAAGTAATCGTAGAGAATGTAAGTGTTGGAGTTGGTTCAACTGGATTGGGTTATAATTCTGTAAATTATAATTATACGTTATTTACAATCACTGATACTCATCCAAATATAGGTGGAGTTGGGGCAACAGTTACTTATAATATGGGTAACTTAGTTGGTGCTGGTAAGACTATTGGAGAATTTGTACCTGGCAATTCTGCTGGAAGAATTGTTCCTGAAAAATACTTCCCTGTATTTGAAACTACATTAACAACTAATGAATTCTTTGTGGGAGAAGAAGTTAAATCTAATTCTGCAACGGGATTTGTTGAATCTTGGGATACAAATGATGGAATTTTAAAAATATCATCACAAGATGATTTTGTAATAGGTGAAGTAATTAAAGGTTCTTCTTCTAATACTCAGGGTATTGCATCATCAATAACTTCATATGATGCTTACTTTAAATTAAATGCCTTCTCTAAAGTAGAGAAAGGAAATGAAACTGACTCTGGTGTTCTTAATTATAATATGCAAAAGATTCAGGATAGTTTCTACTATCAGAATTTCTCATATTCTTTAAGATCTAAAGTTGATTTTGATACTTGGGATGATTTAGTAAGTAGTGTTAATCATACTTTAGGATTTAAGAAATTCTCTGATTATCAATTAGAGACTAATGCAGAAAATAACATGACAGTTGGGTTATCTACTAACTTAACTTCATTTGAAGTAGTTAATGATTTAATTGGTCATGGAGATTTAAATTGTGATTATGACTTTGATTTAGTAAAAGAAAATTCATTAACATTAGATTTAAAGATAGCATCTGATGAATTAGTCTTTAACAGTAGAGTTCTTACTGATTACTTTGAATCTATAGGTAATAGAGTACTTTCAATTGATGATATTAGTCCACAATTTAATAGTCATCCTAGAGCAACCGCATTTAGTGTTGCTGCTTCATTCCCATTATCAGATGTTCGTTCTCAAAAATATATTACTTATGTAAAAGATAAAAGATTCTTAGGACAAAGGCAATTAATGATTGTTGACCTTGTTCATGATAGTTCTATAGCATATATGAACCAGTATGGTAGAGTGGAAACACAATATGACCAAGGTTCCTTTGACTTTAATATTGCTGGTAATAATGGACAGTTATTATTCTATCCTACTAAATCTGCAGTCAATGACTATTGGGTCATGGCTCTTTCATATAATTTAAATGACAACTTCTTAGCAGTTGGTGCTACAAGTTTTGGTGGAGTTGTAACCCTTGATTCTCAAAGTGTACAAGTAGCATCTGGTACTCCAACTACTATTGTAAGTGTAGCAACTACATATCGTTCTATTAAATCACTTGTTAATATTACAGCAGATACAGGTCTTCAAAGTAATGAATTTGAATTTGAAGAATTGAATATTATTCATGATGGAACTGATGTAGAATTAATGGAATTTGGGCAATTAACTACAACATTAACTCCTTGGGCAAATTCTGGTTTTGGAACTTATAGTGCTTATATTGATGGTGGTAATGTAAAGGTTGATTTCCATCCAAATGCAGGAATAGGAACAACTGCAGTAGTTAATACGGTAAATGTTGCTATGGCAGCAGCTGCAACTGGTATAGGAACTGCTGATTTGAAACATGCAAGATTAGAAGCAAAAACTACTTCAATTGCTTCTAATGCAAATCCAACACCTACAGTAATTGCTACTTTCCCATCTCAAGTCGGAGCAAATGACCAAGCATATGATGCTGCATATTGTATAGTACAAGTTACTGATACAACAAATAATAGATATCAAATGTCTGAATTTGTTGTTGTTGATGATTATATTGAAGAAACTGCTTCAGGTGATACTTATGATGTTGAATATGGTAATATTGAAACAGTTGTTGGATTAGGTACTATTGGGTCTAGATTAAATGTTAATGCAGGTGCAACTACTAATGTTGAAATTGTATTTACACCATTACCTAATATTGCTGCTTCAGTTAATATTTACGCAAATGCATTAAGAATACAGGATGATGCTAAGACCAATATGGCTCTTAATGAGGCAGGTTCTGTATCAGCATACTTTGGTGATTATACTGGTACTGATAGAGATATTAAGAGAGCATTCAACTTAACTCATAATAACTATGATATTTTTGATAGAAGTTTCGTAGGTGATGATAGTTCTATTGTTAGTATTGATGCAAATACTATTAGAGTTCCTAATCACTTCTTTGTTAGTGGTGAAAAACTTAAGTATACTCATGCTGGAATAGGTTCTACTCAAGCATTAGAGATTGCCAATACTAATTTCCCTGAGTTGGGATTCTCTACTACTTTAGTACCACCTGATGTCTATGCAGTTAAGATTGATGCTGATAAGATTAAATTAGCATCTACTGCTGCAAATGCACTTAAAGTAGTTCCTGAAGTTCTTGATATTACTAGTGTTGGTATTGGTACTTCTCATAGATTTACTTCTACTAATCAAAATCCAAAAGTGCTTCTTGCTTTAGATAATATTTTCCAATCTCCAATTGTATCTACTGCACAGACTACTGTTCTTGCAGATCAAATATTTACTACTGACGACTTAATTCCATTTAGTGGTATTACCTCATTCTTTGGAAGTGATTTGGTACAGGTTGAAGATGAAATAATGAAGATTGAAGGTGTTGGTATTGGTAGTACTAATGTTGTAAGAGTAAGAAGAGGATGGTTAGGAACTAAACTTGCTGGATATGGTACAGGAACTATAGTTACTAGAGTAAATGGTAATTATAATATTGTTGAGAATACACTCAACTTTGCTGAACCTCCTTTTGGAAATATTCCAGAAAGTTCTCCATTAAACCCACCTGATTCTAGAGATTGGGTAGGAATCTCAACTAGTTCTACTTTCCAAGGAAGAACATTCTTACGTCGTGGAGTACCTAATACAACGAACGAAACTTATTACAAGAATTATATTTTTGATGATATTTCTGCTGGATTTAATGGTATTAATAAAGACTTTACCTTAAAATCAAAAGGACAGAATGTATCAGGAATTGCTACAGAAAATGGAGTAATTTTAGTTAATGATGTATTCCAAGGACCAGGTGCTGCTTATAATTACGAACTTTCTGAAGCATCAGGTATTACAACTATTACATTTACTGGAGACCCAGTTGATGTATCTACTTTAGACAGAGATGCTAATGCTTCTAAGCGTCCATTGGGTGGTGTAATCGTCTCAGTTGGTTCAGAGGAAGGTTTAGGGTATCAACCATTAGTTGCTGCTGGAGGAACTGCTATAGTAGGTGTATCTGGAACAATTACTTCTATTAGTATTGGTAATACTGGTTCTGGTTATAGGTCTGGTATTCAAACTGTAAATGTTTCAATACAGCAAGAAAGTCTTACTGATATTAGTATGACTCCAATTGGTACTGCTTCAGTATCTGATGGACATGTAACAGGAGTTGCAGTTACTAATACTCAAGTATTCTATAAACCAAGAAGTATAGTAAATGTAGGATACAGTTCAATAACAGGCATAACTGAAATTAAGACATTTAAACCACATGGTTTAATTCAAGGTGATGAAGTTAGTCTTTCTGGAATTGCATTCACTTGTACTTACTCTGGTCCTAAGTCTATTGCTGGATTTGCTTATAGTGCAGCAACTGGAATTGCAACAGTAACAACTTCAGGTAATCATGGATATGTAACAGGAAAAGATGTTATATTTACTGGAATTGCATTTACTTGTGGTTTAGATAATGGTGCTACTGATCATTTCTATCCAAGAGGTGAAGATTATGCTTATAAGAATTCAGTAGCAATTGCTGCAACAACATCTAATAGTATTACACTTGATGTTGGAGTATCTGGAAAGAATGACCAGTATACACATGCCTTCGTTTCAGCAACTACTGGTGCAGTGAAGAGTGGTGGTGATTATAGACATATATTTGCAAGTTCCACTCCAAATTCAATTAGTATTGCCAATACAACAAAAACATTAACACCAACTGATGCTGCTTACAATGCTGCTGCTGGATTAGTAACCTTTACTGCTGCTAATCATGGGTTGTTTACTACAGACACGGTTGGAGTATCAACGAATGCATTAGAATTTAGATGTGCAATGGATGATTATTCATCATTACATTCATATCCACGTATTACTGATCCTATTCATAATACTATGGTAGCAGTTGCTGCTACAACAGCAAATACATTTACAATTGATGTTGGTACATCTCCATTAGTAAGTCATAATGTTTCTGGTGCAACTTATGATGCTGCTTCAGGAGTTATGGTATTAACTATTGGTGCTCATACTTTGAAAACTGGAACCAGTATTAAACTTGATACTGAATCTTTAGCATTTACATGTTCTAAAGATAGTAATGCAACTACACACAAATATCCAAGAAAACCTGACCCATATTATGCTGGTACAAAAGTTACTCAGGTCAATAGTGCAACTGAATTTGTAGTTAATGTTGGTATATCTACTGTTGAAACATTCTATAAGAATGGAGGAAAAGTACAGGGAGTAATTGTTGCTCCAAGACCTACTGATGCTGCTGCTGGTAGAACAACTGTTTTAAGTATTATTGATAACAATACATTTAGTGTTAATACTGGAGTATCAAGTAGAACACACTTCTATGCTCGTTCTGGTAAGGTTCAGAAACCTTTAGATGTAGTATTTGATTTCCCTCTTTCTTATGATGATATGCCATTAGTTTATGCTAATGGTCAAAGTGGATTTGGAACTGCTGCAAGAGTAGATGTTCAGGTTGGTCAAGGTTCTAGTGTAATTGACTTTGAGATTAGAAATACTGGGTATGGTTATGGAACTGGTGATATTCTAACAGTTCCTATTGGAGGAGCAACAGGAATTCCAACTACTTCTGGTTTCCAAGAGTTTAAACTTACTGTTACGGAAGAGTTTACTGATGAATTTACAGGATGGTCTATTGGAACTCTTGATATGCTTGATAACTTTGATAATAAGTTTGATGGTAGTACTCAAGCATTCAGAATTAGAAAAGGTGGAACTTTAGTTTCTATTAGGTCTTCTGCTGGTTCTAACATTAATGTTGAGGATGCTCTTCTAGTATTTGTAAATGATATTCTACAAGTTCCTGGTCAAGGATACACATTTAGTGGTGGTAGTGTAATTACCTTTACTGAAGCACCTAAAATGGGTGATAAGTCTAAGATTTTATTCTATAAAGGAACTGGTGGTTTAGATGTTGTGTTTAGAGATATTTTAGAGACTATTAAGACTGGTGATAAGGTAACTGTTGGTTATGATGCATCTGTTGGACAAGAATCTTCTTTACAGGAAGATCCTAGAATAGTTACAAGTATTGATGCTACTGATTTAATTACAACCAATCCATACTTTGGACCTGGTAATACTACAAATGAAACTCTTATGAGACCTGTAGTATGGTGTAAGCAAACTGAAGATTTGATTGTAGATGGAAAAGAAATTGGAAAAGATAGAACATTATACGAACCAAGCATCTATCCTTATGGTTATCTTATTAAATCTGTTGGAATTGGTTCAACATCTGTTTGGGTTGATAATTTAAGACCATTATTCGATGCAGAAAATGAGAATGATACTGAACTTACTTTCCAAAATAGTATAAGATTTATCTCTCAAGATAACGTTATATCTGCTGCCGCTACAGCAGTTGTTTCTGGATTGGGTACTATTTCATCTATAGTACTCTCAACAGGCGGTGTAGGGTATTCTGCTACCCCTACAGTAAGCATTGCGTCTACCATAGGCATTTCTACCAGTACTATGGCAATGGCAGAAGCAACATTGACTAATGGAGTTGTAACTGGAGTTGCAGTAACAAGTCCTGGAGTTGGATATACAAATACTAATCCTCCTTTAGTTCTTATTACTCCAACTATAGCAGTTGATGAAAAGAATGCGGTTTCTAATTACGCAGGTGATTCTGGAGTGATTGTGGGATTTGGTATTACTACGGTTGCTTCTCAAGACCAACTTATATTTGATTTGTTTATTCCATACGATTCTTATTTGAGAGAACCTGCTTTAGTTGGAACTGCTCAAACATTGAGTACTTTGACAGGTCATGACCGTTTTGTTGTTTACAATTCAAGTGTTGGTGCTGCAGTAACTTCGATAACTTCTCAAGATAGTGCAGGTTCTAATACTGTTGGAATAGGAAAATCTTATGTTGATAATGTTTACGAAGTGAAGAGTGTAGAAACTATTCCTAAGAATATAGTTGGTATTGCTACAAATGTTACTAGAGTATTTGTAAATGTCTCTAGTCCTATTACATACGGTTCTGGAATTTCAACTTCCAATTACTTTGGTTCATTTAGTTGGGGTAGAATTAAACTTGATGGTAGACAACTTGAAAATGCTTATACCGCACAAACTCTGAACGGTATAGGTGTTGGAGGAACTACCACACCGACTGGTATTCATACTTCTACATTGGTTGAAAGGACTGCTCCTTTGAAATATAAAAATTATACAGTGTAACCTAGATAAATAAAAAGAAAACTGTTTAACAATGGCGGCCATAATAACTGATCAGATAAGAATATTAAATGCAAAGAACTTTGTTGCGGGTGTAACTACAGGTACTAATGCTTATTATTCTTTTATAGGTCTACCAAATCCTACTGATTATCAAAGTGATTGGGATAGTAATCCACCGTCACCTAAAGATAATTTTACGGAAGAGGATGAGTATTGGGATACTATGATTGCATTGAAGAAAATTAATGCAGGTGATGTTAGGCAGGTTGTAAGAAGAAGGTTGTGGTCTTCTGGAAATACTTATGACATGTATAGGAATGATTATAGTAGGTCAAATACTGCTAAGATTTCAGGAGCGACTAATTTATATTCTGCATCATATTATGTTGTTAATAGTGATTATAGAGTTTATGAATGTCTTCAAAATGGCACAGACCCAGAAAATCCTAATGGAAAACCATCTTTAGATGAACCAACATTTACTGATTTAGAACCAAGGTCTGCTGGTAGTAGTGGTGATGGATATGTTTGGAAATATCTTTATACTATTAAACCAAGTGATATTGTAAAGTTTGAATCAACAGATTTTATTCCTACTCCACCAAATTGGAGCACTAATACTGATGATGCTGCTGTTAGAGGAAATGCAGTTGATGGTTCTCTAAAAATAGTTACTATTACTAATAGAGGAGTTGGTTTAGGAACTGCTGGAGAAACTTATACTAGAGTTCCTATTAAGGGTGATGGTACTGGAGCAGAATGTACAATTGTTATTAATGCAGAATCTAAAGTTGGTTCTATCGAAGTTTCTAATCAAGGTTCTGGATATACTTTTGGTAATGTAGATTTAATTGCTGGTGGTGTTCCAACAGGAAGTGAAATACCAACTTTTGATGTTATTCCTTCTCCACCAGGTGGACATGGATTTGATGTTTATAGAGAATTAGGAGCAATGAATGTTCTCCTATATTCAAGAATTGAAAATGATAGTGAGAATCCTGACTTTATTACAGGCAACCAAATAGCAAGAGTGGGTGTAGTTGAAAATCCCAAAGTTCCTGGAAGTAACACAGAGAATTTAAGTGCTGATAAGGCAAGTGCTTTAAATGCTCTTAGATTAACAGGTATTGGTTATAGTACTGCTACCTTTACTCCAGATTCTTATGTTACTCAAACAGTAGGTACTGGTCAGACTGCAGCAGGAAGAGTTGTTAGTTATGACCAAACTACGGGTGTTTTGAAGTATTGGCAAGATAGGACTGTTGCAGGATTTAATACAGTAGGTACTGCTCAAACTAATCCTACATGGGGATTTGAATTACTTGAATTTACAAGTACACCATCTGGAAATGGAAATGTTACTATTGTCCCATCAAGTGGTTCAAACTTAGGTATTGATACTACTTTTACTGGTATAAGTACCTCAATAAATAATAAGACATATTACCTTGGTCAATTTTTTAATAATGGCCTTGCTTCTCCTGAAGTTAAACAACATTCAGGAAATATAATATATGTTGATAACAGACCTTCTATTACTAGGTCTGCTAACCAAAAAGAAGATATTAAAGTTATTTTGCAGTTCTAAGTAATCATGCCACAGCAAACCAATCTAGATGTATCGCCATATTTTGACGATTATAACCCTGCTGATGATTTCTATCGGGTTTTATTTAAACCTGGATATCCTGTACAGGCAAGAGAGTTAACAACTCTACAGTCTATACTGCAGAATCAGATTGAGAAATTTGGTCAGCATTTCTTTAAGGATGGTGCAAAGGTTATACCTGGTAATACTTCATATAATAATAATTATCGTGGTATTCAATTAAATAATACTTTTCAAGGAGTTCCTTTAGCTGCTTATGTTGACCAGTTAATAGGTACAAAAATTACTGGGCAAAGTTCAGGAGTAACTGCAGTTGTAAATAAAGTTTTATTAGATCAAGATTCTGAAAATGGCAATTTAACATTATATGTAAATTATCTTTCTTCTAGTACTGCAAATAATTCTACTGTTACTTTTGCTGATGGCGAACAATTATCTTCAGATACCACTATTACTTCTGGTTTGTTAGGTAATAGTGCTATATCTGCAGGTAGTCCTTTTGGTATTACTATCGCTGCTGATGCTGCTATATCTGGATCATCATTCTCTGTTCAGGAAGGTGTATATTTTATTAGAGGTCAATTTGTTCAATGTCAGGCAGAGACACTTATATTAGATCAATATTCTGTAACTCCTAATTATAGAATTGGGTTTTTTGTAAATGAAGAGATAATTACATCTGATTTAGATGAATCTTTAAATGATAATTCTCAAGGATATAATAACTACGGTGCTCCTGGTGCAGATAGATTAAAAATATCAGTAAGTCTTTTTAAGAAAAATTTAGATGATAGTAATGATACTAATTTTATTGAGTTAGGAACTATCAATGAGGGAATATTAAAATCTACTCCTAGACAAGGTTTTGGTGTAGGACCAAACGGTGGTGTATTTTATGATGATTTAGAAGATGTTTTAGCTAGAAGAACTTATGACGAATCTGGAGATTATTATGTAAAACCTTTTGATGTTACTTTAAGAAATTCTTTAAATGATAATATTGGCAATAGAGGTCTTTTCCAAGAAGGACAAATAACTCCAATGGGAGATACTCCTTCAGATGAGTTGATGGTATATAATGTTTCTAGTGGAAAAGCATACGTTAAAGGTTATGAAGTTGGAAGTAATCAACCAACATTATTAGATGCTGCTAAACCAAGAACTACAAAAATAATTAAAGACGAAGGTATACTTTATAATACAGGTGCTACTCTTAAAGTAAATAGAAGTTTTGGTGCTCCTATAGTAGGAGTGGGTAATACATATGTTCTAAGTTTATACAGTCAAAGAACTGCTGCAAACCAAACGACAGCACAGGGAACAGAAATTGGAGTAGCAAGAGTATATGATTACAATTTAGAATCTGGTTCTTATGATGCTGCTAATCCTAACGTAAATCAGTGGGATATTTCTTTATATGATGTTGAAACATATGTTAATTTGACATTAAATGAAGGTATTACATTATCAACACCAGCATATGTTAGAGGTACAAAGAGTGGTGCAACTGGTTTCCTTAGAACTGCTGCTTCTGCTACAAATTCATTAACACTCTATGGAGTTAATGGTGAGTTTATTGTAGAAGAACCACTTCTTTTTCCAGGTAAAAACGAAGATGGAACTTCTGTATCAAGAGTAGTTACTGCAGTTGATGTTAAAAGTATTAATGATGTAAAATCTATATTTGGTAAAGTTGGTGGAGGAAATACATTTGCTGCTGATGTAATGCAGTCAGTTGGATCTTTTATTGGTATTGGTAGTATTACTGCTGCTTCAAGTGGTTTTAGTACTATTACAAGCACTAATGATAGATTCCCTGGCACTCTTGTATCAGTAAATAATTTACTTAAATTTAGTAATACTGCTCAATCTGATGACCCAACTTTTGGTCAAGTTACTGCAGTTGGAACTAATACTGTTACAATAAAAGCAGTTGCAGATGTAAATGGAGTAGTTAATGGTAATCTACCAACTTCATCTTTACAAGTTACTGATTTAGAAGTTTTAACTACTGAATTAGATGCATCTTCTGATGATACTTTGTTTACGGTGCTTCCTAAACCAAATATTGCAACAGTTGATAATACAAAGGGTAGTATAACAATAAGAAAGAAATATACTGTTGATATTGAAAATGGTCAGTTGAAAGGGAGCACTATTCCTACTACAGAAACTAATGAAACATTCTTACCATTTGATGAGGAAAGATATATTCTTATAAGGTCTGATGGAACTACAGAGTCCTTAACTGCTAATCAGTTTGTATTTACGGGTGGAACTCAATTACAGATTTATGGATTAGGTTCCAATGATGTTGATGCTACTTTACTAACATCAATAACAAAAGTTAAACCTACTTCAAAGGAAAAAATTAAAAATAGAGTTAATACTATCGTTGTTGATAAGTCAACTATTGGTGGTTCTGGTACTAATGTTTCTGGTATTGGTTCAACTACTTTAAATGATGGATTGGAGTATGGTAATTTTGCTTGGGGAACTAGAGTTCAGGATGAAGTCATATCTTTAAATACTCCTGATATTATTGAAATTCATGGTATATTTGAATCATCAACTATTGAAGATGCTTCTGCACCTACTGCTGTTTTAGCTTCTATTACAAGTGCATCTACAACAACAGAAGAATTTATATTAGGTGAGCAAATAGTAGGACAAAGTAGTGGAGCAATTGCTATTGTTGCGGAAAAGGTAACAGCATCTCAAATTAGTTTCATTTATAAAAATGAAAAAGTTTTTGTAGAAGGAGAAATTCTAGAGGCAAAAGAATCTTTGATTCAAGGTACAGTTACTACATTAGAATCTACAAGTTATAATATAAGTGATGAATTTACATTTGATAATGGTCAGGAAGGAAGTTTTTATAACTATGGATTCCTTAGTAGGAATGTAGGTGTTGATGCACCAACTCATAAATTAAAAGTTTACTTTATGAGTGCTGGTTTTGATTCTACTGATACTGGTGATGTAATTACTGTAGAATCTTATAGAAATTTCAATTATTCAACTGAAATACAATCAGTTAATGGAATTAGGAACAGTGATATTATTGATATAAGACCTAGAGTTTCTAATTATACAGTTGCTGCAGGTACTCGTTCTCCTTTAGAATTTGATGGTAGAACATTTGATGGTGCTGGTAGTTCTGCTGGTGCTATGCTTCAGACAGATGGTTCTATTTTAACTACTTATTCATATTATCAAGGAAGGATAGATAGGATTTTTGCTAATAAAGAAGGTGTATTCCAAGTTGTATATGGAACACCTGCAGATAGACCAAATACACCACTTCCAGTTGATGATGCTATAGAAATTGCAACTATTGCATTACCACCATATCTTTATGATGTTTCACAAGCTTCTATTAAATTCCTAGATTATAAGAGATATCAAATGCAAGATATCCATAATCTTGCAACTAGAGTTCAGAATCTAGAGTATTATACTGCATTGACATTATTGGAAAGCAATACTTCTAATATGTTTGTTTCCGATGCAGATGGATTGAATAGATTTAAGTCTGGTTTCTTTGTTGATAATTTTGCATCATTCCTTGCTCAAGAACTTAGTGAAGGAGTTAAGAATAGTATAGATCCAGAAAATGGAGAATTAAGACCATCACACTATACTACTTCAGTTGATTTAATGACTGGTCCTGTAGAAGGAGTTATTGCTAATGTAGATAAGAATTTTGAAACTCCTGAAGGCATCAATATAAGAAAAGATAACGGTATAATCACTTTAGATTATTCCGAAATTGAATGGGTTAAGCAAACTTTTGGAACTAGAACTGAAAGTGTAACTCCTTATGTTGTAGCTTATTGGACTGCTGATGTAACTTTAAATCCAGAATCTGATACATGGATTGATCAAACTAGATTAGATGCTCGTATTATTAATAGAGAAGGTAATTTTGCTGAAACAATAGCAGAATTATCTAATACTAGAGGATTTAACCCTCAAAGTGGATTCGGGCAAACTGTATGGGGTTCTTGGCAAACATTTTGGACAGGTAACTCACGTACTGTACAAGAAGGCCGCTTAGAAGGACAGTCAAGAACTGTGCAGAGAGGAAGATGGATAGTCAGGGAAAGGACTAGACAAACTCGTAATGTGATTGTAGAAGAGGGGAGACAGACGAGAACAGGAACAAGAATAGAAGTTAGAGAGCAGTTTGATCGTGAATCTCAAGGTGATAGAACTGTAAGTAGAAGTATCATCCCATTTATGAGATCTAGAAATGTTGAATTTACTGCAAAATCATTAAAACCACTAACAAGAGTATATCCTTTCTTTGATGCTCAAAGTGTTTCTGAATATTGTGTGCCTAAATTAATTGAAATTAATATGCTTGAGGGTACATTCCAAGTTGGTGAAACTGTAAGAGGAGTATCCCAAACAAGTTGGAGTGGTGGTGCTGGACCAACAAACCTTATTACTTTTAGAGTTGCTCAAGCAAATCATAGAGAAGGTGAATATAATATTCCGACTAAGACATATCCAGATAATCCTTATACACTACAACCACTATCATCAACTTATTCTTCTACATCAACAATAGTTAATGTAGATACATTCTCATTATCTAATATGGATCAACCAGAATATACTGGTTATATACAGAATCAAATGATTTTAGTTGGTCAAAGTAGTGGTGCTCAAGCACGAGTAAGTAATTTAAGATTGCTTAGTGATATTACATCTACACTTCAGGGGTCATTCTTTATTCCTGATACTACTAGAAATCCTTCTGCTCCTAGATTTGAAACTGGTAATAAGTTGTTTAGACTTACCAGTGATGAAGATGATGGTTTAAAAGCTTCTACTAGAGGTGATGATGAATTTAGATCAGAAGGATTCCATGATGTTGTTCAGGAAACTATTATTTCTACAAGAAATGCTTCTGTAGACATGGCAACAGTTACTGGAGAGCAAGGCACAACAAGAAGAACTGCTGAATCAGCATGGGTCAATTCTGGTTGGGCAAGGGTGGCTAATATAAGATTTTTGGGAGATCCACTTGCTCAAACATTTACTGTAGATGATGAGACTGGTGTATTTGCAACTAAAGCTGACATATACTTTAGATCTAAAGATGATATGGATGTTCCTATTAACTTCTCTATCAGAACTGTCGTGAACGGAACTCCTACTAAGACAATTGTTCCAGAGACTACTATTATCTTAGATCCTAGTGATGTTAATATTTCAAGTGATGGTTCTTTTGCTACCACATTCCAATTCAAATCACCTGTTTACTTAGAACCAAAACAAGAATATGCTATGGTTCTAATGTCCAATTCTGCCAAATATGAAGTTTATATTTCTAGGGTAGGAGAAAATGATTTAATCAGTGATTCTTTTGTAGGACAGCAACCATTTGGTGGTTCTTTATTCAAATCACAAAACGCTTCTACTTGGGAACCAAGTCAGTGGGAAGACCTTAAATTTACTCTTTATAGAGCAGATTTCCTTTCAGATGGAACTGTTGAATTTTATAATCCTGAATTATCTACAGGAAATGGTCAAGTTTCATTACTTGAGGGTAATTCATTATCATTTACTTCTAGAGAAGCAAGAGTTGGTATAGGAACTACAATTGCT
>TARA_R100001443_G_scaffold72179_1_pt1 | contig 23253 bp, 45 predicted proteins | sample TARA_R100001443 | Tara Oceans TARA_R100001443 (sample SAMEA2622142) | marine metagenome | biome: marine biome (ENVO:00000447); feature: deep chlorophyll maximum layer (ENVO:xxxxxxxx); material: "saline water (ENVO:00002010), including plankton (ENVO:xxxxxxxx)" | depth 50 m
TGACAAAGAGCGCATCTTTTACGGGTTATCATTTAATCACCCTTTGATGCCTTCGGACTTCATTGATTTACCGTATTTATCATCTAATAGTTTCAATAACTCTTTATCAAAACTATCTCTTGATGGGGAACCTCTATGCCTACGACTATCGGTAGGATATTCATACAATCTATTTTGAAACTTTTCTGGTTCTTTCACTACCCACTTAATATAGGTATTATGTCCTCCGGCTTCAATTAATTGTGTTTTATAACCGTTTTTAGATAAAAAGTCAGCAATCTCTTCTGTCTGCCCTTTATTTTCTTCTCCATCATCAAACCCAAACTTATCAAAAGCATCCATCCAATTCATAGTCGGTGTACTTCTTTTTCTTGCATCTGATGGGATAAACCCAACTTTAATTATATCTTCCCAATTCATTTATTCCACCAACATTGAATCAATTCTTTTTAAAACTATTTCTCTAAATAACTTAATCAATTCCCTTTCTTTTAGCATTTCGGGGTCTGGTAAATCCTCTTGAAACTCTTGATAGGCTTCAAATATATTGTCATTAAGATACCCTATTGCTTTCTCTAAATCCATCTTTTCTCTATACTTATCTATAAGTGACTTTATTTTATCATCTTTCATTATATCTTCCCAATTCATTGTATCACCTCGCCATTCTAATAGCATCTTCTTTCCAAACTTTAATTACATCTTGGGTTTTATCTCTATTAGGATAACTTAACATTCCTTTATCTATTTTGTAAGTGCCTTTACCACTCTTCTGTTTAACAAAATAATAGTAAGTATGATTTACTTTACGATATATTCTTTTAGGAAAAGGCGTACCCTTTTTCTTTTTCATTATATCTTCCCAATTCATTTTACCACCTCAATATATCTTGCCATGATTTTTTAATATCTTTCCATGTATCAGAAGGAGGGTCTGACAATCCCCTTAATCTCAAATAGTAGCCATTTCTAACTTTAATATTTTCTTGGCGACCTCTTGCGATAACTTCTTTGATGAGTGTTGCCATTACTTGAGTGCTTATTTTACCGATTCGGTATTCTTTAATTTCTTGAGCAAAATCTATCTTTTTATTTGTTGCTGCATAGATAAGCAATTTCTGTTCTTTTTCATTAGCAACTGTAAATGTTTCTGCTCTCAATGCGTTTGCTATTGCTGTAAGATTTATTTCACCACTGTCTTTAGGATAGAATCTAGGGTTCTTTATATTGTTAGTAACCCATTTTCTAATTCCTCCCAACAATGCTAATGCACTAGCCCTTCTAACTCCGATAGTGTATAGGTCAATACCTTCCTTTTCTAACTCTTCAATGGCACTGTCAACAATATCAATAAGACCCTTTTCAATTCCCAAATCACCCTGACCGAATAAAGCCTGTGCTAATGGAGGATTAGCCGTATTTTTCTTTTTATTAGACCATCCTGTTTTAACTTTATATCCTTTATCTGGATATTTAGCAACAAAGTATTCATCAACATAGTGACCGTAAATAGGTTCTTCATCATCACTTGCAACAACGATTGTTTTGTCACCTCTTTTAACTTCATCAAATGAAACGGGAGTATGGAAAAGAATATTTCTAGGATTTAATTTACTATTAGGTTCTTCAAAGATAGCCAATTTATCTTGTATCTTTTTCAAGTCTTCAAGATTTTCTTTGGTAAAAACCTGCTTTCCTTTGATGGTATCGCTTATATCTTTAAGGACTTCAAATACTCCTTTTTTACCTGTATTTCTAGAATTAGGTCGTCTATATGCGGCGGTAACATGTTGTTCTAATTGACCGAATAAAGTAGGAGGGACTGCTCTTTTTCCCTGTTTAGTTTCTCTCCCTTCGGATTGAATGTCGTTAGCACTAATGGTTTTACATTTACTTTCCCATTTTTTATAGTCTGCAATAAAATCTAAAGTGGGACTATCAATAGTATTGCCCGAACCATCACTGCTTCGTGCTTTCTTCTTACTCGGCATCTTCTTCATCCTCCTTCTTTTTGTGTGAATATCTTAAATTAATAATGTTGGGTGTAGCAGTGCTAACTGCCCCTGCTTCTCTTAGTAGGACATCTGTATAAGAAGGTTGGTGCTTTCTAACGCTACCCATAACTTCTTGCAATATTTTACTTAGGCTATAAGATTCAAAATAATGTTCTCCATCAACATTAACATAATATTTTCCTCCGCCCTTTTGACTAACTTTCACAAAGCCGGTATCGTGGTGCAATTGCATATTACTACCCCTTTTACCAACAGTACCTTGAATCTCGCCGTCTAAATCTAGTGCCTGTAAAAACTCTCTAGGAGTCATCATTTTAATAATATCAAACCAATTCATTCAAATTCCTCCTGTAATTCGGCCCAAGCAATACCTTCTTTTTCTTGGTATGAATCATCCATCATTTGTATAGTAGTTTTCAAATCTTTTACACTAACTAATAATTCATTAAGTATTTTATTAATTTCAGTGTTTCCGGCTTCATTATCTTTAGAATGATATATGTCTTTTAATTTCGTACGAATATAACTTAGTGATTTTTGTATTTCTTCATGGTCTTCTAAAACATCTGCTAATCTAGTCATTCCTGAAAAACTAGTTTCTTTTTTTAGAAAGGTTTGCCAAGACATTGTTTCCCCTCAAATATTTTCATCAATAAATTTAACGCTAGAATCAGGGTTTTCAGCAAACATTGACGCTTTTTCAACTAAATTAAATGCAGCCCTAGCAATCTTGTGAAATTGTTCATTAGTCCTTTTTAATTTACCCGTTAACTTATTCCATTCCTTCTTTTCTTCATCTGATAACATATTGTAGGTTCTTCCTCTTGTCATCAAACCTAGTTTAAGACCGATACTATTGGTTTCATCTCTCAACTTTTCTAAATGCTCCCCTGCTTCTAATATTTCTTCTGTTATGGATTCATAGTCCTTTTTCAAAATGTTTTCCCATGTCATTTAGTCCCTCTCCTTTTCATTTTTGATAACATACTCATTAATTCTTTAATGTCACCTGCTAATAAAGAATCTAATTTATCAACTTCAACTATTAATTTGTTATCCTTATGCCTCATGAGGGCCTTGTATAATGTACCCTTATCTCCTATTATTTTTAACTGATGAGCATAAACTTCCTGTTTTACTTTGTGTACTTTGGCATAATATTCAATATTAAAATTATCTGTACCATCCATACCTCCATGACCTAAAGCATATTTACCTTCTAATATCTGCTTAATCGTTTTTCTCATATAGTCAGCCGACATTTCTTTCAGTATGTTTTCCCATGTCATTTTTTACCACCTGTAATCAAATCTTTATTTGTTTCTTTTTCTGCTTTATCTAAATCTTTAGACTTAGCATCAAACCAAGTGTCAAGTAATGTGCATCGAGTCATATTAATCACCTTACAAATTTAATTTTTGCACCGGTAGTTGCTTCTAAATAATCATTAATAATCATTTTCATTATTTCAGGTTGTATAAACTTATTTGTTTCTGCATCAATTTCAGGTATAGCCCTCATAAACTTATTAAATAATTTTCTTGCTTCTAATATTTCCTCAGAAAACTTATCTTCTAAATCCTCATCTTCTTTTCTAATCTCATCTTTCCATGTCATTTTCTCACCTATCCTTTTCCTTGGTATATGTACCATCCCTAAACAATCTTGGTTCGTCAACAGTGTTAAGAGTTGACCGCATAGCCGCTATGTATCTAGCAAAGATTTCGGGATTCATTAAATGCTTTTTTGCTTCTTTAATCTGATATTCTACTACTGCACCTATGTCACTTTTAGCAAATGTAGGATTATCTTTCATTAGGTTAATGAATTTACTTAATACTCTTCTTCTTTTAGGAAGAGTTTCTTCTATTTCTAATTGAATGCGTTTATTCTTTCTTTCGATAACATCTTTTTCACCCTGTTCTACATCTTTGGGTGCAAATCGCCTTGCATCCGAAATAGCCTCTTCTGTGCTTATTTTCAGTATATCTTTCCATGACATATTAATTTCTCCTAAAATTTGTGGCGCATTTTTTAAGGCTTGTATATTCCTTTATCCATTACTTCTTTTAGCCATGCGTCTTGGGCTTTTAACGGTGCTTGCATGTATATTAGTTCTGCTATATCTTGAACCAAATCCAATAACTCTTCTCTATCGGCTTTCTTTATTTCTTCTTTCCATGTCATATTAATCACCTAAAAAATGGGTTATTAGGGTCGTCGCCCCGCCATTGTCGAGCAGTACCAAAAGTCCTTCTTTTTGGTAATAGATTATTTGCTTCTTCAACAGTTAAACGCAAATCCTTTTCAACATCGGGATTACGATATATTCCTGTTTTACCGATTACTTTGAATAATAGATAGCGTTTACCATCTAATTCTAACTTTTCAGGCCACTTTAATTCTTTAATTATTTCTTCCCATGTCATAATAACCCTTTTCCTGTTAATTGCTTAAAATAGAATTTGTTTTTCAAAAATTGTGGCGGAATTTTTTTGGCACTAGCGTCAGCATTTTTTTATTAATTAATGTATTCCCAGAATAAAATCTTAATCATTTAATATAATCATTTAATATTTAATGTAGTTTGTGTTGTATTAGATGAATAAAGATTAGTTAGTTTATTCTTCATTATTTGTAAATCTTTGCTTATTTTCTTTAACCTAACCTTATTCTCTTCAGTGGTTTGTATGTTCTTTTTGCCTGTATTTACTTTAATATCCGAAATTACTTCTGTCAATATCTGATTAATACCTTTTACCATACCTTCTATGCTATCCTCATCTGGCATGTATTCTCGTATTAGCCGAGGCTTGTTAATCATATAATAATGCCGGTTTAATGGCGAAATAATTAACCTTCAAATGCTAATATTGGTTAATTAACCGTTAAATACAGGCATTTTAATGTTAATATACAAATATAAAAATTTGGACAAAGCCATATGGTTGTATAATTAATAATATCAGCCAATTAATATTAAAAGCATATGGTAGCAACTTTGGGAATGAGGAACGAATGGCTACCCTATTAATAGTTTAGTGAGGTATATTAGTGGCTTCGGGGATTGAAGCATTAATCATTAACAATTAGGAGTTGATTAATAATGGAACAAAAAAAGTGGAACGAAAAATACGCCATGATTAACGCATGGCTTGATGAAAATGACGCAGGTGCTATGGGACAAGTTATTCGAGTTAATCTCGAAGCAGGTAATGAAGCACAAAATGACGATGACAGAAATAGATTTTGGGAAGCAGTAAGGGCTTTGTGTAAGGTTCTTCCAAATAGCCCAATTAAAAAGGGTCGTGGTTCAACACTACCTAATGAGGTACAGGCTGTTCTTGACTCAATATCCGATGAAGTCGCACAAGCCGCTAGTGATTTTTTTGCTATTGGTGACATGAATATGCTTCTATTGAAGCATGGTAAATCTGGCGGTGGTTTATTCACTGCTGATGAGTATTCAACACACATGTCAAGCACAGTAATTAATTCTCTCAAAAAGAGATACAAAGAACAAATCTGGGACGGTAGCCGTAAAGGTCTATTAACCCAAACATTCCCCGTTGCGGAGGTTGACGAGGAAGAATGATTGATGTTTTAATCCCCAAGCCCCATTTACTCGCAAATAACCCGCATAGGACTAATAATTCCGATTCTTATTTAAATATCTGTATGATTATTTAGCCTATGCGGGTTATGCCTTATTTTTTTATTTTAGGGTAGTAAAACCAAAGTTTATTCATTACATGAATATTTATTACCATATGGTTGCATCTTTGAGCAACCATACATATAGTTCTGATAATCATTTTAATGGCTCAAAGGGATTGAGTTAGTGTTAATGGAGTTAATACAGGAGATGAAGAAGAATGGAAGAAGATAAGTGGATTAGTAAGTCTAACGGAATAAGAGCATGGCTTGAGCATAATGATGCTGGGGCTATGGGAGCAGTAATAACAGTAAACTTGGATGCTGGCGACGATGCCGCATCCGATGAAGATAGAAACCGTTTTTGGGAGGCAGTAAGGGCTTTATGCAAGACCCTCCCAAACTCGCCAATACAGAAAGGTCGTGGCTCAACATTAGACCCTGCGATTCAAGCGTGTGTGGATGGTGTGAGCAACCGCATTCAAGATGCCTTTGTCACAATTTCTGACGCTGAATTGCTTCTTGAAGTTATGCTACCTCATGGTAAAACAGGTGGAGCATATGCGGATATTAAGGCTTTAGCGAAAGATATGGCTACAAAAGCAGTTAGAGTATTGAAGGCGGCTTTGAAAGAAGACCGTTGGGACGGTACAATGACTAAAGATGGACTAACAGGCATGACTCCGCCTATGAAGTCTAATTCCTCAGATAATGAGGAAAACGGTGAAACCGAATCGGAGGCCGCCGTGTGATGCTAATTCAATCCCTTTCAGCCCCAATTAAACTCATCGGGCAATCGAATACTAGTTAAAAAGAAAATAAACTGAACAATGTCAATGCGATTAGATGAGCAAAGGCGGATTATGAAAAGAAGAACGAAACCTCTTTCATAATCCGCCTTTGTAGCCCATTTTTTTACAAGGTTGTGCCTTAATACTGCGTATTCCAAAGTTAGTCACAACCATATGGTAAGATATGAAATTCTTTGAAATGAAGATATGACCATAAAAAAAGACGGAGAAAAAGTGAAGCATATTTCATCTTCACTTTTTCTCCTAATTGGTATGTGTATGTATTCACTTTGTAATGCGAATAGATTCAATTTGTAGTCCGTGATTTTCAACTTCATCACATAGGTTCTGGATGCTAGCCACACCTCTTCCTCTAATTGCACCTTTCACATGGACTGCTTCTCTGATATTACTTCTAGCAATCGAAATCAGATTCCTCATCAATTCTTTTGATGCTAATTCCATAGAAGTAAAAACTCCGATTTCTTGTGTTCTGTTTTCGCCACGCCTAGTGGTATATTTCCTAATTAGTCGATATATTGTTTTGTTAGCCAAATACATTTCATCACCAATAATATACTTAATTATATTTTAACAAGGTAGGCTCACAAAGAAGCCTACCATATGGTTTGAACTTTGTCAAACCTTATTTGTAGTAATATTCTAGATAATTACATGGAAACCGAAAACACATGGATTGTTAGAGAAATTACATGGGGAACAAAAGTTCACTCAGATAATACTATACTAAGACAAGAATGCACCCATTATGAAGATAGAGATAAGATGTTTAGAGATTGGAGAAACCGTGACCCTCCTTTTAATCAATGGGCTATGAATATACAAACATTAGTTATCACATCAAATAAGTTTGTTCAGTTTGAAGCATATTTGTATTGGCTAGAAAATCAAGGAGATGAAGAAGAATGAATCACTTAGAAAAACAAATAGACAGAACAATGATGGAAATAAGCAAATGCCAAGAATTAGATATGCTACACCTATTCAGAAATTGTCAGTTAGAAATAATAAAGAGATTACAGTTTTTTCTGGAGGATTGCGAATGAGTTGCTATGAATGTGGTAGTAATAACCTAGAAACAGAAATGAATGAAAGCACAGGTAATTGGTTCATCTGCTGTAAGGCTAAGGCTTGTGGTTGGGTTATGTTGTATGACATGTATAAAGCCCAGAGAGATTTATTCGGGTAGTCTGTCAATTGGTGGGCTAAGGGAGAATTAGGGGGTAAAACCCCTAATTCTTTCTTTTTTTATTTTCAATGGGGTAGTGTCAAAGTACACTACCATATGGTGTTATCTTTGGGACACCCTATTAGTAGTATAACGAAGCATATTATTGTTCCAAAGGGTTTTGCAAGACTTGGCGGGACAGTCGTTAGCATAATGCACCTTCCCATCGGTGTAATGCAGACTTTCACTTCTGTAATGGAAGCGTAGCGATTATCGAATGTTCAAATGAATGCCGATAGTTGAACCGAAGCATGTTCACCCGACAAAGGGGTGCATGGGATAATTACCCATGAATGTAGAAAGTAGTACGGGGCCATCAATTGATAAAAGCATATTGAAAGATGGAAACTTAGTGATGCAAGATAATTCACCCCTGTTACAAGACCTCAAAAGGGATTCTTGTACGACACCTTTTTTGAAAGTGGGATATTCTCAACAGTATCGAGAATATCCCGCTTTCTCCTTTTTTATGGTTTATCCACTAATTCGAAAGAACCGTTCAATAAACCATATGGTTGTAACTTTGTGGAAAGCCTAGAAATAGTCCATATTAGGTTATTAATGGTGAAAACCATGGATATAACATACAACCGAAGTTTAACTTGTGGTTCGTCTAGTATCAGAATTGAGGCATGTAGCGATGTTCAAGAGCATATGCCTCAAATTCTAAGATTCCTAGCCGGATTTATCAAGTCTGATAACAGCCTGCCAGATGATGAAAAGATTAGAATTGACCAATTCGACAATAATCGAAGTGGTCTTTGTTTGACGCTAAAAGGTCGAGGATTGACCTTCAAAGCAGTCAAGAAATTGCAGAAATTCGCTGCAAAATTTACAGACATTAAACAAGGTTGAATTTCCTTAGTTTGTAATTGCCTCCGAAGGGGTAGGGTACTCGCTAGTTAGAGTACCCTGCCTCTTCACTTTATTTTTTGAGGTTCGTTCCCCGAAAGTCCCACTATCACCAAGAACAATACTATTAGAGAGCGATTGATTGGAGGCAATAAATCAATACTCGAATAATGAAACATTGTTTAGTATTCTTTTCAATTGACCGTATAAGAAATAGGTATAGGTATAGAATACTCATATGATATACCATATAATATATCATGCAAAAAATGTTTCCACCCATGTTTCCATTTGTAATTAGAAATAAAATTGAAGAAACTTAGGGGTTGTGCAACATAACCCCTAAGAAATTAATATTATTCTATTATTCCATTATTCCATACCATACATACACAATCTCCCCCCTCTCTCTTGATTTGCTCTTGTTTTACTCTCTCTCTTGTGAGATAGTGACCCCCCTTTTTGAGTGGAATAATGGAAATATCTCAAAACCCCTAGAATCTTCAAGGTTGTGTTGCACAACCCTTGAGTTTCTTACGCCATTATTTTTCCGAATATTTTTCCGATGGAATAATGTTTTTGAGTAAAAAAAATCAATTATCTCCATTAATAGTAATTACATGACATCTTAGCAAGACAGCGAAATAGGTGATTTTGACTCCCTTTATATGGTGTTAGGATATGGAGAGTCTGCCCCCAAAAGGCGGGGTAGGATATGAGAATATGGATGATGTAAAATGGGACAGTATCGTTATTGAAACGAATGAATACCTAGAAACAGACGCAATTGATGGAGCATTAAAGCAAGTAGTACAACTACACCTTCAAGTGGGTCAAGATAACCCGAACGAAAGAGATGCTGCTGCAAATGCGCTAAAAGCACTATTGAAAGGCCGAGATGGTTCACCATTTGGTCGCAAAGGTGCAAAGAGCGCAATTCCAACAAGTGTTAGAGTAGTAATTGACCGCATTTGCGGTGTCGTTGAAGAAGCGGCAGTTAGTTACTACAACCACGATGGAATTATGGCGGCTCTTTGTCTTCGTCATGCTAAATCCGGTGGCGGTCAATATGACGATGCCGGAGAATATGCAAAGGCACAGGCAAAGAAAGCACGAACCCTTCTAAATAGAATGTTCAAAGAACAATCTTGGGATGGTAGCGTTGAATCGCTTTTGTCAAGTGAATCTTCTGAAGAGTGAATATAATACTCTTTAGATAATTTAGTTTCACCCTAACGGGTAATTGCCCTCATCGGGAGTTCGCTCTCGGTGGGGGCTTTTTTTTATTGTGTATTAAGAGGCAATAGATTTGTATTAATTTATTAAAAAGGAGGGTGCGCTCGACCTGACCCGCACTATAAGTAGTCCGGCCCTCCCTAACATTGATGAAAAATATGGTGACATCAATCGGTCTTAACAACCAATTATGCAACATTCTTTCATTATGGAAGAAGTCGAGGGACATGGGGCTACGAAGAGTAATATGTCCGATTTAATCGGATTGTCCCTCCTTCTTCCTCTTGGGCTATTGGCGCAGTCAGGTAGCGCAACGGGCTTTTAATGAGGTTTTACCAAAGTAATAAACGAGAACTTGCTTATCAATGGTTAAGTGTTTCTTCTTTACATAACTCGTTTTCCTCAAAAGATACCCGTTGGTCGTCGGTTCGAACCCGACATAGCCCGCTTATTCAAGTGTTAATACACATTTCACCGTCTGAATTATTCAGACATTCACATTCCCTAATAATAAAAATAGGAGGAAATAAAAATGATAACAGGAACGCAAGAACAAGACGCAATTTGGAATGAAATAGCAAACGGCACTAGTCACATTATTGTTGACGCAGGTGCAGGTGTTGGTAAAACATTCACAATAGTTGAAGGAGCAAATAGAGATGACGGACATAAGAAGGCTTTTTTATGTTTTAATAAATCTATTCAGACAGAATTAGCAGATAGATTACCAGAAGGTGTTGAAGCAAAGACTTTTCACGCTTTAGGGTTTGCTGCATTAAGAAGTGCTGGAATTAGAACTAAAGTAAATAACTTCAAAGTAAAGAATATTATTGATGATATGTTAGGTCGTGATTTCTATGCTCAACCATTGATTAAACTAATTAGTTTGATTAAAGGTTCAATGCTTAAAGAAAATGACAATGCAGGTATTTACAGTTTAATTGATGAATACAACATTGAATTTAAGTCAGACCGTGAAGAGTTAATCGCTATTGATGCTATTCCAGCCATTCTTACCCAATGCAAGCAGAATACTGCTATGATTGATTTTGATGATATGATTTGGCTACCTTTGGTATTAAACATGCCATTACCAACCTTTGATACACTATATGTTGATGAAGCACAAGACTTCAATGAAATGCAAAGAGAGTTGATTTCTAGATGTGTTGCAAATGGCAGATGTATTATTGTGGGCGACCCAAATCAAGCAATTTATGGATTCAGAGGCGCAGACTCAAATTCAATGGATATGTTTGTTAAGAGATTGGAAAAGGGTGATAGAGAAATCAAGCGTTTTTCCTTGAGTTTAACTTGGAGATGTCCTAAGACTGTTGTTTCAGAAGCAAATAGATATGTCAAGAACTTTTCTTGCCGTTCTGATGCGGCAGATGGAATGGTTGTTGAGAATGCACCGTTTAATCCACAAGCAGGTGATATGGTTCTATGTAGATATAACGCACCTTTGGTTTCAGCGTTTTACGATTTGATTTTACAAGGTAAATCTGCATATGTTCTAGGTCGAGATATGACAAAAGGGCTGATTAATTCAGTTAGAAAAATCACTAAGAATGATAATATGGGTTCAGAAGAGTTTTCTGAATTGCTAGCACAGGACTTCAAGTTTACTTATGATAAGTTGATTGCGGCTGATAAGGTTAATCAAGCAAACAACCTTGAAGACAAGTATGAATGCTTGAAGATTTTTGCTAGTATGGCTACTACTGTTGGTGGAATTGTAAATGAAATCAAGAGAGTATTCGATAATAACGATGAAGGAGAGATTATGCTATCCACTGTTCACAAGGCTAAGGGTCTTGAAGCGGATAATGTATATATCTTGGCAACCGAGAGGATGCCTCATCCAAAAGCAACAAATCCTAGAGAAGAGAGAAACATTTGCTATGTAGCAATTACAAGAGCAAAGAGAAATCTATTTTACTGTGGGCCAAAACCAAGGAGTTGAAAATATGAATAAATATAATATAATGATAAAAGCACTAAATGAATGGGAGATAACTAAAGAAGTAGCGTGGGATAAAGGCACTAAAAGAGTAGTGTTCCTAACAGATGATTCTTTGGACTTATCTAAGATAAATGCAGATAATGTAATTTATTACAGCAGGTATAGCGAATGGGCTAGAATGTTTATGGGGTGCATTTGAATGAATGGAAAGGAAGTAAGAATAATGCTTATGACTTGTAAAGGATGCGAAGCAACGGCAGAATACAACATACATAGTAGTGTATCTTTTGTTGATGCTAGTCGTGCTTTGAATGCAAGATGTACTTGTGTGGAGGAATGAATATGGGATATAGAAGTGATGTTTGGATAATAACAAGAATAGAAAACACAGAATTAGTTAATATTCTGAAAGATGATGCGAAAGATGAATTATGGGATGAATTTGAACTAGGCACTATTAAGATGTATAACGGTAATAAGGTGAAAATACTACTTGCTAAAGTCAGTGATGTTAAATGGTATGAAAGTTATCCTAGTGTTAGACAAATCATGGATGCCATGCACCGCATTGAAGATAATGAATCTTATGGATTTATCAGAATAGGCGAGGAATGGAATGATATAGAATCATTTGGTTATCCTTATGATTATGGTTTGAGTTTAGAAAGATATGTTACAACTACTGCAAGATTTCTAACAGATGAAGAAATTTGTGAATGTAATAACTTAGACCATCAGACACTAAATGTTGATTGTCCTGTAAATAATAAGGAGGAATAAATATGGTAGGATTATGGAAAATGGAAAGTAAAAAGCCAGATTGTGCTTTTTGTAATATACAAGCAGATACTTATTGCGACAAAACAGGTAAACCTGTTTGTTCTAAGTGTTCAACGGTAGTGCCTGTTTCCCCAAGTGTAAGCGATTCGCTTATTCAAATAATAGCGAAGAAACATGCACCAAAGAAACATATAGGTAAGTGCATTGAAGCATCATTAAGCAGAGGTGAAAATTATGAGTTTTGAAAAAGAATGGAATAAGAAGGCGAAAAAGATTTACAAGAATGCAGTTAATCACGGTTTTTGGAAAGGAGAAGTTAATGATGGTGAGCGTATGGCTCTAATTCATGCGGAGATTTCCGAAGCACTAGAAGCACTTAGAGAAGGCAATCCTACTTCTAATAAGATTATGGAGTTTAGTAATCTTGAAGAGGAATTAGCAGATGCAGTAATCCGTATTATGGATTATGCCTTTGGTAAAGATTTAGATGTTGCCGGTGCTGTTGTGGCTAAGATGGAATATAACGAAAGCCGTGAGTTTATGCACGGTAAAACCTTTTGAGGCGAAAATATGAATGCAATTCAAAAAATTAATCTTGAAAGATGGGCGAGTAAATATCTTGATGATGTTACTTTGTTAGTCGAAGAAGGAGATATACTGTATTTGACAGTAAATAATAGAAAGGTAGGTATTATTGCCTATCAGAAATTGATTCCACACAATTAGGGAGATAATGCTCTGGTCGGCATCGACCTAATGTGGAAAAAGGGTTTGCTAATAAAAAGAGAACAATATTATAGCGATTTCATTGATAGGTCGTTGAGGGGAGTTTAAGCACATTTCATGTGAATACTACTTACTGAGTAGGTGCTTCTAGCCCGTAAATATGACATAATTCTCTTTTCCCATTAAAGCAGGTTTTCTAGTTAAAAATAACAATTTTTACTCTTAGTATAGATAATAGGCGTACTTCCTATGAGTTATTTTCCTGCGCCTTTAGGTGATAATATGAAGATAATAGAATTTTTTAGAAATAGATGGAAAAAGGAGCCGGTAATACCTGTTCCTAAATGTACTAGATGTGGATTAAAAGCATCTTGTGAAATGGTAACTTCTTTCAAGCATAGGATTGAAGTTATTGAATTTAGACTATGCGAGGATTGTATGGCAGAATATAATGCCATGTATAATTCACGGTGGATTCCACCACCCATAAAAAAGGAGGAATAAATATGAATATAGAAATAAAATATGGCAGTACGATATACAATAATAATAAAATGGCGAAATATGTAAAATATACTTTTGTTACATTGGGACTTTTGAAAGAGTTTTGGGAAGCAAGAACCGAAGAAGATGGTGATTGGAAAGCAAATTTAGATAACCTACACATTACTCATCAAACATGGATTCATTCAGATGAATTTTTTGCGGAGAGTGAAGAAGAATGAGTGAATGTTTAGAATGTAAAGGTAAAGGGTATGTTATTGAACCCGACCACCAACATGATTGTATGATTAAGCGAGAGTGCATAACTTGTATGTTGGATGATAATTATAGAGAACACTTGGCCTTTGAAATGGCAAAGTTAATTAGTGGTTTAAGCAATCAGAAACTAGCACAGACAGTTGCTAGTCTATTGGTTAATCACAGCAAATATATTAGTAACCCACAAGATTTCCTACATGATATTGAGAATTATATTGCTCATAAGAATGTAAGAAACTTGTTTGCTTTAGCAGGGGGAATTTGAATGACTAGAGAACCAAAAACGAATGTGGAATTTAGAGTAGTAAATACGGCGGATTTACCGCCAATTGTAATATCGCAGAATGAAAATGACGAACCTAAAGTGGTGCTAAATACTTATCACCGTATATGGATAAGTCTGAATAGAAAACTAATTGCTGGAATAGTGGATAATTTGCCGGAAAAGATTGATATGATTTTGACGGGTTATCTGCAAGAACAGCGAAGGTTTGAGATAGATGATTTGGAGATGATGAATGATGGTTGAAACTATTGTAGCAAAAAGAAGTTTAGGTAATGGTCGTTGGGATAGAAAACTGATGGAGAGGATGGTTGAACTATCTAATGCTGATAATTACGAAGAAGCGAAAGAAGAATGGATAGCCACAGGTAGGGTTTGGTGGGGTAATTATACCACTAATACACCTCCCGATTGGGTGGCTAATTCACAAATGGGTCGTGGTAAATGTCTTTGCGGTCATTCGGTTGTATATCATTTTGAAATAGTTAATACTGAAAATGGAGTAGTCGAATGTGTTGGTTCAGACCACATCAATACCTATCTAATTATGAAAGAAATCTCTAATAGAACAGGGAGAGATGTTTCTGATATTACAGAAGGTGAAATTGATTCATGGATTCAAGAAAGGACTAAGACTATGATGGCTAAAGCATGGATGCACCAAAACGGTGAACAATTCAATAGAATATATGAAAAAATTAAGGATGCTGATGTTTTAATTAATGTAAAAGGACAGCCTCAATTAGTTTGGAATAGTGGAGAAAACCGATATAAATATCATTCTCGCCTTAGAAAAAAGGGTGATGGTTCACCCACAGATACTTGGTATCGAATGGCTTCTATTGTTTGGAGATGGGAACACCCAAGTAATTCAAGGGCGCAATCGAGAACAAGAGGTTATCCAACAGATAAGTTATGGCAAGATATGATTATTTTTGATGCCTTCTTTGATATTAAACACAAAGAAAGGTGTGATTCTCTAATGAAAAGTGCCGAAGATAGAACTGAACATTATCTTAAACAAATGCAATTAAGGATAGAAAGACAAGAAAGAAACCGTATCGCCGCTTTAGAAAGACAAGCCGCTTGGGAAGCAGGTAGGCCCGAAAGAGAGCGTAAAGCCAGAATTGCTAGAGAAGAAAGAGAAAGGCGACAGCGTGAATTTGACAAGCAAAAGGTTGATTCTGCTAAAATAAACTTAGCACGGCCAAGTAATAATTTGTTTATACAAATGTGTATGTATTATGGTTTAAGACCCTTTGATATATCTTTAGCAACGAGTGATTGGGAATATAAATTCCTATCCGGTATTAAAAATCAATTGTCTGAGAAGAGAGAATTGACGAGTAGTCAATTAAGTAAACTAAAAGACATTTGTAGTAAAATGATTACTCCAGCCCAAATTAAATATTTAGAAGATTTGGGCTATTGCCCCGAAGAAAATTCGGAATGGAGAGAGGGTTTAACCCGAAAACAGGCAAGTAATGAAATAGAAAGAATGAAAGAGGAATAAATATGGGAATAATGAAGGAATTAATAGTAGGAACAGTAGCCGTAGTAGCGGCTTCAACAATGATTTGGCCTTTGGCCGCTTTAGCCATCGGGGGAAATGAGGATGACAAATGACTCCCTTTATAGGCAGACAGAACATGGAAAGAATAGAACGGAGATGATAGAATGATTAAGTTGACAATTTTGAATGAAACAGGACACACCGAATTGATAATGGCTTCTGATGAAGTAATTGAGCAGATTGATACGCACCCGACACATTGGGTGTTTATCAATGGCGAAATGATGTCTAGAGAAACTATTGGAGAGATTAATTGGGACACTGTTGAATCAGTCGATTTAACGCCAGCAATAGTTGGCGGTTAGATTCATAAACCAAACTATACTTTGCTACATTGGGGGAGGAATGAGGTCTTATCGGCCTTGTTCCTTCCCCTTTTTGTAGTGTGGTAAGTATGAATCTTAAACATTTTATGTCACCCGAAGCATTAAAAATATTATTTGAGTTAAACGGTTGGAATCTAACAGAGCCGATAATTCAAAATGAAGTGGCGGTTTTTACGCCAGACTTCTATCCCGAAGGATATATTATAGGTCGTGGAAAATACGGTGTAATATATGCCTCCGGTGAAACAAAAATCTTATTCAATAAAAAGGAGTATTCTTCTGTTAGTGTTTTACTAGAAGAATGCCCTTTTGCAATTAATAGTTTTGACGAATGGGAGTTCGTCATAGAGAAAGAGTGGGTAATTAGCAAAAAAGGAGAGTGGCTCTCTTCCTTTTCAACTCTATTCCAATTACCTAAAGCCAGCAAATATAGGTGTTAAACATGACAAATACAGCAATTGAAACATTGTCTGATATTACAGTGCATATGAAATATGCAAGGTATTTACCAGCAAAGAAAAGAAGAGAAACATGGAACGAAATAGTTGAAAGAAACCGTAACATGCACATTAAGAAATATCCAGAATTAACAAAAGAAATAGGTGAAATATATGAAAAATTCGTTAAAACAAAAAAAGTCCTCCCTTCTATGCGGTCTATGCAATTTGGGGGTAAGCCTATTGAGATTAGTCCAAATAGGGTTTATAATTGTGCTTATATGCCTATTGATTCCCTTTTATCTTTTAGCGAGGCTATGTTCTTGCTTCTCGGTGGAACGGGGGTTGGATATTCAGTCCAACGACACCATATTGAGCAATTACCGGAGATTCAGCAACCTAATCCCGAAAGAAAACGCAGGTATCTTATTAGCGATTCTATTGAGGGATGGGCTGATTCAATTAGAATCCTTTTGGAATGTTATACCGGAACTAGGAGTAGTAGCCCTATTTTTGATTATTCTGATATTAGACCAAAAGGAACTTTATTAAAGACTAGTGGCGGAAAAGCACCCGGTTTTCAGCCATTAAGGGAATGTTTAGTTAAAATAGAAGGAATACTTCAAAATAAAACTAATGGTTCTAAATTAGAATCTATTGAAGCACATGATATTATGTGTTATTTAGCAGATGCAGTGTTAGCCGGTGGTATTCGTAGGGCCGCTATGATTAGTTTATTCAGTGCTGATGATTCAAAGATGATTAGTTGTAAGTCCGGTAATTGGTGGGAGAATAACCCACAAAGAGGCCGTGCTAACAATTCAGCAGTTATTCTTAGACATAGAGTAACTAGAGAGTTTTTCATGGGTCTATGGGAAAGAATACAACATAGTGGTAGTGGTGAACCAGCAGTTTATTTCAGTAATGATAAAGATTGGGGAACTAATCCTTGTTGTGAAATCGCTTTGCGACCATATCAGTTTTGTAATTTAACAGAAGTAAATGCTTCTGATGTTGAAGACCAAGCAGATTTAGAATCAAGAGTAAAAGCGGCGGCATTCTTAGGAACGCTTCAAGCCGGATATACTGATTTTCATTATCTAAGAGAGATATGGAGAAAGAATACCGAAAAGGATTCTTTGCTTGGTGTATCTATGACAGGTATTGCTTCTAATGTTGTTGAAGGTTTAGATTTAGAAATGGCTTCATTTGCCGCTAAACAGGAAAACAAGCGTATTGCTAAAATCATTGGAGTAAAACCTGCGGCTAGAATTACTTGTGTAAAACCCGCCGGAACCACTTCTCTTGTATTAGGTACAAGTAGTGGTATTCATGCTTGGCACGATAACTACTACATGAGAAGAATTAGAGTAGGCAAGAATGAAGCAATCTATTCTTATCTATTGAATAATCATCCCGAATTAGTTGAGGATGAATATTTCAATCCCGAAGAACAGGCTGTTATTTCTATTCCTCAAAAATCACCCGAAGATGCAATAACTCGACATGAATCAGTATTTGATTTATTAGAAAGAGTGAAAAACTTTAGTATTCGTTGGGTTAGAACAGGACATATTGATGGACTAAATAGCCATAATGTTTCTGCAACCATTTCTGTAAAAGAAGATGAATGGGATGATGTAGGAGATTGGCTTTGGATGAATAGGCATTATTACAACGGTCTATCTGTATTGCCTTATGATGGTGGCACTTACAAACAAGCACCGTTTGAAACGATTGATGAGGAAACATATAATGAAATGATGTTAACTCTAACAAAAATTGATTTAACAAAAATCAAAGAAGAACAAGATGATACTAACCTAACAGGTGAATTAGCCTGTGCTGGTGGTGCTTGTGAAATTTAGGTGATTAAATGAAATCACGCAGAATTAGGCCCATTCGCCATATGAGTTTTATTGACTTTTCAAGAGTCATAATCTCTTATGATAATGCGTGGTCTGATTCTGCTAAAAAGAAAATTAAATTAGCACTTGACGCTTGTGCCGGTTTAGAAACTGAAATAGAAAAAAAATACAGGCTGTGGCAGACAGTTAAAATAGTATTATGGGAAATACCCGAAGCGGTGGAAATAGGCTTTACTGATTATGCGAGAAAAGCCTTTACAGAAAGACACGAAGCCCTACAATACCATGATAAAAACTGTACTGATTTCTATAACTGTAATATTTGTGATATAATGAAAAGGTGGTTTGAATGAAAGAAAAAAATCCCGAATACACAAAAAGCCCTTGGTCGTATAAAAAGCGAGTAGCCACAAAATGTAGGATTTGTGGAGGGCAATTACTTTTACCGGAAGACATGAAAAAAGAAATACATAAAGAATGTGCTAATAATATAAATGATAATAGTTACATGATGTGATACAATGAATAAATTAACAATAAGAATAAAGAGGCCAGACGATTCAAGAAACTATTGGACTACGGAAATTAGAAGCAATCTAGTTATGTCAACTAGAGAAGTACCGATACAATCCGATAGAAATGCGAAAGACCCTATACATTCGGCAATAACTTCCTTCTTCGCTTCTAATCTTAGAAGCCAAAGAAGAGGTCATTATCGTAGGTATGGTTTGTATTTAGATATACCCTCGATAGATTTTAATGAAGTGATTGATATTGGCGGTTGTTTAATAGCACTAGGAAAAAAAGGAAATAGATATACACTAAATGGTAAAACCGAAACTTTGCATACTATTTCCTCTGCTTTGGCTAGAGTTACTTTCAAATCTTGTTTTGAAAAAGATGTGAATAAACTTATGAAAGGATTGTATGCCTCTCTAAGTATTCCCGAAGATGTAAAGTATTGTCTAGAAAATAGAGTACCATTTCATTTCTTTGATGATTTCAAACGAACTAATGTTAGGCTGAATTGTCAACAGATTAGCAATAATGAAATAGCAATTGAAGTTAGTGATGGTATTTGGGGTACTATGACTAATAAAGAGTTAGAATCGTTTTGTGCTTATTATCTTCATGGTAAAAAGCGAAGTAAAAAATGGATGTTTTGCCCTCCCGAAACTCTTTATGAAAGAACAGTGGGAGTTAAACCAAAGGTTTCAGATAGTAAATTAATGATTGAATTTCTGAAACAAAACAGGCAACAGGATATTGTCGAAGATAGGGCTAAACAATTAGTTAGAGAAATGGCGGCAAAATATCCTGATAGGCTAAAAGTAATCTATGAAGAGGATGAACCTGTTACTATGTATGTTCGTGGTAAAGGTTGGGATTGGAAACTTACGAATAACAAATATAAATCAGATATTCAGATGGTTTCAACATTTGTTTATTCAACACCCGATAATGAAATACACTTCGCCGCACGAATGCAAAAGTGGCATGAAGAATGTGAAGAAATATTAAGAAGTCTTCCTCCCGATGTAGGGGCTATTGACAATAGTAATGAAGATGAAATCAAAATGCCACCAAAACCAACTAATGAACCTAAATGGAAAGGCCCAATATGTATTGATAATATGTCAAGCGGTTCTTCTTTAGGCGACCAATTTGTAGCAAGGGCGTTAGCACTTTTTAATGATGTAATGACCGTGCAGATAGTTAGCACGATTAATAGATATATTTGTAATGATAAAAATACGATAAGAGTTGATTTTAATGAAATGCAGTGAATGTGGTTGTTTAGTATTTAACTATAATGAAAGATTAGGAGAAACAGAATGTAGCGATTGTGGCTTAGTAGTCGTTACTGAATTGTTTGAAGAAACTGTTAGAATGGTAAATGATGGAAACATTGTTCATTCTGCCGAAAGGGGAGAATTAGGTTCCATTATAACAGGAAAGGGTTCTTACAAGTTTAATAAAAGAGGGATGAATAACACTATCCCTAAACATATTTCAGCAGGACTCCGTACCTGTAATATGATTTTATCCTCTATTCAAATAGACCACCCTCTTAAAGATAGAGTTAAGGAATGCTATTTAGAAGCACAGAAGAAAGGTCTTTTTGGTAAAATAAAGTTAGAGGCTAGATGTACTGCTACTGTCTTTTATGTACTTAAAGAGAATAGAACCCCTATTCCTATGAAGAAATTGTGTTCGCAATACTCTTGTTCAACAAGGATAGTAAATAGATTAGTGCAAAAAATGATTCATCATTTTAAGAATAAAAATATTCTTTATGGTGCAGACCCTTCATTTATGCTCAAGCAAACTTGCTCTAAGATTACTGATGAGGTAATGTTCTATTCTAATGCTATGGATTTGCTGTTGAAATTAGAACCTATTATAGAACATAATTGTTATCATAAATCAAAGGCATATTACGCAAGTGTATGCTGGGTAGCAACAAATATGTTTAGATATTATGGTGTAACAAGAAATGATATTTCTGAAAGCACAGGTATTTCCTTATCAGCAATAGGAAAGACAAGTAAAAAATTAATTCAAATGTTAGGATATAATAAAATGTCCGAAATTAAAGGCCGAGATGTAATAGAATATGGTGATATAAATGACAGTAAGAATGAGAGAAGTAATACCAACGAGTGAACATAGATATTGGAAAAAGGATTTTCTGAATACCTATGTTAGTACAAATAACAAAAGAAAGGAGTATTGTAAACAGCAGACTCTTTTGGGTCGTAAAGACACATACAAGATATATGAAGAAGCAAGGAGGAAATTTCAATGAATCATTATAACAAAGCAATAGAATGTATAGAATGCGTACAGCAAAACATGAATGATGAAAATTTCATTGATTGGTTGTATAAACAACTAGGATTAGGTTTAACGGAGGCAGAAAAATGAATATATTTGCATTATCAGAATGCCCAAGAGAAGCGGCACAACAAATGTTAGATAAACATGTAGTTAAAATGCCAACAGAAACTTGTCAGATGTTACATACAAATGCTTTATTTTTTGATTATATTGAGCATTACGGCGAAGAACCGACTCTTGCTCAATTAAAAGAATTTCATCGAGATATTGGTTCAAACCTAATGAAACCTGCTATGTTAAATCATCCTTCGACAATATGGGCTAGACAAACCCCTCATAATTCTCAATGGTTATACAGGCATGGAATCGCTCTTTGTGATGAATATACACATCGCTACGAAAAGACGCATGGCTCAAGAGAGAGGATATTAGATGTAGCACATAAGATAACAACCAGCACTAATTGGAAAAAGGCTACGCCGGTAACTATCGCTATGGATGATAAGTATAGATTAGATAGAGGAAAAGTTATGCACGACAATGCTTGGGACTTTGTAATCAAATCTTACAGACATTATTATCTTGAAGGCAAATGGAAGTTTGCTGAATGGAGAAAAAACAGAATGCCCGAATGGTGGCCTAAAGACCATTACAAGATAAAATACAACGAAGAAATAGATTCGTACAATAAGAAATGGAATGCAAATTTGGAGAGATTAGAATGATAAATGAAGAATGGATTGAATACTATGTGTATTTAGAAGAATTACGACAAAGTGGAGAAACCAATATGTTTGGTGCTTCTCCATATTTAGAATCAGTATTTGGTTTAGGCCGAAGAAAAGCAATTAAGGTTTTGAGTAATTGGATGGAAAATTACGATGAACTGTTAGATAAAAAAATTATTAATAGAGGTGAATAAAATGAAGAGAAAAGTATTGATTATAGGCGTAGGTGGTATTGGGAGTTTCCTAGTACCCCTATTAGATAAAGTGAAGATGTATGATATTTCAGTGGCAGACCCCGATAAGGTCGAAACTAAGAATCTAACATATCAGAATTTTACTAAAGAAGATGTAGGAGAAAACAAAGCATCGGTTATGGGAAATAGGTATCGCAGTATTAAAGGCGGTTCCCAATATCCTATCCTAACTGCTAAACAGATGCAAGGATATGATTTAGTTGTATGTTGTGTTGATAACTTATCAGTTAGAAGAACATTATACAATTCAAATGTTAAGTGGTTGGATTTAAGAGCGCAAGGCCGTAATGGTGCTTTTGTGACTTATGACGCTGACCCTAAAATGTATGATACATTGTTAGCAGGGCCGGAAGGCTCATTCAGTTGCCAAGGCGATTCTTGGGATGGTAGCAATAGTGGCGTTCATTTCATGCAAGTTGTTATTGCAGGTATTGGCGCACAATGGATTCAAAGATGGTTTAATGAAGAAGAAGTAAAATCCTTTATGGTGGTGAATGTATGAAAATGAAATGGACAACAGAACAAATAATGAGAGCCGCATATTTGCGATTACAGGAAAAAATGTCGTGGCCTAGTATTAAGAAACAAATGGAGAAAGAAGGGCATCCTGTTAGAAGTGCTGATAATTACGGACAAACGATTAGAAAGTACATTAAAGAATATGAATTATCGTTTGGTGATTCAGAAGATGTCAAAGAAACAAAGAAAACTGATTGGAGGTCTGACCCTGCTACAAGAAAACAATGCAGATATATTGCCGCTATGACTTTACCTAATGGTACTGTTGAAGGAATTAGAAAGTTAACTCAAGAATTAGTTGATTCTTCTAAGCGTGGAGAGTTTAATAAACAAACTGCGGCGGAACAGATTAATTTGTTAGAAAAACAATCCCTTGCAGAAATTAAAAAGCCA
>TARA_R100001443_G_scaffold7122_2_pt1 | contig 23054 bp, 26 predicted proteins | sample TARA_R100001443 | Tara Oceans TARA_R100001443 (sample SAMEA2622142) | marine metagenome | biome: marine biome (ENVO:00000447); feature: deep chlorophyll maximum layer (ENVO:xxxxxxxx); material: "saline water (ENVO:00002010), including plankton (ENVO:xxxxxxxx)" | depth 50 m
TGGCCCTTGTATATCCGAGGGCATCATTTCATTGTGACATGAGATAACAGCAAAACGGACAGACTTCGGATTTGCGAATCCACCGGCTTCCGGAGGAAGTGCTTTGAGAGTGTCAAATATCTGTCTAGCGGCATGGGTCTTACCAGACCCAGCAGGGCCGGTAGCCATACAATTGATACGAACACGGCCCATGTCAAGTGCTTCATCGAAGCAAGGGTGGACTAGTCCGACCTTGACTTCTTCAAAGTCACCAAGGGGCTGAACGATAGTGGTACGAGGTAATGCTAGAGCATTTACCTTGTCCTCTAGGGTAGTATCTACTAGGTCAGTAAACTGTCCTAGGATATGTGGTGCAACCATATTTGCTAAAGCAAGTCCGGCTGGGTCGGCATCTTTGTTATCGAAGATAACAGGGGTAGGTGTTTTCTTTGGCATTTTCTTAGTCTCCTTTGGAGTGTCCTTTGGTGGGGTCTTTGGTACTTCTTCACCAGAGGTGAAGGCTTTGAGTTGCGATTCCGACATTGTTGAAACAATGGTATCGAAAGTTTCTGGGTTTAGGTGATAACCTACATCTACACATGAAGTGTGAATCCAAGTTGCTTTTCTAGATTCCGAAGGAATCTTGACTTGAGCCACAGAGGATTTAGGGTGTGTTCCATTAATGGAACCACCACAAACCTTACAGGTTCCGTCGTAGTTTGCATTCTTGGTCTTTAGACCAATTTGTCGTAGTATCTTTGCTTGTGGGGTTTGCTTGCTCATTGTTTCATCTCCTTTGGTTGGTTGGTGTTTCTCGGCTCCTTTAGGGGGCTTTCCGTTATAATACCTTCGATGGTGTCGGTATCATCCATAGCGTAAAGCATCTGTAAGATTCGGTCTGAATAGGTAGTTGGCACAACTACACCATCCATAACGACTTCGTCAAAGTTAGTCCTCAACAAATCGGCCAAATCTGTGACCAAGGGGTTGTTGAAGTAATCTCTCTTATCGTACATGTTTATATTCTCCTCATCAGAGATGGGAGAATTAAACTGTACTTTAAGAGAGTACAATATACTACTTCGTAGTATAAAATCAGAATCTAAGAATAAGAATGAGAGCATCTTATTCTTAGATTTGCCTATGCACATGTATAGGTATGTGTGTATAGGAGTATTTTCTAGCCCTTTAGGGCTAGGATTTAGCAAACTATTATTAGCAACCTCCTTTGAAAGGAGGCCATAGGCACATGTATATGTGTCTGATTTTCTGCTAATTAAGTCAGAATCGTTCAGCGATTCTGTAACTTTAGCAAACTTGTTTATCATCATGTGTATAACCTATGTATCTTATTAGTGACCGGCTTGATTTTTTCGGATTATAATCATAAGGGACTAGATTATAATCAGAATGGAACATTCTTGATTATAATCGTAAAATACTATGGTTTTTACTTTGAGAATAGAGTATACAGATACTCTATTCGCAAAGCCACCTGCATACCTGCGCGCTGGGTCTAGAGACCCCCCAAAGGGCGGAAACCCCCTACGGGGTTTTCCTTCCGCAGTACAACGATTTTGCGATTTCACCTTTTCCACACATGAGGCGTAGGCCCACATGGGCGAGGGCGCATATACCCGCAAGATGCTTGATTTTCTTAGTTTTATTTTTACACTCTATCTAAAAAGTATACTTTTTGATATAGTGTACGAGAAGAGGTCTCAAGGTAGTGGGGTAGCCTTTTGAAATTAGAGTGCCGAGAAATTGACGACAGACACCATAACTCGGACTTTACTTTTTGCACCGACCTTGATTTAGGGAGACCTAAAAATAACTCGTAGAGTTATTGTTGGCAGGGGTGCGAACACACGAGGGCATGTGCGAGGGCATCTGGATTTCTTGCAGAAATCTTCCGGATTTAGAGAATAGTATTCAGTAATACTATTCCCGAAATCTACGCATGTGGGGGCAAGCGAGCGCACACCCGTAGGCGTGTGGGCGTGTGCGTGTAGGCGCACATGTAGGTGTGCGTAGGCACACCTGCTCGTACATGTGTATGTGCATGTACGCATGTGCGAGTGCATGTGTAGGCACATGCCTACGGGTGTACGCATATGTGCGTACAGGTCTAAAACTATCGAAGATAGTTTCGCAAAAATTAAGGAATAAGTATTACTCAATCTTATTCCTAATTTCAGCGTACAGGGGTACTCGCACACACATGCTTGCATATGTGTAGGCACATGTGCGAGCGCACATGTATGTGTAGGTGGTAGAAATCTAACTAGTTAGATTTTCAGTGATTTGAAATTAAAAAAAGCCCCTTAGTGAACCGAGGTTCACTAAGGGGCAAAGAGTGACTAAAGTCACTAAACTAGAAGTCTATGGTGATGAATCACCATAGAGGCTCAAGGCCAATAAACTTCATGTATTCATTCAGAAGCAGGGCTTCTGACATCGGCTTTTTCTTGCCTTGGGTTGCTCTGATTGCTTCGGCAATCATAGTGCTAGTTGTCTCCTTGGTTCCAACAATAGGATTGTTGTTTCCGATGAATCGGTGGATTTTCAACAACCTGTTGGTTAGTCTTTTTTCGGCTCGGCTTTGGGCTTTACTCATCTGTATTCCTCATTTACAATGGGAATACAGAGAGTATTTTTCGCATACATGCTAAAAACTCTAGGAGTTTTTCGCAAATCAGAATAGGATTCCTTAATTCCTATTCTTATTTGGGGCCACCCACATGAGCGCACCTGCCCCCGCTTGATTTTCTTAGTCCTTGGACTACAGAAAATATACGCACGAACCGAAGGTTCTTGCGTAGGAAAAATAAAGTCAAGACTTTATTTTCGCATGTACGCATACATGCGTGTGTACGCACATGTGCATGTGCGCGCGAGATAAAAAAAAGCCCCACTAGTCCTCTAGAGGACTAGTGAGGCAAACTAGTTTGAATTAATTCAAACTTCAACAATTCTGGTAATCCCACCATCTCTGATGGTGGCTAAGATTTGCGATTCATTTGCTAAGGGAACCTTAGCACAGTAGAAGTGGTTTACCACTTCTATACTTCCATCTAGAAGTCTATGGACTTCTAATTCTGCTTCGCAGTAAGGGCATCTAATTGTCATTCTATCATCTCCTAAACTTCGTTTATTTCCTCATAGGTTTTGCATTACTATAATCAGAATCGTAGATTCTAATTACTCTCTTCGAGTATTCTTCATCAGATAAATCTGATGCTTCGATGTTAGAATCCCACTCGCCTTCTGTAAGAAGGCAAGAATCATCGTCACCGATAGCATCGTAAGATGAATACAATTCACCAGCCAGAACCTTTAGGTTCTGTTCATCCCATTGGTTGAAATCCCATAGGATTTCCTCAAAGTCTACATTAGCAAGGTCAAAGACCTTGTCAAAGTATTCTCCCCAATCTTGGCCGAAGGCCAAGAAGAACCCTAATTCTAGACCTGTAAGGTCTATACCGAACCTTTCAATCCATTCCTCCAAATCTTCGTAGAAGATTTGATACAATTTTACCGGCATCTCGAAGTCATAAATGACTTCGTTAATCTTGGCTATCATATAGCCAATCAATTCTTCTCTATCAGAGCCGAAGGCTCTGACTCTATTCAAGTCCATAGACTTGAATACCACTTGGTATTCTATATCCCAATCATCTAAAGATGATTGCGATAATTTGTCATACAAATTATTTTCTATTTCCATTTCAATTCTCTCCTAAATCTCCGATTTACTTTTCATTGGTTGAAGAATACATTTTGCTTCGCAAAGTTTCGATGCCATTCAGTAGTTGCTTCGCAAATATCAACTAGACTGTAACTTAAAGAAATCTCGATTTCTTTACCGACATGGTCTTTCAAGGTAAAACCTTGACTAAACTTGTAGACAGAGTCTACAAGAAATGCTCTGCATCCTTGGAAATCTTCGATTGTAGCCCATTCTTCGTCTTCATCGAAGATGTCTTCTAGATATTTCCATGTTTCATAGAAACATGCTTCAGCATCACCGTCAAACTGTAAGCCGAAGGCTTGAAGGAAATCTGCTATTACTAAATTGTTCCAATTTAGACCCAATCCTTCTAGGATTGAACGAAGGTCAAGAAGGAAAGCCGAAGGCTTTAGATAGCCGTAGAAATCTCCGATTTCGTAGTCATATTTTAGAAGGCTAGAGCCTTCTTTGATTCGGTAAGGAAGTATACCAACGGAGTTGGTATGTTCTTTGATTCTCTCGACTAAGTCGAGTAAATCTTCCGGAGGAAGACACATCTTCTTGACTAGGTCAAGAAGTCTTTGTTCTTCTTTCTTGGCTTCCAAGACTCTGTCTTGTCCTTCCAGAATATACTCAAAGATGCTGACGAAGTCAGAGTCATCCAATTCTTCAAATCTGTCTTCGACAGCATTCAACCAAAAATCGGAGATTTTTGCGGAAATATCAACAATTTTTCTACCTTCTCCGAAGGTTATCCTCAAAGCCTTATGAAAGGCTTCGAGAGTTGGATAGAACAAATCAACATCTCCGATGTTGAATACCCTCTTTAGAGGGTAGTTGGGAATGATAAACTCGTTTATCATCTCCTCTTTGCTCTTAGCCAAGAAGTCTAGGACTTCTGGGGTTGGGTCGGTTTCTGCCTCTCCTTGGAGAGGGGTTTTGCTATGGTTTATACTATCTTTTATCATTAGTTTAACCTCCTTCACTTCGTTCAGGAGTTAAACAATGTAAAAGGTAGTAAACCTAGTATAAATCTACGATTTATACTGCCGGAACCAAATTATGCAATATGGTATACTGATACCATATTGCTTAATTCGCAAAAGATATTTTTTTGCCGAAAACCGATTGACTCGCAGCGTACACATGGCTCTCTTTCAAAGAGAGGTGGCCTTAATTCTTCCTCAAAACTTCTCCCTTACAGGGAGAAACTTTAGCAAAAACCAAACATCTTGCGAGGATGTGAAATCTAATCTGCGATTAGATTTTGCTAAAAGAAGAGATAGGATTCCCTAATTCCTATCTCTACTTTAACGCGAGAAGTTGGTTTTCCATTTAAGTGTAACTAGTTACACTTACTTTGAATGGTCGGCAAATCTTCCTTAATACGGTAATTTATCGGCTTTTAGTGCTGTTTTATGTTGTCTTTAGACAACATACTTTCGGACTATGTCAAGATAACTTTTGTATTAGTTTTCTTTCCGGATTTTGGCTCTAGAGCCAACTATCACAAAGAGAACATTATTTTCCTAGGAAAATAATTCTGATGGAGAAAAGCCGATTTATTGTGCGAACTAATCTCAAACGAGTTTGAGATTAGTTTCATATAATAAATAGCAAAAATTGTTAGAGAAAGTTGGCCCTTTATTAACAAAACGGAAAGGACTAGTCCTTTCCGGTCTAACTAATAAAAAAAAAAAAGGGCCACTGACCCCCTTTAGGGGGTCAGTGGCCCAAAAGATTTGATTCCGAAGGAATCAATATCCTTGTGCTTTAGCACAAGGAGGGCAGAGTCTTTCTGGGACTCCATCGTCTCCGAAGGAGACGACTACATCTTGGTTGTTCGTTGTTTTTTGGCAATTCCATTGACAGCATTTTTCTGACATCAAAGGGTACTACGATGGTCTAATACTTAGAGTTTTGGTGTTTATGCTTCGTTGTTCCGTAGGAACAATGAAGCAAGGGGTTTTAGGGCCCCCTAAATCTCCGGATTTCCAGAACCGGACACCCTTATATCTTCGATATAAGGGTGATTTTCGGCAAACCAAAATAATTCTGTTACCCTATCTTCGATAGGGTAACAGGTAAAGGCTGGGATTTTCGATTTTTAGGGCCCCCTAAATCTTCTTCTCCTTTAGGAGGAGAAGAAGATTCTCAAGTCTATACCCCTATCTTCGATAGGGGTATAGGTTGAAAATCGGCAACTTTTTTTTTGAACCCCGTAGGGGTTCAATGAGGAGATTTAGGGCAACCTAAAACTTCAAATCGCAAAAATAATTCTGAGAGTAAACTCTCAGAATTATTTCAAGCGTAACTAACTAGAGGTAATTATACCATCTCCGATGGTATAATTACCGTAAAAAATCCTACAAAAATCCGAGAGTCGGTGAGCCGACTCTCGCCCAGCACCACGAGCAATTTTTTAATTTTTTTTTCAGAAAAAAGTGACATACTTGCCACTACTCTTTCTAGTGGGCCTACCACCTTTCTGACTAGGCTTACCCCATTTATTCATATCTACAGATGAACCCATCATGGGGATGTCTCCGGTTACATTCTTAAATTGGTCTACTGCATGAGCAAGGGCCATGACTATATCATTGTGCTTACCTTTGTCTACTATGTCGCCATTTTTCCAAGCATGAGATTCTAATTCTAGCAAAAGTACACTGACTATCTTGCGAGTCTCATCATCTCCGTAAGGGAAAATAATTCTACCCTGCTCAAACCATGTCCTTAGTCTTGTCATTAGACCTTGCTTCAAAGTCTTATTGCTAACTTTGCTTTGCTTTACATTAACAGTAAGTCCCTTCTGTTTAAGTAGACTTTCGTAGAGATGTTGAAATCCAGCAGACTCGAATGCAAACAAAGGTTTGCTGTATTTATCATTCCATACTGCTATCTCATCTATCTGTTTAGCAGGGGGGAAATCGTTTTTTCGCCAGATGTTTACTAATCGCAAATTACCATCTTCGTCTTTTCGCATACAGACCATAACAGAGTAGTCTTGTCCTATACCGTGACTTGGGTCAAAACCTATGACATAGTCATTGTCATGTACTTTTTTATTTTCAAGTATACTGTGCATATCTAGATTCTTGCGAGTAAGTGTAGTGGGGAATACAGCAGAGTCATCATCTACTACTTTACAGAGATATTCTTGCGTAAATGCTAATTCGCCTATTGCATCTCTCTGCTCTAACAGAAACTCAATAGGTCTTTCTTCGGGCCATAGACATGTAGGTTCTACATTATCTGGGTCGCTGCGCCACTCATCATAATTTAAGATTGAACCTTTCACCCAAGTCTGCCACTTCTTATTACTTAGCATCTCGGTATGATACAAATCATTCATTGACATAGGAGTGCCTACACAATATATCGAAGTACCGGGGGATAGCATAGGTGTTAGTTTTTTGCGAAACCATTGTTGAACATAATCATATGACATATCGTTCTGGTCATCTAGTACATCGTCTAATATAATAGCAGCCGGATGTTCTCCACGAATACCGCTACCTACAGATGTTGCTTTTATCCATGAGCCATTTGTTAGATGCAATTCTAACTTGTTGCCTTTCTTTGGGTCAAGCATACGAGATAACTCTGGATGAGTTTTCAAATCTTGACGAATCTCTTCAAGACGATTAGCAGCCAAATCTTTGTTGCTTGAAAATAACCACATCTTTAGAGGCTTACCACGCCATCTTTCAAAAAGTAACATATGCAAGGCTTTAATTCTAAGAGTAGTAGATTTACTATGGTCTCTTGGTGCTATGATGCAGACTCTATGAACCTGTGCGTCACCTCTTTCACCATATAAGTCTAGCCATTCACCTATATGCTTGCCCCAATTATAACCTAGCCATTCATAGAAATGTCTGACATCATACTTAGACCTCTCAAGATGGAGGGCGGTCATAATTCTTGACGACATTATTCCTCCTCCGTATTAAAGAAAAGTGGGAGACCTACCCACTCCGCTATACCAAGAGCAAGTTGCTCTGCTTCTGACCTATCTATTACAATACCTACAATATACTCTTCACTAAAGATATTAAGAGCAATCAAGTTATCCGTCAATTCTGTTAATTGAGCGTCTTTTTCTTTAGAAGTCCAAATCTTCGCCATCTTCTTCATCTTCTCCATTGAGTGCTTTCAGTGTCCTAAGACCATGCCTCAAATCAGAGAATGCTTGAATCTCTCTTGTGTGAGGGGAGAGGATAACAACAGGGCAAGTTGGTCTTTCACGAGGGAAACCGCACATCTCACCGAAGGTATCTACAATCTTATATGCGCCCGGTCTAACAGCCCAACGCTCAAGACTATGTTTAGTAAAGGGTGAAACAAGAGGCGTATGGTGATGTCCTACTACTCCTATATCGAAGTCTGCTTCGCCATCATCCCACATCTTCTTGACAACACGACTTGGGTCTATCTGCGAATTACCTCTGCGCTTGTGTCTTACAGATATATGGTATGGCTGGTCGCCAATCCATAATCTGATGTTTAATTCGTGAGCATGGTAAAGTACCGACCTTTCTTCTGCAAGTCTCTTTAGAGGGTCATAGTCTGTCATGCTAGCAGTCCATAAATCGTGATTACCTGCAACAATAGCCATAAGGGATGTTGGAGTCATGTCTAAGTAATGCTCACATAGTTTCCATTGAACAGAAGGGGGAATAGGTGCTTTCATAGCAGGTCTTGGTTTGTCTACAATGAAGTTATCAATGTAGTCACCTGCATGTATAATAAAACAATTCTCTGTTCTTTCAACCATCTCCGTATCTAGACGAAGTCTTTCGTGGTCGCAGAAAGGATTACCTATATGCTGGTCGCTTGCGAATGCTATTGCGATATATTTACCTTTATCAGCATTTACTCTAATATCAGCCCATCTATTATGCTCAACATTCTGAATAGCAACTTTAGACTTTTCTTCTATTGCAGCCCATAAGTCGTCACCGCTACCAGCCGCTTTCTTTAGATGCTCTATTACAAAGTGTGGTTTTTCGGTTCTAGTAATAGCCCCATTCTCATATGCTTGTCTAACACGGTTTCGCCACGCTTCTACACTTATACCATTGTCTCTGCGGTATAACATACGGGCAAGAGACATGACAGAGCCATCCCAGACCTTCGGAATAGCACTATTGTACCTCTCTTCTACATCTGGAAACAATTTAGGGTTATTTTCTTTCATTTTAGCAATAAATTGCGCCCAACCGCTATAAGAATGGTCTGGGTACTCATTTGCTAGCCATCTAGCATAGTGTGTAACTACACCATTGTATTTATCTAAGTTTTCTACGACAATCGCCTTGCGTTCCTCGGTTCGCATACCAATACTACACACTTTTTACTTATTAAACCCTTCTCTAACTAATTATTTCTATTGTATTGAAAGATTTCAGAAAGAAATAACCGTTATACTGCGCCTCTGACCCATTTATTCTTTTTTTTTTCCATAGATTTAGAAATTATTGCCGCTTTTAGACCATTATTAGTATTATTATAATTAAATCTAAAGAAATAAGAAAGAATTAAGGCTTTTTTAGAGCAGTATTTCGTTTATTTCTTTCTGATTTCTTTCTCAGCCTAGAAATAAATAAAAATACGGCAACCCACCAAAGTATCTCAAGAAGAAGTAAAAAACCAGCATATTTGGCTAAAACTTCTAACATAATAAGAAATAAGCGTGAATGTTACATAAAAATGCTTATGGTTTACCCATTCATTGATAAATCATATAGTATGTAAACCCTTCATGGCGCGAAAACCATTACTAGCCCGCATCTTCGGAACGGGCAATAAAAAGGAAGTTATATTGGATGCTGCGGAGGTAAATACTCTAAATCATAGCGTAACACATAGACACCCTCTAGTGTTAGCGGCTGGCATGTCAGACATTGTAGACGAATCTAATAAATTAAGAGACAATAGCAATTACGATAATGATTTTTATCTCTTTGATGATATGCTAAAGTTAGACCCAGAGTTAAACGGTGCGGTTCGTGCCGTTAGCCTTACGGCTAACAATTATCATATAGATTACACTAGAGCCAAAAACGCTAGGATTAGAGATGCTATTAAACTACTTACAGAAGAAACTTTGGACTTTGACGATTTTTTAATTAATGGTATGAGAAATATGATGGTCTACGGAAATGACATAAACAAATATGTTGGTACTTCAAGAGAAGGCATTACTGAATTGCAGTCTCTACCTGTAGCGCAGATAACAATACTAGATTCAAGAGGTCTAAACGATACTACAGACGAAAATAACCCTGTGATTATAGCAGAAAGATATTTCCTAAGAGAAGGAGAGACTACAGTTGAAGAAATACCAGCAAATGAGATTCTTCACATAAAGACTGACTATAGGTCTAATTGGTTTACAGATAGTGAAGGAAGAGTTACTTATGGTATATGGGGTTCTTCAAGGTTTACATCACTTAAACAAGCCATTCGTGCTAAATATAATAGCATGAATAACCGTATATCTCTTGAAGATGCTATGACTAAGCAATACATAACTATTGACAAAAGTGCAATAGCGCACATACAAGACCCAAATGAACAAAGAGAAAGATTGAAGTTTATTATGGAACAGATTGTTGCCACACTTGAGTCTCTTAGAGGAGACCAAGTACCTATATTCCCAGATTATGTGACTATCCAGCACATAGACCAAAGAACCGCTATACCAGACACAACATCTTTCTTAGACAATGTAAATGCTGATATTGCAGCAGTATTACAAGTGCCTAGAACGGCTGCCGGTCAAGAGAAAGGTAGTACCTTTGCTGCATCCTATACTGCTAACCAATGGTCTACTACTGCGATTAAAAGAATGCTAAGTATTCTAAATCAATCAATAAGGGCTTTGTTTTCAAAGCATCTTGAGTTATTGAAGATAGACCATACAATATCAGACTTGCCTAGGGTTGTCTTTGAACCAATTGACGAAGAATCCCCTCTAGACAAGATGCGTAGAGCAAATATGGGCTACAGTGCTGGTATTCTAAATCTAAATCAATCTTTAGACATTGTAGGTCTCCCAGAATTAGGAGAAGAAGGAGATGTCAGAAAGGATGGTTCTTCTAGCGAACCTATGGGTGAAATGCCTCGTGATGGCGAGAGAGTTAATAATAAACCGACAAATGAGGATGAACCTATAGATGAGGCGGAAAATGATGAACCAAGCGAGTGATGTTGTAGGTTTTAGGTTAGATGCCGTAGAAGAAGATGTACGGGATTTGAAAGCACTTACTGTAAAAATTGTAGAAGCGCAGACTAGAACGGATGCTCGTCTTGCAGGTCTAGAAGGCCAACTTAGAATACAGAACGATGTTCTAAAACAAGGTTTCAAATTAATGCAGAGAGTCATTATGGCGGGAATAGGTATAATTAGTATAGTTGTAACCGGAACACAAGTGATGTAATTATGATGTTCATAATGATACATAGTCACGAAGATTTAGAGTATTATTGGGGTTCTAAATTACTAAGGGCTAGCGAAAAAGGCTACCCAGCCATATATGATGAAGGTCTGTATTGGGTAATGTTCAAAGACCAACTGCCTGTAGCATATACTACATCTATTGATTGTGAAGATTTTGTTTTTGTTGGAAATACCTATGTGCGAGAAGAATATCGCAAACAAGGTCTACATTCGCAATTATTAGAATATAGAAATGAAAAATTAGGAAATATCACTAAACTAACAATAGTTAATCCTATAGAAAACTCTAAGATGGAACATTTAGTAAAGGTTATTAAACGATTAGGGTATAAAAAGGTTCAAAAGTTATCCGATGTATCAGATTTATTGTCGGACACTAGTTTCTATGGAATTGACACTGAGAAACAAGAAGTTTGGAGGTTAGATTATGAAGAATAAACAAAAACAATCCTTTAATGACCGTATGGTTAAACGCACAGTATTACCTACTATTTATCTATGGTTGCTTGCCGCAGGTTCAGTAGTGGCTATGGGTATATGGAAACCAGATGTAGTTTTGATAAATCTAGATGGTTTCATAGCATTGTTGGCAATTATTAGCGGTGTTGCTGTACCTGCACTTGGTACAGTGCTTCGTATGTGGGAATCAGAGCAGACTCAAGAAGTTGATAACATCCCTACTGAATTAAAGCATGAGCGTGACCGTGATGCCGCTACAAAAGAACATATCATAGAGTTAGAAAAGATTGCACAGAAACATGAACATCTTCTTGCACAGATGGCTCAAGAGCATAGTCAAGAGATGGATAAAATTAGGGCAGATTTGAAATTAACTACTTTAGAGCCTATAAAGAAAAAGAAGGCGTGATATAGATGCCTTCTGAAACAGTAGAGGCTCTACAGTACGGTAAGCCAAAGAAAAACGACCCACGCAAGACTCCCGCCCCTCCAAAAGATAGGAAAAAGGGTTCTAAGAAAAATAAACCGGGTTCTGCTAAGAAACCAAACTCGTCAATTAAGATGAGTAAAGAAACAGAGTCTAGAATCCGTAATCTTATGGAGGAACATAATAAAAAGGTAGCAAAAAAGGGTAAAGGCTCAAAAGCAACTATGGGGAGACTAAAGTCTGTCTTTCGTAGGGGTGCTGGTGCTTTTAGCCGTAGTCATGCACCAAACATGTCAAGAACCGGCTGGGGAGTCGCTAGAGTCAAAGCATTCCTTTACTTATTGCGAAATGGTAGACCAAGTAACCCTAACTACAAGCAAGACAACGATTTGTTACCAAAATCTCATCCAAGAGCAAGCGAAGAAACCGAAGATTATGAAGATTGGGATAATGAAGTCTTTAGTGCTGCTGAATATCAAGGTCGCAAAGTAACTCTCAATAAACCATTCCGCACTCCGGGCAAATCTAAGAAGTTTGCAGTATATACTAGAAATGAAAAAGGTACTGTTGTAATTGTACGCTTTGGCGACCCTAATATGGAAATTAAGCGTGACGACCCTAAGAGACGCAAAGCATTCCGTGACAGGCATAACTGCGCTAGTCCCGGCCCGAAATGGAAAGCCCGATATTGGTCTTGTTATCAATGGCGAAGTGGTTCAAAAGTTAAAGGTAGTCAAGACTTTAATAAGACATCTGGCTGCTTAGAGTCAGACATGGGCTGCGGCTGTGGGTGTAAAGATACAAGCGTACAGGCCAAAATGGAGGACTATTTGTTTAGTAGTCCGGATGGCGCAAGAAAGAAATCGCAAGAAATAGGCTTTGATGGAGAAATACACGAGTCTACTTTAGCAGATGGTACTAAGATATATTCCCCAGCAAAAACTGAAAGAGAGTTTATTGAATGGTATCGCAAAAACGACTCAGATGCAGAAAATGAATTATCTGCGGCAGAACCTACTCCTAAAGATAATGAGACTCACGACCAATATATGTCCCGTTGTCAAGAGATGGGTTATTCTGAAGAAGAGTGTATGGCTGCACATAAAGGTCACACTTTTATGGATGAAGAGAAAGTAGAAGGATATGGCGGAGGCGGAGGCGGAGGCTATAGTAAACCAGATAATTCTTGTAAAGACGGCTATGAAAAAAGAAATGGTATGTGTGTAAAGGTAGCATTTAACTTAGATGTAGATGTCACAGTAGATGAGACTGTAATAGAAGCAAGCACAGGTAGGCAGATTGTAAGAATTACAGGAATAGCATTCCATGATGGTATAAACAAAAATGGATGGCAACTTACTCGTAAAGGTGCAGAATTAGCAATATCGCAAATGTTCGGTGCAGATTTAACATTAAACCACCCTCCCGCAGAGAATGGTAGATTTACTCGCAATATGGATGGTGGGGTAAAAGACGCTATAGTAGGTATAGTCACTGAGGCTTTTATCGTAGACACTGAACAAGGCTGGGATGTGGGCTTCAAAGCAGAAGTCCACAGGCCAGAATTGTTTGAGGCTCTAGAGTCTGGTATGTGGCTACGCCCAGATTACGGAGTATCTATTGGCGGAACAGGAATACCGGATTCGGTTACAGAACACAAAGATGGTAAAATAGTAATGACATTTGAAAGTGACTTTAGATTAGACCATCTTGCGATAGTTCATAGACCCGCTTATCCTCGTGCAAATATAAAAACTGTTGAAAAACTAGAATTAACTGCCGAAGAAGAAGTAAGTATTATAAGTCAAACCGATAGTGGAGTAAATACCGAAAAGGTGAATATAATGACTGACGAAGAAATTATTAACATCGAAGCATCCGAAGAAGATGTTGTCGAGACCGTAGCAGAAGAGGTTATTACCCCAGATTATTCAGCAGAGATTGAAGCATTAAAGGCTTCACTTGCAGAAAAAGAATCAGAAGTTGCCGCTTTCAAAGCAGCAGAAGAATTAAAGGTAGAAGAAATGCGCCTTTCTCTTGTAGCAAAAGCAACATCCCTTGGAATGTCCGGACATGATGAATTAAACTCTGAAACCCTAGAATCACTTATTGCCTCTTGGGAGGCAAGCAAGCCTGTCGTAGAAGATGAGGTAGTTGAGATGAAACCTATCAAAGCATCAACAGATGTAGAAGTAGTTAGCACTCCTAGCGAAGATTCCGACATGGTAGTAGCAAACTACTTGAATGGTAGAAAACTAAAAACCCCCGAAAGCACTTACGAAAAGGCTTTCAATGTGTGGGCTTCCGCATGGAATAAGACACAAACCGACTCCAAAGCACCAACATATGCAGAGGCAAAGGAGAAAATGATGCTCTAAGCATTTTAATAAATAAAAAATAGGAATTGATAAAATGAGTACAACAACCCCAGCAAATTGTAAAGATATACAAAACACATTCGCTTCAAGCGGATTGCTTGTAAAGTATGACGCAAGCGGCATTATGGTGACTGCAAGCGTGACAGACAAACCAATTGGTGTGACTGCTGATGAGTCTAGCCGTGATGTAAACGGATTAGAAGCAGCCGGTACAGGACATGTCGCTATTCTCCCTTTGACCGGAGTCCAATACATTAAGTGTGTTGGTGGCGGTGCTTTGAAAACAGGCGAGCGTCTATACACTTCTCAAACTGCACAGGCTGACGGCCACTGTCACACTGATGCTTCAAACTCTTCTACCTTTATTGGATTTTACTTCGGTGAAGATGGAATTACCCCTGCGGCTGGCGATTTAATTGCAGTCGCTTGTGCGGGAGGCGTTGAGTGATTTTATCACTTAATATAATTAATATATGGAGATGAAAAAAATGGCTAACGAAACACTAGAACAAATCTTAACAGTCGAAGCAGCAACAGGCCCATTCGGACAGGCTGATGCAGTCCTTGAGCAGACCCTTCGTGACTTTATTCAACTACAATCCACACTAATTAGTGTTGGAACAAAGGTTGTTGGAGTACGCAGAGTCGGATGGCTTGAGTTTACTTGGTACACAGGACAAGACGGCACATTCGCATACCCACTAGCAGATAACGCGGTTACTGACCCAACCAAGATTGGAACCAGCAACTACTCTGTTCACCTAAGAAAGGGACAAGGCCGATGTGTTTTCCTTGACTCCACACTACTTCGTGGCGAATCTTGGGAAAACATTGACCGTCAGCAACTTGCTATTATCCGCAACATGGCTGATGTCATAGACGACCTTATCCTTGATGCTCTAATCGCTGGTGCAGACCAGACCGTAGCAGTATCGGGTGGTTCAGAATGGGACACCGCTTCCGCAGATGCAGAAGCAAACATCTTGGCTGCTATGGATAAGATTTTTGAGAACGGCAGAGTCTCCGGTAACGAACCATTGGCTCTTATCGTACCTGCAAAGCACCGAAATGTTTTGCTTAACACTACTCTTTACGGAAATGTTGTTGAGTCCCTTGCTGAACACCTAGGTCGTATCGGAAACTTGACAATCTACTATACTCGTAACGCTGGATTTGCTGACACCGCAGTCCTTATGGTTCCGGGTGCAGAGACAGGAGAGTTCTTCCAATACAACGGTGACGGATTCCAAGAGACTGAATTGACTCGTATTCCGGGCGTTGGTTACGATTGGATGCTAACAGGCTACATGGGCTGTGTCATTCACGAAGATGGTGGAACCGCAGGTAAAAACAGTCGAATCTGCACAATAACAAACATCTCCGCTTGAAGGTGATGTTAATTGTCAGATAGAGCAGAGTTTATGAAGCGGTATGCCGCAGATATACTAGGCAGAGACTTAACTGATGATGAGGCGGATTTGGTTTCGCAAGAAACCAACCGTCGCATCGTCAGAGACTTATGTGGTACTTTTAAGGTTTCAAAACCTAAGAAGTCAAAAGCAAAACCTAAGATTAGTGTAGATAAAGAATTGGAGAGTGTAATAAATGAAATCGAAAGCAGCAGTAGCAAAGGCTCTGAATGATGCTGGAATCCCTCTTCCTAAAGAGGATTCTTACGATGCCATGATGCACCGTCTAAATACTTGGTCTGCCGGACATGGGTATTTGTTTCGCAGAATGAAGTCAAGATTTTATGCACAACAGAAATTACCTGCTGAGATTCCTCTAGGTACAGTCATTTGGGTTCCAAATAGTAAGTTTGCTAGAGATTTAATTAGGACAGGTGCTATGTTCCCTATGGGTCGTGCGCCTTATGACGACAAGTATACTATGATTGATGTCCCTAAGACAGAAGATTATGTAGAGCCTGTGGTAGAAAAACCTAAGCCTAAACCTAAAGCAAAGCCTAAAAAGACAAGTAAACCTAAGAAGAATAGTAAGAAGGTGAAGTCAGATGGCGGTAACGACAAGTCAGATTCGTGATTTGCTAAACAGACCGAGAGGACTGAATGACGGCACTGTTACTGAATATATTACTATTCGTACTGCACAGATAAATAAACAAGTAAGGGCTTCTGGTCTTTATGGTATTTCTTCAGATAGTGCTATTACAGATACTCTAAAAGAATCTGCTATCAAAATGATGGTATGTGTAGATTGTTTGCGAGTTATGATTGATACAATTCCTTCGTATGTCCCAGAGAATGAGCAGAGACAGCAAGACATACGATTAACAGCACAATTAAGGTCTTTTGAAAGACAGGCGCAAAGCCTATTAGACCAAGTAAGCGAAGCGGCTGGCTCTGCATTCTTTGTTGATTCTACATCAACAGGACAGAGTTAGGTGTAATATATGACAGATTATACATGGGTAGGCGGAACATCAGCAGATGCTTCTACTGCTGCTAATTGGAATCCTTCATCCGGAATCCCTAATACATCTTCTGATACCGCTATATTCGCAAATGCAGCCGCTTGTACTTGGACTATCGCAACAGTAGGTAATATACTAATAAAAGAGACCTATACAGGAATACTAACTATTAATAATGCAGTTGCCATAACAGGACTTGTAATTGATGCTGCCGGTAAAATAGATGCTGCTGCTGGCAGAATCCTAACATTTAGCGGCACTCCTCCTTATAATAGTGGAAAAACTCATATTGTTCACGGTTATTCAACAGATGATTCCCCCTTTAGAACAGAAACCGCAAGAGGACATATTACTTACAAAATGAATGGTAGTAGTGCTATTACTTACGATTCCGGTATATACCCTCACATACTACTTACTAACGGTAGTCATACGCCAGACTATGCTATGGTATCTGGTACTAGAACCAATCAAATAAAGTTTCATTCTCTTACTGTAAATAGTGGTGCTACTTTTGCACCCGCTTCTGCTACCCCTAGTGCTAATGACCGTTTGCGAAAATGGATTTCTGAAACTGCCGTAGCAAGTCAATTTGCGATAAGTAGCGGGGTTGCTAGTTTTAATGGCGGTTACGCAGAGTGGACTTTTCAAGCAATAAGTTCTGGGTTTCCTATTCCTACATCCGGAGTTGCTACATACAATCAATGTAAGTTTACATTTGATAAAATGGTAATAGATGCTAGCGTAGCAGGGGTAGGTAAATGGGCGCAAATTATTGCCCCTTCAAGATTAATACTAACAGATTTTACAGTAAATGTAGGTGCGTCTGTTAAAGGCAGTAGTAGTTCTACAGGTTGTGCTATTCTCTTAGTAAATAAACCTAAAATACATGGAACATGGTCTTTCCTCCCTGTTGCTGATGGTTACTATGTATATCCTAAGACAGGAGAAACTTTAGGTTATCCTAGTGGGGGAACAGGTCTTAATTCTTTAGGTTCTGCTAATCAAGTCCTTGCTACAAATGCGGGTGCTACTGCTATGGAGTGGCAGACTGTATCGGCTGGGTCTGGCGACATAACAGGAGTAACAATAACTACTGATAGTGGCGGTGGTTCAAAAGCCGAAGATACAGGAGGGTCAGCAGACTTTTCTATATTGGGCGCAACAGGCGTAGGTGTAACAAACAGTGGTACTACAATTACAGCCGTTGCTATTCCCGCAGAAATAGACCACGACTCACTACAAAACTTCGTAGCGGCAGAACATGTTGATTGGGCTGGTGCAAGCGCAGGTACAATACACGCAAGTAACTATACTAATACTGTACCAGATGCTACAAATGTAGCGGCTGCTGGCGCACTAATGGATAGCGAAGTAACAAACTTAGCAGATGTCAAAGCCTTTAACCCTGCGGCATATGCTACTGCGGCTCAAGGTGCAAAGGCTGATACAGCATTACAACCGGGTACAGCAGTAGCACCGGGCGACCCTGTTAGTTTATTGGCTAATGATGCCGGTTACTTGGATGCGGCTACAACACCTACTGCTAATTTTTGTCAGTGGAATGATATAAGCGCAGACATTACTGCATCGGGTGTTGGGTCTAATACACTTGTCAATAATTGGAGTTATACCACAGGCAATACTGATATTAGAGATGCCATGTCAAGTGGTGTATGGACTTGTACTGCCGCTTTAGCCGGAACATATTTGATTATCTCTAAAATACAATTCAAAACCGGAACACTATCAGAATCCGCAGGTGTAAATTACAAATTACAGAATCTTAATTACAAAAATGCAGGTGGTGGAACGCCAAGTAGCGGAACACTAAGTAACTTCGCAAGACACATGAATGCTGATTTTTACATTGGATATATTCTTGAAACACAATTTATACTAACAATAGCAGATACAGATACATTCGGTGTATATGCTAAGATTGCCACATCAAGCGGTAGTGGTAATTTCAAAATAGCAAGCGGGTCAAACGCCATGACTTCTTTGACAATGATTAAAATAGCGTGATAATATGTGTAGTGATTGTAGTAATTTAGGAGATGTAATGTTCACACATTACGATGCAGAATTAAGAGCCGATACCCCCCTTCTATTTGATGATGGCGGGGTATTTACAGTTAGGCTTGATAATTGGCCGACAGACATTAGTACGGCCCCAACAATGGAACATTTGAATAGTTTGATAGGTGGTTAAAATGACAAGATGCGTATTATTAGATACATGGTTTGATGCAAAGTCTAAGGAATTAGATAAAGCAGAAAAAGAACAAAAGAAAGATTTAATTACAGGTGAATAAAATGAAAATGAAAGGAAAAATAATATATACACCGCCAGAAAGATGTTACGCTAATGTAAACATTGAAGAAACACCATACGGCTATAGGTTGTATAGGGAGGGCGAAAGCCAACCGTTTATGTCTCTACCATTCAGTTGTGTAAAGGCAGTAGAATATAAAAAGGAATGATAAATATGCAAGAATACATGTATTATGCGACAGGAGTAGCGATTGTAGGTGCTGGTCTATACGGCATCTATAAGAAATATCTGAAAGATGGAAAACTAACATTAGATGAGGTTATGGATATTGTCGAGGATGTCGAAGATATTGTAGATGATTTAACTAATGCTTATCCCTCTTTAGCAGAATTAAAGAAAATGAAAAAGGCTGAATTAGTAGCACTTTGCGAAAAGTATGATATTGACGCAAAAGGTGTAAAGGCTGAATTAGTTAGTAGACTATCGGAGTTGAAGTAATGACATACTATTGCTCTGTTGCCGATGTTGGTCTAAGACTAGGTCTTGATAGCGCGCAGCGTAGCAGAGCAAGCAGTAGGATTACTTCTTGTATTCGCAGGGCAACAATCAAGATAGACCAATGCTTCAAAGATTATGGTAGAGATGAACCTAGTAAATCCACACAAAGTAATACTTTGAATGGTGCTATTACTGCTGGTGCTACTACTATTACTCTTACTTCTGGTACTGCTTTTAGCACATCTGGGAGTGGAAATGTAGATGGTGACTCTTTTACATGGAGTGGCAAATCTACTCATCAATTAACAGGGGTTACAGGAATATCCTTCGACCATGCCTCCGGAGTTACTGTAGAAGAAGGAGAGTTTGCTCATGTTGTCAGAGAAATATGTGGTGATATAGCAAGCGGTCTTTATTTAGAAGATGAAGCAACACATCAGAAATCTGACGATATGAGAGGATATAACCTAAGAGAAAGGGGTTATATTGAATTGCAGAGATTAGCGCATCTAGGTAGTGTATAATTATGGTTCGTTCTAGCATGAGGATTGGCGTAGGTGGCCCACACGGTCAGTTACCTTACAAAGGTAGCAGAGGCTCTAGTGGTGGCGCAATCAACATGCAGTTTAGGCTCGATTGGGATGACTCCGCTTTAATTGCTGCTATTAATGAATTAGGTTTAGATGGCCCTAAAGCCATGAAAAATATGTTAAGAGGCAGAATAGAATTAGCAATTGAGGAGACGCAAAAGAAACTAAAACAAATGGCTGGGCCATTAGCAAATGTAACTGTCCCTCCTAGGTCTAAATCTATCCATACTACAATAGCAGATGCACTAAGACAAGACGATATAGCAGGTACTACATTTATTAGAGTGCATACTGCGGCAGATTCTAGAAAAGCACATGTTGGTAGAATTGGTACTCGTGGAGTTAATTTATCTAAAGTAATGGTAACAGGAATTAAACCATTTAACTACTCTCCTTTTATGCCACAGTTAGTTAAATCTAGCGTAGGGTGGTTTGCTAAAACAAGAAACGCAGAAGATTATAGTATTGCTATGATGAAAAGGGGTAGACATCCGGGTTGGAAACGCACATTTGATTATTGTCTAGCAGTAGAAAACCATGTAAGAAAACATTTTAGAAATGATGCTAAGAAGTTTATTGAGTTTGTAACAGAAACTAAGGGGTTCTATAGTAGGTGATATTATGGGTATAGCAGAAAATAGTCATTATTGGACTGCACGAGTAGCAGGTACAAACCCAGCATCCCCTTTAGGAGAATATAATACTGCTTGGACTTTATCTGGCTCTGGTTCAGACGGTAGCGTTAGTGGGGATGCTTGGAGAATAAGTGGTTCCGGCCAGACATGGAGTCAGACAGTAGCAAATGACGATAATGATTTAACAATAATGTTTGCTATGAAATACATTGGCAACCCAGATAATAATCAAGTTTTAGCAACTCTTGATAATGGTTCTCATAGAGTACAGATAAAAGCAGATGGTACTGCTGCTAAGTTAAAGTTAGTAGGTGCTACAACTGTAACAACAGATGATTTAGATTTAGGTATGGCAGAAGCAGATGCAGTACCTACTCTTTTGCGATTAACTCTTGCGAATGACGGTACTGCTAAATTATACATGCGAGAAATAATAGAAGATGATGCAGCACAGCAGCATTATTTAGAAGTAACAGGTTCTTCTAGTGTATCGCAAACTGCATCTTTTGGAAATACAACAGGTAGTGTAGATTGGTATGTATCTTACTTTACGCCTCATGGTGCTTACTCTCCCGATGAAATGGATATGTCCGATTGGACTACTAACTCTCTTATTCGCACAGGTATACATATAGTAAATGTATTAAAAGAAAGTAATAGGTTTTATTTGAAAACTCATGTGACCGATGCTGCTATACTATACGGATATGATTTATCTTCACAGGCTATGATAAGTAGGATTCAACCCCCATCAGTACATGTCCTTACACAGAAACTAGAGTCTCCCGATTTTTTGACTCTAGGAGGCCGTAGAACAGACCAGAGATACAATGTCATAATCTATGTAACTACTCGTGGTACAGACTATAAGAACGCATATAGACAGGGTCTATCTATAATGGGCGAAGTGTTTGATGAGTTATACACTAAGACGGGTCTAGAAGGAGGAATTGATTCTCTTATAGGATATGATGCTACATTAGATAGTAAGTTAGACGATGATGAAATTGTCTGCGTTCATACTCTAACACTAACTTATATGAAAAAGATTCGGATGTTCTTGCGAGAAGTTTGAGTAGTCTTTATTAGACAAATACACAGTGCTTTTAATATGGCACTAAGTAATGTTCACAGGTATTTGGCTGTGGGTAAAGAATCAACATATAATACCGCAGTCGCAGCGACAGGTATTGGTGAAGTTGAATCTGAATCTTTCGGACAGACATTCGATGTAATGAAGAGAAGCGACATGAATTATTGGAATAGCAGAGAAGCAAGAATGGGTAAAATCTCAACTTCTGGCGGCTGGACTCAAGCACTTCAACCAGACCGATTTACTATGATGTGCCTTCACGGTCTATTTGGAAAATCTACTCCTTACAATGGAACAGGTGCATCCTCTCCTATTGAAGGTGTATTAGAAGAAACCCCTATTACTGCGGTTACTGCACTACCTTCTTACACTTTCCGCATTGGTCGTGACGATGGAGAAGCAATTTTCCCCGGTCAAGTTATTGAATCATGCAGCGTAAGTGCATCAGTAGGCGAATACGCTATGATTTCTTTCAGTACCCTTGGTTCTACTCAGACACAAGCAGATTCAAGTCTAGGTACTGCTGTACCAACATATGTCGGAGATGCTTGTCATTTCGCAAAGACATTCGTAAACTTTGAAGAATTAGCAACTTCTTCTTCATTCTCTACAATGGTACAATCAATTGACTTTGAAATTAAAAATAATCACGATATAGACAACTCGTATTCTCTTGGTAACAATGCAGTTACTCGCAGACCACCTGTTACAACTCGTGAAGTAAGTGGTAGCATTACATTCCATAAGATGCTAGAGTCCGGAGATGCTGAATTAGATGGCGCACCATACTACGAAGAGTTAATGGGTGCAACAACCTCTAATGCACAAGCAGAAGTACATCCGGGTTCGGGAACAGCAGCACTATCTGTTTTCTTTGATGCAGGTACAAACAATTCAATTAGGTTTGATTTCTACAATCTACACTATGAGATGCCAGAGACATCTGTAAGTGGCAGAGATACACAGACAATGACTGTTAAGTTTCATGGTCTGTATGATTTAACTGCTACAGGAACGGTAAAGGTCACATACCAAAGTAGTGACAGTGCTTTAGAAGATTTAGATTTGGATGCTTGAGGTTGAG
>TARA_R100001443_G_scaffold17795_4_pt1 | contig 23053 bp, 38 predicted proteins | sample TARA_R100001443 | Tara Oceans TARA_R100001443 (sample SAMEA2622142) | marine metagenome | biome: marine biome (ENVO:00000447); feature: deep chlorophyll maximum layer (ENVO:xxxxxxxx); material: "saline water (ENVO:00002010), including plankton (ENVO:xxxxxxxx)" | depth 50 m
ACCATAGACAGGAGTGTATCCTGTTATTGGTGTAGCTGTTATCAACATTTTACCTTTACGAGTTACAAGTCGATAAGCAGCAGTTTCAAACCATGAATGAGGCACTAGTTCATCAAACCAAATTGCATCTGCCTCAAAACCCTCTAAAATTTCTAATGGTTGCTGGTATGCGTTAAACCAACATTGTGATCCGTTAGGCAAAACGAATGTACCATCACTAAATCCATTTTTTTGTGTATATCTAACATTTTGAATTTGTGTTCGTTTCATTTTCTTAAACTCTTTCGGCAACATTTCATAAACAGCAGGCTGCTGGTCACGAATGCTGCTTTGGTGAGTCATACTGAAACAGGCAATTCTTGCTTCTGGTTTTTTTGTTAAAAGTTGAATAATATACCAACTTGCAAAGGCAGTTTTACCGCTACGGTTTCCTCCACTAATTAATAATTGATCATTCTCTTTTAATAATGCTTCCGCATCTTTCCAATGGTCTAAAACTTGCCTGTGATTATATGGATCATCTTTTTCCAGCTTGATAAGCTGCTCACGCTCCATCAACAAAGATACAGTAGCGTCTTGTCCATACTCTTTCTCATAGTCGAGAATTTCAGACTCGCTAGGCTTATAAATAGTTGGATGATCCGTTAGCTCTATCACTTCCAAATTTTATTATGCACCATGTAACCAATTAGCCCGTAATTAGCCAAATCCATCCAGCTATCACTAACACTTTCATGGTTAACTTTCTCTTTACCCAATAAATTTTTTAATCTGCAAATCTTATCCTGACTCCTAACTATCACACCTAACTCTCCACTTAGGCTTATGTTGTCAGAACCATAATCCTGTTGTTTTTGATCTAAGATTTTTATAAATTTTACTGCCTCTTTTAATGCATCCTTACCCATCTGGGTTTTCAGATCCAAACCTACTAATAAATCTTTAATTTCACTCTTCTCCTTCATAGTCATCTTCTTCGGTTTCTATAAAATATTCTGATCCAATATTATAAATTAATTCACGCATCAATGCTTTCAACATAACACCCCATATAGCGTCTTGCGGTAAATCATACTCTTCGTAAGCTCTATGGATTAACCCCATAAACTCGTTCTCTAGCATCTCACATTGACGATCTAGCGGGTTTTCCTCATTTCCCATCTTCGCCATTGTGCTGTTAGTTGATAAATGTCTCCATCTGGGGTTACTTCTATCTGCTGTCCAACAGACCAATTCAAATTATCACGAACCTTTACTCTAAACTCTTTATCTCCACTTTTGCAGACAAGCAAATTTTTGTTTCTAGGACGTTGAACAACACGAACCTCTTCTGGGCCAGAAGGTTTAGAAAAATGCTTCTCAGCTAACTCTACGCCCTCTGCTGTTACCATGTGGCCTATGTTCTTACCCACTTTACGCTCTTGTATGTGATCTTCTATGTTGGGAACTTTTCTTAAATCAGTCTCCGTGACGTTTAACGCTTTCGTCACCTGAGTCATCCAAATCTTCGCCCTCGAAGAACTCTTTTTTAATCCAATCATCTATCAGTTTGTTTGCAAAATTAATATCTATAGCACTATCACATTTAGCCCTTACAGCCACACCCTCTGTTGACTCAAAAGCCACTGCATGAAACCCAACTCCCTCACTGTTGAGGTATCTAAATATGTACCAATTTTTTTCTGGAAACTCATCTTCATCAAAATCGTCAAAGTCATCAAAGTTTAAATATTCTTTCATCAATTTTTTTTAATATTTCATCTGGAGCCCAATCTAGCCCTGCTAATATCAAATAATATTGCCCTAAACCGTCTTCTTTAAAAAACAGCTTAACTTCGTTAACAACAGCACTCTCAAATATCCTTTGACCATCTTTTTTAAAGCCTTTCTTGCCTCTTCTTTTACGCATCAAAGTGTAGTCTTTTATTGCCTGCATTATTACAGCTACAGCTAGGGCTCTAACCCCTTCATCTGATAAAATGGCTCTGTGTTCAACAATAGGTAACATACAATAACCTCGCTCGGAGCTCTCCTCCGATTCTATTCAGAGCCTACCTAATCAGTTCCTCCCAATTATGACCGCATCGATTAGGCAAATCATTTACTGTCTCCTGCTGTATCCACAACATCCATCTGCTGTGACAACATTTGAGTTAATTTAGACATCCCTTCTGCACAACCCAAGTTGCTGGCCTTACAGTTTATAGTGTAGCGACTAGAGAAGTCGGTTTCACGGGTCTGCGAGCTACTTGTGGTCACACTTCCGTTATGCGTACTGCTATGTGAACCCCCTACATCAAACCCAATTCCCCAAACCTTGCCACTTGCTGAAGCGTGTCCTTCAGTAGTAGATGAATCTGACTTAGTGCTGTCAGTGGATGAGGTATTGCCTGTGTGAGAAGATATCTGCATATCAAACGTAATATCCAAATCCGTGATCCCAACATTAGGAATCTGCACAAGGCTTAACAGAGGTGTTTTAATTGTCTGCTTTACGGGTACAAGGGTATCATTATCCCCTTTTGTCATCCGTTCAATTTCCACCTCTAAACATTTCGTTTTTCCGTTCTCGTCAAAGCCGATTTCCTGCACAAATTGCAAGGTCGATTTCGCCAATGCTGTACCCCCATCAGAAGCCGCTAAAATTGGGCTAAGGATAAGATCACCTATGGGCAAATTGCCATAGTCTGCCAGTTGATTTGAGTCTGCTGCCATTTTATTTCTATATCGTTGGTATTAATTTAACTAGGTTGTCACCCACTCGAGCCAAGCCTTCTGCTTGATCCGTAGAGGTAAATTTTATCTTCATATTAGCCATCTGCTTTCCCTGCCTTAGCTTTCCAAGGCATCCCAGAGCCTTCTCCCCCGTGTGATCCAGATTAAGCTCCAGATCAATCTCTAGCTCATCAATTTTAAGAGGGTTATGCTGCACCAGTGTCACCAGCGGAGCCTCCACATCCTTATCATTGAGCTTTAAGGTTATGCTCTTAGGACTGCCATCCTTCTCAAAGTAAGTTGAAACGAATCGCTGTGCCTGCTGCTCCTCCACTGCTCGCTGTGCTTGGGAAGCTGCTGAGTAAATGGAGTTAAATATGTTCTGTAAATCGCCTGCCATAGTATGTCTTTTTGTGTAAAAAAAATTAGAGACTCTGTTCCGTCTTGGTTTGGCGAGAAAACCAATTCAAGCCCCCCCCTCCCCCTCTGTTCCCTTTATTTTGATGTATTTTATTCTTCGCACAATAAACGTTATATTTATTTGCTGTCTGTTGGGGGCTCCTCGCTTGGAACATCGATTACATCCCCTGCCCTGCTTGCTTTCTTCATTTCATTGAGTTTACTAGCTAAATCAGAGTGGTTTAGCCCCTTATGGTGAACAACATGGGTTACATTCTCGTTGTCGAGCATGGCTTTCTTATCAGCAGCTATAGCAATGCTGACGGGTACTTGGCCAATAGATAGCTTATCAGCCTCAGTAATCAGGCGATCAGAAAGTAGGTCTATTGCCTCTCCTAGCTTGCTGGAGACTCTTTTCTTCCACTTGCCTAGTTCCTCTGCATTCTCATAGCAAATGCGGCTTATAGTGTTAGGTGAAGCTCCTGTGACGCTAGTGATCTCGTTATAGCTCTTGCCTTGCTTTCTCATGGAGAGAATAAGCTCGTATTTCTCAGGGTCATACTTTTTATAGCTTGACCTATCGTAATCAGTGCCTTTCTTCGAGCTCCTTGGCATTTGTGGGTGTTATAGCGTCTTATACCTGATTTACCACTCAAATTAATTCACAGAGTTATTCACACCCGTCTATAAGTTTTGGATAACTTGTGTAGATCGCTGTAAATCCTGCGAGCGGCTAGGCTGTGTATATCTGTGCCTCTTGCGAAGCTGTGAAGCCCTATTGCAGCACATTTAATCTCGCTGGGGTATACTTTCCTCAATCTAGCCTCTGCGAGTATCTCACGCCCATATGCGAGCCAGTAATGAATACTACCAGTTTTAGGCGGGTCATAATATGCTTTGAAGTGTAGCTCTGTCTTCTCACCCCAAGTGCCAGCAGGGTTAACAGTGAGCCCTAAAGCCTTGGCAGCTTGCTTCTTTGCATCCTCGTGTACCTTGAGACTCTGGGCTTCCTCTCTGTTCTCGCGTAAAGCATCACTCAGTTCATTTGATTGTTCGTTTGGACTCTCCATATACTTTGAGGGGAAAAAGCCCTTAGAACGAATCCTTGGGCTATTATGATGTATTTACCTTAAAACGGTATATTTAACATTTATAAGACCAGCATCTAGATCAGCTAACTTAGCAAAAGCAGCTTTGCTTAGGTCTAGCTCCCTTCCTTTGACAAAAGGCCCACGGTCTGTAATTACAACAATTATAGATTTACTTTTATAGCTTACCTTTAACCTCGTTCCAAAAGGTAGAGTTTTGTGGGCTGCTGTTAACTCATCAGGATTGAAGTAAGAATATTTCCAATTCTTGTGATGACTAGCCGTAGGTCTATTCCTGTATTTTTCCCCATAGTAAGAAGCAATTACAGTCGGTTGCTCTGCATAGGGTCTGGTTACAATTACACCAAACACCAATGCACTTAGGGCTATAGTTATTAACGTATTTTTTATGTTCGTTTGTTTCATTATGTTTATTTAGTTTCTATGTTTCTATGTTTCTGTGTTTCTATGTCAACTTATCTCATTGCATAGCTAACACAATCAATCTCCACCACTTCATTATCTCCTCGAATCATCCTGTCAGCAATCCTCACATCAATATCAGAAATATCATTCATGGATAGGTTAGATGTTAACACAGTCCACTTACCTAATCTCTGATCTAGCATTGAGGCTAACTGTCTCTGACTAAACTCGGTTGCATACTCTGCACCCAAATCATCAAGCACAAGAAAATCAGCATCAGCACAGGATTGGAATATTCCAAATGCTCCTGATCTCATCTCGTTACACATTTTGGAATAGCTCTTAAACAATCCATGCTTAACCATTGTGATTCCACCTCGCTCAAAGTATTGGCCCTTACCTTCCCAACCCTTCCAAATACCCTTAGCTAAATGTGTCTTGCCAGTACCTGAGTTCCCAATGAGTGACAACCAACGTGGCTCTGTTTTCTTGTAAATCAAATCCCTAGCAAATCCAGCAGACGACCTTAAAGGCTTCATCAGCTTAGTATCTTTGCAGGGTTGGAAGTCGTTAAAAAACTTCGCCCATTTCTTCAGTTGCTCGTTGCTTAATGGCTCCTGAGTAGTCTGCTTTGGCTTTGTTGTTATATTCCGAATTGTTTGTTTTATTGTTTTTTGCATTGTTCTTATTGTTTAAAAATACACCCTGCCAACCATTGGCCATTGATGTCTCTATCGCTTCAATCACTAGAGCAGCATTCTCCGAAGATAACTTAGCCATCAAGAGATCCATACCTCTTTGAGTTAGCCTCTTGCCGCTCTCTTTTCTGTACTGAATAAATTCTCGAATGGATTTGAAAAACTCAGTGTTATGTAACTGATCTGTTAATGTATAAGTTATATATTTATTATTATTATAATAGTAAGTATAGGTCGTTTTTTCGTCGCTTGATAATATGCTGGGGATAAGTCCAGACTTAGCTTTAGGTTTTCTTGAAGATTTAGTCTCTTTTGTATTTACAATACTAATAGACTTATCCACTGGAAGTTCGCATTTTGTTCCTAAGTTGTTCTTAAAATATCCACGCTCTATAACCCACTTACTCGCAAGCTCTTCACAGGATATTCTTGTTTCCTCGGCAAGCTCTTCAGTAGCACACCAATCATCTAAAGCCTTAACTCCATGCATAATTGATCCGTGATCTCTGTGACATAATCTGCCTACCTCGCTAAATGATAACTTCAGATTTTTCCTCAACACATGATAGACGCAGAACCTTGCACATACATAATCCTTTGTTCTGCGTTTTTTATAAATGTCAGCTTCTGAAAAGCCAAATAGATTAGCTATAATCTCAATCAATTCACTGACTTTATCCCTGTTCCTATTTACTATAAATTTCATTTGCATTTTTTATTGCCATCAAGAAACTGTTTAATTGTTAAGCCAGACGCATTAAAATTGTGGAGCATTTGACGTTCGGTAGCTGTCTCAGCAGGCCAACGTCTGCTTAATATGTTTTCTCTAATTTTCCTACTAAGATGTAGGTTTGTGTTATGAACCTCCCAATCCATTGACGGGGGCTCTCCAGTTTGAGGTGCTGTATTGTATTTCATTTTTTATTGATTCCGTAATCCAGTATTAAAGCTGCATCACAAGTTTTTAAGGTTAGTTTAAGGTTAGGGAACATCTTCTCGGCAACTCGTTTGAGTTCACGCTTGTGCTCCGTTCTGCAATCCCTCTTAGGTAATCCTAGAGGCTTCTGCCACTCTTGTGGTCTAATGAGATGAACCTCGGAATCCAAGCCATGCAGGGCTCCAAGTATGACTCCGAAGTTCACCCCAAAATTAAACATCCTACTCGCTGGATGTGCTTTGCCGATATAGCCAGACACTTTCTCCACATATGCTACATGAGGATTTAAGTGGACAAACAACTCGGCAATTTCTTTATTAGTCTTAGGCATGGAAAAAGAGGTGTAAGAGTTGTCTGTATTCAAGGCAACAATTCCTCCATTAACACCAACGTCAACTCCTACAGCTTTAGTTACCATCCTATTTTATCCCATACAGCTTTAGTGAGCCTCACATCGTTCTCAAGATATTCTAATGCAGCATCCCTATCGTTCAGCCACTTCTCATAGAAATCAGCACCACTGCCGCTCTTCTCACCAACCCCAACAAACTTAGCAAGTCTGTCTAGGCTAATGCGTTTCTGATATTCTCCTAATGCAAATACGTCCATTGTATCAACCAAATTGTTCTGCCATTTAATAGGCTTATAAAATTCGGCTGGAAAACCTACACCATGTTTCATGCTTCGCCTAACAATAAATGGCCAATCAAATGAATTACTATTGTGACCGATCCAAGTTGCAGAGCTCATGTCTCTATAGTACGCCCAAAACTCTGTGAGCAATTCACTCTCTGAAGAGTTGCTAAAAACAAACACCTCATCTTCGTCAGTTAATGCATAACCGATTGCAATCACTCTTCCAGTTTCAGCGTGGAGAGGAGCGTCTTGAATATATTTAAGCTGCTGCTTATCTATGTTCTTCTTAATTGCCTCCTCGGTCTTGTAAGTTGATGGGGCTTTAAACTTAGGCATCAACTCTCGAATCTTGCCAAGAGGCTCTGGGCCTGTCTCGATGTCGAAACAAACCCGAGCCGTACTTGGTGTAGACTTACCCAAAACCCATTCCCTTTTATTATCAGAATGGGACTTCATCGTCGGTATCCTCCTTAGTTAATTCCTTAGCAGTATCTTTTACAATCTTCTTAGCCTCACGCTCTGCCTTAGCCTCTGCACGTTTTGCCTCACGTTCAGCTATTGCTTCTGGAGGGCCAGATGTGAAAGCTGAATACTCTGGAGCCTCATAACCTTCACGCTCTATCACTCGAACGTATTGGCCAGATGGTTTTACATCCAATTTAGCAGCCTTGCATTTTTCAACGAATGTCCACTCAACCTCTTCGCCATTTGATCCTGTGAAGGGTTCACCATCCTCAACAACTATAGTTGCAGACCGTCCAATTAGAGTTGAAAGATCAAACTTACCTGACCCTAACTCCTCATCTCCAATCCAACTTTTAAGAATGTTTTTGTAGATGTAACTCCTTGGTGAGATGACCGCATTCTTAGCTTTGGTTTTTGTCAACATAGCTTTCTCCTCACCCGTCTCCTCGTTCTCTACGAAGACTTCAAAGTAAAATTTAATTTCACCCTTCCATCCAAAAGAACCTTTCTTCCAGCCCATGTCTTCTATGTCAACGCACACAGCTTGATAGATGTCTGCTGGTACTGGTACATACTCCCTCTTCTCGAACGAAGAGCCATTAGTGTTTACTGATAATTTCATTCTGTTATTTTCTGCCCAGCGAATGTTCTGTCCAATTGGCTACCATGATTCGCCGGACAATTGTCTGCATGGTAGCTTTTTTATTTATAAAGGTAAGCATTACCGATTCCGCTTCTTAGGTTTTTGTATATTAGTAGCCCTAGTCTTTTTTGAAAAAGGTTCACCAACGCTACTAATAAAATTTTTCTTTTTTACAAGCATCCATCGTTTACTTTCATTGTGTTTTTTTATTAAGCCTATGTTCATAACAATTTTAATTTTACACTTCCTTAATTGAAACAATTGCTCGCTCCAATATCTCTGTTACTGTTGTTTTCTTTTTCTTAGCAACCCGTCTTAATTTTTTTATATGCTCCTTCGTGAAACGGTAAGAGCACAGTATTTTAGCTTTCTTCGTCATAAGAATTTTTTAGTGGTTTGTTGTCATCTGCACATAGCAGTGGAGACATTGCATATGATCCCAGTGGAGCAACGCTTTCCATCACAGAATTGTTGTGAGGATTACAATCAAAGTAATCTCTTACACGCCTAGCTTTTGGCTTGTCGTGAAAATGTGATTCTAACCAAACTGTTTTATCAGTTCGCTTAACAACTTTGAAAGAGTAGATACAATCCCAATCACCATTCGATCTGGTGTGGTATGTTTCTCCAACTTTGAATTTTAATATTTTGTTTGTTTTATCTGTCATTGTTCTATTAGAGGTTACCCTCAAGTGAACCTTCCGTAGAAAGCTCAACTGAAGGGGAGGCTTACGCCTCCACCTTTTTTTCAATATTTTCCCAGAACTCAGCGTGTGCTTTTTTGAAGGCTTCTGAGTTAGCTCTTCCAAATGTTTTTGCAAATATCTCAGCACAAATATCCAACCCTCTGCCTCTTGGCTCTGAGCCCTGCTTTAAGTCGCTAACGATTGATTGAACAAATGATCCACCTGACTTATTTGATACCAATATTTGAACTACCCAAAAATTCCACTTGCGGCAAACAAGTTTAATTCTTTCCTTACGATCAATTTCAGCTTGCTCACGTTTGGCATTGCGTTGATCAATCCGCTCTTGCTTAATCTCTGCATTTGTCTTGGCAGGATTTTCCTTGGAGGGAGCAGCCAACCATTTCTCATTTCGGATTTGACGTTTCTCAGCATTACGCTCACGTTGAACTCTGTTCTTATTAATCTTTGCAGCATCAGCAAGACTATCCAAGGATGTCTTTACAACGCAGTCAGAGCCAACAACGAACCGCTTACCCTCACTGTCTCTGATAACATTGTGATGGAAAATCCCCATGCCACAATGATCGCAAGAGCCGAGAGAAACTCCGAAACTTTTAGCTACATTACGAGCCTCTTCAGCTTGGACTTGAGCGGCTAAAGCGTTGTGCTCCTGCATAGCCGATGAAGGGAGGCTGATGTGGCTGATTATTTCAAATGGGCCAATGCCGCATCCTGATCTTTCAAATGGGTGTATTTTGTTGTTTTTCATTGTATGCACCTTGCTGGTGTGGGGCTAATTATACATACATCTGTATGTACGTCAACCCCCTAAATTATCCCCAAATAAATCCAACTGGTTTGGACAATTCTTCCTCCTTCACCTTATCAGCTATCTCTTGAGCTTCTCTTTTAAGATTAGCAACACGGTAATCACATATTGATTCACCTATCTGATTGCCATTCTTATCCTGCCTAAACAAACACCATCCGTTTCTCTGATCGATTCTGTAAATGATCAGGCTTGTGTTATCCTCCAGTACAGTTGAGCGTGTCTTGTGGTAACTGCCTTCCAGCTTTGTCCATTTTATTTTATTCATTGTATTATAATATTATCTCATTAACTGTCCAAAAACTCTTATCTTTCTTTTGCTCAATCCCTCTCGCAATTACACATGGCTCACCCTTACGAGTGGGCCATTGTGTAAAAGGTCTGCCATAGCAGGAGTAGTTTGTAATCTGGTGAGTATTCCAAATTTGTTTTTCACCGTCTACGCATTCAACTTCTAATGTTGAATAAGACCATAATTTTCCAGTTAGCTTTGCGGTCTTTACTTCCTTACCGATCTTTCTAGCGAGCTTGTAAACGTATCGCAAGATTTCCATCTTAGCCATCTCTATCGCAGTTGCCTCGTATTTTTCAGACCACGGGCGTTGCAACTTGCCGGTTTTTTCTTGTCTTCTTTGTGCCGCTCTTTGAAAAGAATGCTTACATTTTTCAACAAAGTTTTTAATGTATCCAGCTTCATATTCTTCAGCAACTTTCCAGAGCTTACCTTCAAATATTGGATCAACTTTTTTAAGTTGTTCAAATGTGTAATTTTTTCTTTGACGAGCTTTGTCACGCTCTTCCCTAGCTACCATTAGATCGTGCTGGCATCCTTTAATGTTATCAAAAGCAAACTCAATCTTTTCACGGTATGGTGCAAACTTATCTTCACCAAATGCCTGCTCACCTTTACGAATCAATCCATTCACTAATTTTTCAGATGAATTAATTGAAGCATCATCAAATATTTTGAACACGTTCTTTTCTTTCCACTTGTAATCCATCGCAACGAATATTCTAATTTGCTGCTCTTTAATTAATTCCTTCTCGCTTTCTGATTGGTTTGCAATTTGTTCTTTTACGAGTTTATCCATCTCGTCACGTTGAGGTTTGTTTTTTAACTCTTCAGCTTCAAAATCTTCTTTTGAAATAGAGTCACTTAATTCTCTCTTAATTTTTGTTGTTAATTCTTCGAGCATTATTTTTTCGTGTCGTAATGCTTCTTGTAGATGTCCGATATATGCTTTCATTGTATTTATGTTTGTTGGTTGATTATCCGAAATTAACTGGCTTGATTGTTTCTTCTGTTTCAGCATCCCAAGCGTTAATTATTAACTCGCCTGTGCTATCATCGATGTAAACGGTTTTGCCATTGATTGTGATGTAAACTGCCTCTTTTGATGTCTTTTCTATTTTCATTGTAAGTTACCCTTTCTTGGGGTGACATCAATGTACATACATATATACATACAGTCAACCCCTTATTTATCCCTTTTTGTAATTTTTTTCAAATGGCAAAAACCTTAATAAAACAAGGGTTAATCTTTCTATTATGGTTTTCTGCTGTTCCATTTTTCAATAATATCATACTCGTTTTTGGTAAACATTTCTGAGTCTTGGCACATCATAGTGTCGCAAGGTCTGCAAGAAATCATCCAGCCAGTAATCTCTGAGCCTTCTCCGTATTCACTTATTGAAACTTCAGCCCCACAATGAGGGCAGGGTTTTAATGATTCATCTTCACTCATCGTTTTAACTTCCTTAACTTTGGTAAGGGGTCGAGCATGACAAAATCACCATGCTGCATTAGCCACGCTTTAGAGTAATTGTTTTTGGCTAGAAACTTTTCTTTTCGATCATATCCAAATTTCTCAGTATCAGCTTTCCAATCCACACATTTACAAAACCTATCTACAATTGTCTTGGTTGCCTTCAGCTTAGGAAGCAAGCCAACATGGGTTAGCATTTTATATTGCTTCTCCAGTTTGGCTTGTACTTCCACAAGGTTAGTTTTCTTCCTCTTCATGTCCGTTTTCCAGAAACTGCTCCCACTGGTTTTGGAATCTGTCAACAACCTGATCACCCAACTCCTGCTTAACAGTTTGATCTTCTGTGTCACCTAATTTGATTCTTAAAAACTTATACACATCATAAGCACCAAATTGCGGGAATGCTTGCTTGCTAGAATCCTTACCTTTAGCGACCATAATTTTACTATCGTTAATATCAATTAGTGACGATTCTAAATCCCACTCACTAAAACTGAAATCAATAATTTCAAACCACTCGCTGTGTGGAGGTTCAGTCTGAGTTGCCTCAACTGCTGGGTGATAATTATATCTAACCATCACATCCACGTTCTCAACCCACACTTCAAATCTGACAAACTCGTTGAGGTGTACGGTTAGTGGAGTGTCTGTTATATCGACAGTAATGCGTTGCAGTTTGGTGTCCATTATTTTCCCTCCTTTCTCACAATCTTCTGCATGAAGAACTCATGTCCTCTCTCAAGGTTTCTAACCCTTCTCAAAAGCTCTTCCACAACACTAAGCTGTGCAAGCATCTGGTCGCTAACCTGACTGCCATGTGTGGCTTTGCCTGTGTTCGGTTTGCGTAAATCTTTACGCTTAATATTTAACCGAGTCCCATTCTTGGCGTAACGTGACACCAAGTTCACCAGCAATGCATCTTGCTGTGTTTGAATCTCGTCAAGTGCTGCTGCACTGATTGATTTAAGTTTAGGGTTAGCAACCTTGCCAACCTCCATGACTCTCTTGTGGAGTCGTTTTCTGTTATGATAACTCATAGTATTTTTTATTGTTTGTTGGTTGAAAACTATTTACGAAAAATTAGTTTCGTCTGTTATTATATTTATCATGTGTTTTAAAGCGTCTGTATTATCAGGGTGCGTAGTGCTTACGTTAACCACTGCAATCCGAATTGCCTTATTGATAATTTTCTCTAAACGCTCTTCAATAATATTGGATTGTTGCCAACCAATGTTGTGTCTGTTTTCTTTTGCATCTTCGTACTCTTTTATTTTGCGTTTCATCCAGTGAATTTTGTAATCGATTTCATTAATTCCTGTACTGAATGTTTCATTTTGTATTTTCATTGTTGTTTAGTTTGTTTGTTTGTTGATTATGCAAAAATTGGTGTAGTTTTTTTTGTTAATTTATTGAGTTCATCTAAAGACGAGAAATCAACATATTCTTCATCAATAAAAACTCTGCCATTCAAACGACTAGCCACATCGCAATATCCGATATAAGCGTTATGAATATCTCCTGCTACTTTTCCAAGATATGGGAAATTACCAACTCTCTTCATCAAAGCGATTTGTGCTGCTTCCTTGTTTAAATAATATTGTGTACGGTATTTTTTTCCTTCAGATATGTATGTTGCTTTGTATTTCATTTGTATTTTTATTTTTGATTTATTGCTCACCCCTAATCGAGCGAACACAGACATCGTACATACATCTGTATGTATAGTCAACCCCTTTTTTAACCCCAGTTTTATTGGGTATTTGGAGGGCCGTAGTATTTTATTTTACGAAGAACACCGTCTAGTTTGTGCCTGCAAGTTATCTCTGCAAGCTCACCGCTAGCGACCATTGACTTAACACGATAGTGCAATGTGTTTTTGGCAACACCTAACTCCTCAACTAATTCTGTCAAAGATTTGTAGCCGTCTGGAGGTGTGGATTCCTCGTAACTTCTTTGAAGATCAGTTACCCAATTTGAATTAGGTTTTTTAGCCCTATGAATTTTTCCCCTACCTTTTCCATCTGCCATACTTTGAAATCTCCTGTCTTATTATTGATCACTCCATAACTCCAACCATGTGAGTGTCTGAGCGTGGTGACCATTCGTTGATTATATGGGTGATCTAATCTGCAAATACACCCCACTGCTCTTGCTTGTATTCTCTCAAGGGATGGAACACTTGCAACATCGATTGTGTGAACGTGTCCAAATAAACATGAGCCGTAAACTAAAGCGTGTTGCCTTGCTGCATTAACACCATGAAAATATCCGTGAAGCATTGAGAGCTTACCCATCTTTAAAACGCCTTTACGTTTGCAGTATGGTAGAGTTTTTATTTTTTGTAATTTGCATTTAGTGTCTAAATCACTAACTCCTAATTTTGCAAACTCACCCTCTATGCCATCCTTTTCTGCAAACTCCCAAAGTCGCTCATCGTGATTACCCCTTAACCAATAATCAGGTTTCCATGCTGAAAGAAATTTTAATCCAGCATTTAAATCGTGCTGTATTGTTTCCGCTTTTTCTTCTGTTGTTGCACCTTTTCGAAGTGGTCGGAAGTCAAACAAATCCCCGCCAAATATTTTGTGGTGTGGCTTCCACTCCTTAGTAAAAGCATATAACGCATCAACTGCTTCACTGTCTAGTAAATCCCCATGCAGATCACTTGCGAATATTATTCGTTCTAATCCCACTGTGTTTCCTATAAATCTTATCAGCGACCTTCTCTGAGCTTGCAACGCCTATTAGCTTTCCACTAGGTGAGTATACTCTTGTCTTGCCTGCTCGCTCAATAGCCTTATAACCATCACCACTTTCGCTGACTTTAGATTCACCAACTGTTTCTGGCATATAAGTGAACAGGCTCAACCTTTCATCTTCTGTATGAAATTTTGGTTTCCTTACATAAACTGTATTCCCAAAAGAAATAGCTTCGGCTCCACCCTTAACAGCTTTACCAGTTTTCCTGTCATAAAAATAAGAATGACGCTTAGGATTCATCCCTACTTGAATCCAATTTTCTCTTAATTCTTTTGATGATGGCAAAGCTCGGCTTTGTATAAGTTTACCTTCTGCGGTTGCCATTGTTGTTTTGTTTATTTTTCCAATTCCTATTTTTTCAGAAGCCTTTTGGCTTGTTATATTGAAAGTAAAATCTTCTACTCTAGAGAAAATATCATAACCTATAACTTTACCTAACTTACTTTTATTTTCTTTTTTGTGGTGAATTGTCACAGCGTAAACAGGCTTTTCTAATTCCCCTGATGCAACTTTAGAAACTGAATTATTATATGTTGGAATGTCTATTCTTAAACCAACTTCATAACCATCAGGATATTCCTGAGCCTCACCAACTAAAGGAAATTTATCTTTAGACATAGTCGCTGATAACTTGTCTAGGTTCTCCTGAGTTAAATGAACATCATTTTCATTAGGGACATCAACTTCTTTATCTATCGGTCTTAAAATTTCAGTAGCTTGATCCCATTGCTGTCTGTTTATTTTTCCATCTAATAATGAATGAAGAAGTTGCTCTGAGTTTGGCCCTAAAAATTTTCCACCAACTTCTGGCATATATGAACCCTCTATAGGATTCTTGTCTTTGCTTTTAAACGGAATACGTTTAACTGAATATGATCCACCAAGTTCTTCATTAATATTTCTCCTAGTCTCAAGCTCTTTTTTTGGCCCCACTTTCTGGGAAGCTAAACCTTTGTCATCAAGTTTAAATCTAGTTAAACCTTTTTTCCCTTTAGGAGTAAAAGAGTCTCCTCTTAAAACTGGATTTAATCCTTTGTCTTTATCTCCTAAAACATTTTTTTGCAGCATAGCAGTAATCCCAGAATGCCCTATATCCCCTTCAAGCATTTCATACTCACCTTCTTTTATGATTTTCAAATCATCTCTTAATAAATCTAAAACATTAATAAACCCTTCTGGATTTCCTAACGACTTACCCTCAACTAAAAGATCATATGAAGTGTGAGCAGGAGTTCCTGTTTCTTCTGGTCTTTTGATTGGCTTACCTTGTTTGAATTGTATAATCTTACTTACGTCTCCAGTTCTGTATCCTTCAGAATCTTTTCTATCTATAATATCTGAAACTAAATCTTTCCAGTATATTACTTCTCCTTTAGAAAATTTATGATTAATTTTTACCCCTAAATTTTTAGCTGATGTATTTAAATTATCAGGAGCTAATTGTTTCCACATAGCCGCTCTATGGCCAAATGGCATTTTTCTATATTTACTTCTTACCTCTTCAATAGAACTTAAAGGCTTAATATTGTCAGCAGATTTTTGAGCTTTCTTTTCTATTTCTTTTTTAGACAATTTTTCTTTTGCTGGAAGTGTTTTATTGTCTGCTGTTAATGTTGAAACCTTTGCATCAAATGCAGCTTTCTTAATAGCTTTGTTTGCTTTTTCTAATAACTTAGGAAATAGTTTTGCATAATGTTTATTATTGCTAATATCATATGATATTTCATCAAGCATCATTGCGGCGTAATCCGCATTACCCGCAACTGATTCTTCCTTCATTAACAATACAATCCCAATACCGTCTGTAGAATTAATAGCTTTCTCTAAGCCAGTTCCAACTCCACCCCCATCTACAGCCCAAGCAACAATGCCCATGTTATCAACTATGTCTGGATGATCAGAGCCTCCTCTAAGATTATACACTTTGCCGCTTCTTGTAGTATGAGTGCCAACCTTCATTCTGTCAGCGTACATGAAAAACGCCTTCTTACCTTTAATAGCTTTAGGGTCAACAATCTTCTGATCTATAAGTTCTGGCATGAATTTCAAGTCATCGCCTATTACAACTTGTTCGGTTGAAACATTGCCGTCCCTTGCTTGATCCATATCAACCAAAGATTTAGGCATCTCGTCTGGCATGAAGTTAACCTTGTTTAATTTGTAAGATGTTTCTGAGAATGGGAAACGCCTAAATGAATTATCAAGATTAAGACTAGCCATTCTATCCAATCTAAAGCTACGGATTAAAAACTCTTTTTCTGCTACATTTAATAAAGCTAAAGGGTTCATTCCCTTTCTGCCTCTGGCTCCAATAAACTCATTCATTATGTTTCGTTTAGTTTCACCAAATAAACTTGCAGAAGGAGTAGGCTCGGGCAGGGCTAAGTTTGTTAGATAGCCTTGTATGTCTCTGTAAAAATCAACATCTGAATCCCAATGTTCTAACCATTCTTTTTTTCCTTTCTTCCAATCTTGAAACTTTCTATCTAATGCGGAAATGTCCAAGGCTCTTGCATAAAAATTACCGTCACTACTAACAAGAATATTATAAGGAACAACATTTCTTCTAGCTAATTTAATACTGGCATAGCTTCCTTTACGAAGTGCTGCCCAATACTCAATATCAAATATTCTTCCATCACCAAGAGATTCGTGAAGTGTTCCTAGAAATTCTTTTATGCTTGGGTGAATATCTGATTTATATATTTCCTTTAATTGAGCTTCACTAAATTTTAATCCGCTGTAAACAGTGTTACCTTTTTCATCAACAGTCTTTCTTACATGAGATGATTCTCCAGTGTCTGGGACTTTATCAATTGCATCAATAATTTTAGCTGATGTTTCAGCCTCAACAACAGCAGCTTGTTTTGGGGTTAATGTTTTTAATCTTCCTTTTTTATCAGTAACAAATATCTCCTCTAATGCAGAACCTTTTACTGTGTCTCGTAACCTAGACATTTCTTGTTGGGAAAGGTTCCTAGTGCGAATTACATTTTTTGATAATTTATTATCTATATGGTGAGCATCTCTTATTGCCCTTTTTCCTCTAACCATGTCACGCATGATTGCTTGGACAACAGGGGAGCCATGCTTTAAAGGATTGCCAGCAACATCCTTAAAAACCATTGAGCCTATTGATTCTCCAGTTGTTCCAAACTTAACACCAAAAACATTCTGCAAAGCGTTTTGCATTTTCCCAAAAGTGCTGTCTGCGTCTGCAAGCAACAACCTATCAAGGGCTCTTCTTGTTAATGAATCAAATCCTTTACCAGCAAGCAAAGAGTCTCTTTTTCCTCCAGTTAGCAATGCAGCAAACCATTCAGCAGAAAGTTCTTCTACAGTTTTGTTAACCCAATCTTTTCTAAACTCTGCTTTATTCGCATCTGAAAATTTGTTCATGTATTGAACAGCAAGTTTTGTTAGGTCTTTCTTTGTAAGAATACCTTCTCTAATTGTTTTTCCACCAGCACCTTCTATTCCTACAATTTCATTTTTAAGTCTCTGGAAATAAGCATCCATTCCATCAAGATTTTTAATTGCATGAAAAGATTCGTGTGCGAGTGTGTAAGCTCCTTTTTGGTAATCAGTGTTAATTGCAATAGCAGGCTTATCTCCTTGAATGTATTGGATGCCTCTTGCTCTTTGTCCTCCTGTTAATTTTAAGAAGTCATCACCTTTTAAGAATTGTACTGCAACATCCTGCTTTGAGTTTCCTATAATAAGATTGTGCAAATCCATAACAAGAGCAGCTTGTTCAAGGTCACCCCCTGTCATTTTAACAATGCCTTGTCTTTCTAATTCTGGCCTGCTTTCTAAAAACTTTCTAAACTCATTTTGAATTGCTGACTTTCTTTGAATCCCAGAAAGTTTTCTGAATCCATGCCCAGCTAATCCACCCGCTACACCAAATGCGGCTCCACCAGAAAGACCTCCAGCGGCTCCTTCTTCTCTGGCTGTAAGATAACCTAACCCTGCTCCAACTGCTCCACCTTCAATTGCACCTCTTGTAGCGGCTCCTGCTGTGCTTAAAACACTATCACCCCCAAGTATTGATGCTGTTCTTGAAACACCTCTAGTTAGTCTTGATTTATTTGGATCAGCAGCCAACCCTGCAAACAATCCCAGCCTTGATGGTTGTCCTGCTATTTGTTCACCTACCCCTTGTATAATATCCCCTGCTGCTTCTGCAACCTTGGCTCCTCCATAAGCAACCCCTGCTGCTTGAGCAGTTGGATTAACTACTGCTGCTCCTAACCCAGTTGCACCTAGTCCTACTTGAACAGTTCCTTTAGGTGTGTCTGGTAGGGTTTTAGCAATTCCTTCAGAGACTACTTCTGTGATTTTTTCAATTGGTCTTGAGACAAGTTTTGATCCAGCTTTTAATCCTTTGCCTGCACCAGTTGCTCCAACAGAAGCTGCTTTTGCAAGTCCTTTTGCTACTGTGCCAGAACCAAAAGAAACAAATAATGAGGGGTCTAAAACAAGACCTAAAGCTGGAGCCGCTTTTCTATTAACTTTAAACTCTTCAGATAAAAGCTGTTCTTCTCCTTGTTCTAATCTATACGTTTGTTGTGCAAAATCTCTAGCCTCCAACCATTGTTTATAACCAGAACCGTCTTGCTCTTCATTAAGAAATTCACCAAGTAATTTTTTGCCTTTAAAGAAAAGACTGTTTGGGTCAGCAGACTGAGTTGCCATTCCTGTTAACCCTCTATAGCCTTGAAGCCCTCCCTCAACAACAGTTGCTGCCATATTAGCATCTTCATCCCAGCTAAACCCTTGAGCAACCATATTGCCAATGTGAGCAATAGCAGCCTTTCCTGTTTCAGCCCAATCCACATCAGGATCGTGTTTTTTGAATTGTTCAAACTCAGATTCTGGAGGTCTGTATTCTGGGATAGTTGCTGCTAAGGTGTAAACTTCTTTAGGTGTTAATTTTATATTGTTAGAAGAGTACTCCTCGTTTTCATTTGCTAACTCAAGAAATTCTTTTTTAAGATTTTCATCAGAAGCAATATATGCAGGGAATTTTTTAGAGAAATCGACAAACAATTTATTATCGTCAACATCTTTATATGCAGGGAATTTTTCCCTTATGTCAGAGAGATACTTTTCTTTTTCCATTAATACGACAAGGGGTTAGTCGGTGATTCTTCTTTACTAGGATTCTTCGCATCATAATCCCATAAACCAATAGCTTCACCATGATATTTAATTTTTTTATCAACCAAATCTCCTAGAGTTTCAAACCTCTTAATAGTAGCTGAATCAAGTCGGAAAAAATCACTTGGATTTGGTAGAGCGTTAGCCAACATCTTTTGCTCAATGTCACTCATAGCCCCCGGCCCTATTAATAATGGTCGGAGCTTTCCTTTCATTGTTGCTATTCTAGTTTCAACATCAGCCCTAAAAGCTCTATCAGTTAATCTTTGTTCAAAGAACGATGCGTCCTTTGTCATTTCCATTAGATATTTTGCGTCTGCAATTATTGCCTTAGCATTAGCTGCTGCTGTATTAAACTCTTTTGCCTGACCTTCGCTTGGAGCATTTTCATTTTTCAATGTTAAGTCACTATATTCTCCAGCTATTTTTCCTGCTGTTGGAATATAAGTTGGAAGGTTCTTAGGGTTTTCATACGTCAATGTTACTTTGCCAGTTGCTCCATCAACAGAACGGGATTTAACTCTCCAGCCTTGAGGAGTGTTTTCTTTGCCTTTGTTATAAGTTCTAACAAAAGAACCTTTTACATTGTACCCAATTTGATCTCCATCAGAGGTAATAACTTCTGTAGCAATTTCTTTTAGCTTTGGATATTTTTCACTAATCATGTCTATTGCTTTCTTTCTATCTTCTGGAGTTAAATCGTAATCAGCTAAAGCACCGATTAACTTCTCTCTTCTTTCAACAGGAGTATCCCCTTCATCTTCTAAGAATCTTCCGCTTACTTGTTTTTCTCCTAGTCGATCCCCTTCTGCCATCACCCTGTTGTCTATAGCATTTAAATAATCTTCATCTCTTTTTTTCCGATAATAATTTTCATCTGCTGCTAAGTTAGCAGCAACTTTAGATGAGTCATAACTAACAACTGGTTCTTGTTCTACCCCTTCAATTACTAAAGGAGGCAAGTATTCATTTGTTTCTATTTCTTTCTCTAGATATTGCTTTCTTTCTAAAGCCCTATCTAGCTTCCTGCTCAACTCTCTGCTTTTTTGATAATTAGGATCACCATATAAATCTTGAGATAGACGATCAATTCCAAATCGAGAAGTATTATCTAGATAACCGGGATTGCCTTCTGCTTCGTGAGCTTCTAATTCTTTTTTAGCATCTTCGTATTCTCCTCCATATATTTTTAATTGTTCATTAAGCCATCTTTCAGATTTCTTTTGGCTCATTGGTTTAGAAGTTGGCGGCATTGGTGGCATTTCTGTAATTATTTTTTCAACATCTTTTTCCATTTCCAAAGTTGCTGGGCCATATTCTCTTTCAATGCTAGGAAGCTCGCTGTAACTAGGAATAACAGGATCACCTAATTGTCTTTGAGCAGGATCAAGTAAATAAGCTGGAACATTTTTAAACTCACCAAAAGAAGGATCAGCAAACCCCTCTTCCATTGTTGGCTTATCTTTGTGAAACTTCATTAAGGCTGCTTGACTTTTTCCAGCCCTTTCAGCCGCTTCTGTTTGTTGTTGCAGTATTCTTTTTTGAAGTTGCAGTTTCTCCATCTTCTCATCTGTTTCATATTCTGAAATAATTCCTTGAAGTTCACGGGTTCCCATGTCTCCAACATTCTCCAGTTTTTTTAGCATAGCTTCTTCGTTTGAAGATAGCTTGAAACCTTTTTTTTGTTTCTCTTTTAACTGTCCTCCGTAAGCCATTGCCTCACCAGAAAGAAGTTCACGCCTTTCTCTTCCTGCTGTGTAATTCTGGAACCCTTGCCCTATGCTTGAACCAAAGGACGACAACCCTGCTGCTAATGCTTGACTACTCATTTTATATTAACCTCCTAATGCTTTAACTAAATAAACTTTTAAAACCCCCCGCTTGACCAGCGGCTCCAAACATACCGGAGCCCAGTCCTCCGAGAGCACCCATTGCACCGCCAAAAATTGCAGCATTCATGTCTGCATTATGTTTCTTGGCCTGCATAGCCATGTTTGCATTCTGTCCATGCAATTGCCCCGCATAGCCACTCTCAGGGTTAAATACGTTACCTCCTCTGTAACTTCCTGCTTGCCCAAGTGCAGCAGCAGGATTGTAAGCTCTTGATGACCTACCAAGCACAGCCATCATTGGGTCTGCTGTGAGGCTACTAGAGAGCCCTAGTTGCCCTTGAGCGAATTGCTGCCTGCCTCTCCTGCGATCCTCCATAGCGTTCATCTCAGCTAATGTTTCCATCGCTTGGTCGTTTATGCCAAAACCAAATCCACGAGCACTCTGGCCCCCTCTCACGCTCTCTCTAAGGGCTCTTTGCTGGAATGGGGTGAGCTTACCCCCTAAAGCTAATTCGTCCATTGCTTGACGGTTAAGCTCCTTCTTCATGGCAGTTTCCTCTGGTGATGCCGCTTCAAGAGCACTAACCATTCTACCCCCATATTTCTCTATCGCTTCTACATCACCTAGCCTAGACTGTTCAGTAGCGGCTCTGTCCATCTCTGCCATTCGTGGATATATCTCGTTCTGATATAAATCCATCACTTGCGGAGTTAGATTCTTCGCTATGTTGAATTGCATTTCAGCATACTTAGGCTGATATTCTGCCTCTTTGCCGTAAAGCTGATCTGCGTACTTTAATTGAGTTAGGAGGTTCTGTTCGTACTCTCCAGAGTAATCTCTTTTTTCGCTACTAATTTTTGTTGATCCCATTATTCTACCTTATCTTTATACGTTTCCCATTTATAATAATTTAATTCTTTTTTATCAGATTTGTTTTTGTGCCAGCAAACCCATTCAAGCGGGAAAGGAGCGATATCAAGAAACCTCCGCAAAGATTTCTTTCCCGATGCAAGATGTACAAACCAAGTATCTGCATCATTAAAACTAAACCCATAGTCGAGTACGAATCCATCGTCTTCTTTTCTAATTGGCCTCCCCATTATAAAAAAGTCTCCTCCGCTGTAAACATAACCTTTTGAAAGATAAAAGGCTAAATCCTCCCCGAATGATCGAGGAGAATCTTTGTTATACAGCTTCTGAGCCTCTTCTATAGGGTTCACTTCTTTTTCTTTTTGCTGCTTTTAGCTGCTGCTTTCTTAGCTGCTGCAATTCCTTTTTTACTATAACTATATTTTTTTCCATTTACTTTTGGCATTATTTTTTACCTTTCTTTTTCTTAGTTGTTTTAGCTGCTGCCTTAAAAGCAGAAGCGGTTGGTGATCCTTTTGATCCGACTTTACGCATCTTCTCTCCAGATCCAGATTTTATTCTTTTACGTTTAGCGTGTATGTTTGCATACAGCCCTTTTCTTTTTGCTGCCATAAAATTACCACTTAGTTTTATTTGCCCAATAAGCTGCACTCATTTTTCCTTTAGCAATATTAGCTGAGTGCCTAGCTTTAAACGATTTACGCCTTGCTGCTGAAGTTTTACTTTCTCCAGCTTTTTTTGGCGAACCACTTACGCCTTGTTGACCAAATCTTATAGTCTTAACTTGATCCCCACTTTTAGCCACAACAACATGAGACTTAGTCGGATGGCTAGGAGTCTTCTTTGGCTTGTTATAACCAGAAACCCCCGCTCTAGTTAACCTAGAATCTTTTTTACTCGCCGCCATTATTTTCCAACTTTCTTCATTGCAATTTTATGGGACGCAGTAAATGTTTTGCCATCTTTCATTAGCTTCCTCATCTCACTCATATGTTTTTTTGTATGATGTTCTGAATGACGGGCAAGCGTGTCCTTTTGTCGTTGTGTCAGTTGTTTCTTACGAGGCATCAGTTACCTCCTCCTCATCAACATTATCTACAACAGGCTCTGGTGTTGGTTCTGGCTCTGGCAAATCT
>TARA_R100001443_G_scaffold77829_1_pt1 | contig 22786 bp, 37 predicted proteins | sample TARA_R100001443 | Tara Oceans TARA_R100001443 (sample SAMEA2622142) | marine metagenome | biome: marine biome (ENVO:00000447); feature: deep chlorophyll maximum layer (ENVO:xxxxxxxx); material: "saline water (ENVO:00002010), including plankton (ENVO:xxxxxxxx)" | depth 50 m
CGGTGGCGGTGGCGGTGGCGGTGCTCGCTATGGCGGTGGAGGCAATCAGCAAAACCGCAATGACGACTGGCTCAATGATGGCGGTGGAGTGCCATTTTGATCCTGCGCTTTTTCGTGCCTGGCCGGCCTGTACCGAAGCAATCGTTTCGGGCAGGTCCACGGCCGTGGCAACCTAAGCGCGTGACTGAATATGCTGGCCGGGTTCGGTGCGTAGCGACTGCTGCTGCGCACCGAGACGGCTGGCTTCAACCCGCTCCGGACGTGCCGATCAAGGTAGTGATCCGGTTCGGCTTTGCTCGACCGAAGAATGCTCGTAAGTCTGAACGTGATCGAACCTCGCTACGCATCACGGTTCCAGATGTTGATAACGTCACCAAAGCGGTCCTCGATCCGTGCTCGGTGCTGTGGCCTGACGACCGTCAGGTTTGCGTTATCGAATGCATCAAGCTTACGGTGCCGCGTTCTGAGGAAGGCGTAACCATAACGGTGGAGACCCTAGACTGTGAAAACTATCAATCTGAAATCATTTCTCGCTTCTCTAAGGGCTGATGTCCGAGAGAAGGCTAAGGCATCGGGCCTTGGTGATCCTAACAAGCCACCGGCAGTCCGTCCGTGCGCTGAGTGCGGCACGGTGCTTGCACCTAAGTGGAGCAGTGGCGGAGGCGTATGGCTGTTTCCGGGCTGCGGCGAGGTGCTCGCTTGTCGGCTGAAGAAGAAAGCTGCCGCTGATATGAAGGCATACGAGGCAGCCGTCGATCGCTCGCGCACTCCGATCCGGATGCGTCATTTCTCGCTTGTTGAACGTGATGGTCGAGAGGTGTTGCTGGTCGATCGGAAGAATAAAGCACTGGCTGAGGCGTGCATGTCATGGGACGGGTCGAGGTGGCTTGTAGCGTCCGGCTCGGTTGGCAGTGGTAAAACGACTTGGCTGACTGCGCTGCTGCTTGAGCACCTGATGCAAAACCCTGGCTGCAATGCTCGGTGGACTAGCGAGCAACGGATCTACCGGAAAGCTGCTTTGCACGCCGATAAGTCACATGCTGGTCGTGAAAAGGTTCTTCAAGAGTACATGGATGCAGATGTCCTAATGATGGACGACCTAGGTGCTAGCCGTCGTGACCTTACTGAATGGCAGGGCGGTGCTATGCGTGATCTGCTTATGGAGCGGCACCTCGGCTCCCTACCTACGTTCATAAGTACGAACCTGTCCATGGAGGCTATCGCCAAACGGTACGGCGATCACGTTGCTAGTCGTATCTCAGAATCTTGTGGCGGTATCATCAAGGTCAATGGCTTCGATCGACGGCTCCAAAAAAAGACGAACCGTCGGTAGCGAAAGGTGGCTTACCGACGGTCGTCCGGTTTGGAAAACCCCAGTCCTCGCAAACTGGAATACCGACGATAAAGGAAAGCCCGCTGTACTGCAAGCGAACTTTTCTGGCCTCCTGGCCTGCCTAATGCCCGCCTAGTCTGTCTAGCGTTCTGTGATTTCGAGGTCGCGCTCAGTGTTCTTTTTCTTACCGGTTTGTGTCGTGTTGCTTGTGTTCTTTGGAAACATGCCTCATAACAAAGGTGGGGAGGCAATCACGCCGACGCAAACCCCGGAGGAAACAATGGACATCAATCAAATCACATTCGGTGTTGAACTTGAGATGAGCAACATCAGCATGCTGCGTGCACTGACTGCTACCCAGAAAGCGTTGCAGACTTGTGGCGTGTTCTCTCATCGTGATCGCACCTACCGTGCAGGTCTTCGTGACAACGCTGGTCGTCTTTGGAAGGTTGTTAGCGATTGCACCACCACCGGTGGTTGTGAAGTCGTCACCCCGATTTGCACGCTGCCCGATATGCCTGTCGTGCAGGAGGTGCTTCGAGAGTTGGTACGGCACGGTGCTACCCCAGATGGTGGAGCCGGCTTGCACTGCCACATCGGTATGCAGAACTGGAGCAACAAGCAGTTCAACAACCTCATCAAGTTCAGCCGTAAGTACGAGCGTCTGATGGTGGCAATGGCCGGTACGACTGCGCAGCGTGAGCGTCATTGGTGCGCTCCCATGACGCAGGACATTGTAGACAGCGCCATCAACGGTGGCTCCATGGAAGACGCTCGCGACATCCAAGCCGGACGCTACTACGGCGTCAATCTTCAGAGCCTGCACACGCACGGCACCGTTGAGTTTCGTTTCCTCGAAGCCGTCTCACATGCCGGCAAACTGCGTGCTCAGGTGATGTTGATCCTGATGGTCGCTCACTACTGCGCCAACGCCAAGCGCATCAGCGCCAAGGAGCGTGATGTTCGTGGCAACACTAAGTACGCTGCTCGTGCTCTGATGAAGCAGATCGGTATGGTCGGTGACACCCACGCCACCGTTCGCAAGCACATCCTCGCCAACCTAGAGGGTGACTCGGTCCTCAACCGCATCGATCACCACGGTTACGAGAGTTGGACCGCAGGCATCGCTACCCGGCAAGTAAGCCGGGTAGCGTAAGGGAGGGGGAATGATGTTCTGCAAGCACCCGGTATTCGTTTATGGCTCACTCATGACCGGCTTCGGCAACAACCGTCTGCTGACTGGATACGAGGGAGAAGCTACATCGCTTGTCGCTCGTTATCAGATGGTATCGCTCGGTCACTTTCCTGCCTTGGTTCAGCGTATCGGTCTTTGCGAAGATCCTGTCGTCGGTGAACTGTATCACGTAGACGATCAGACGCTTCGGCAACTCGACCTGCTCGAAGGCGTTGATCACGGGTTCTACAAGCGCGTTTCATTGGCGTTGGAATGCGGTCGCATCGCTTACGTCTACGTGCTAAACGAGGAGCCGCACCACCGCAACTTTGTCGGCGAATCCGTCCACGATAACGACTGGCGTGCCTACGTTGCTAGGCGCACTTAGTCGCAACTCAGATTACCTGCAAACCGCTTAGGAGGCGTTATGTTTTGGACTGCTCCAAATGACCTGTTACCGTTCGACGAGTACTTCGTTGAATACGGTCCTGCTCGTGTGCAAACTGCGAGCCTGATGTCCGCTGTGAGGATGGCTAGCGAACGTGCTCGGTCGCACGGTTGCGATGTCGAGATTAGCCGTCGTGATGGTCGGTTGCTTGCCGTCGCTCGGTGTGACGATAAGAACGTTCCGATTGTGTACTGGCGTTACCGTGGACTAGATGCCGCGTTCTCAGGCATGGTCCTTTTGGGCATAGCCGTTGCTGTAGCTATTTGCGTCGCTACGCTTGCTAGGCTTGCCTAGGGTTGCTCGTGCCAGGTCGTCACTGTTTCCTCGACGGCCTGGCCGGGTTGCCTGTTTTCATCGGGTTGCTGTATGACTTACCCGGAGGAACACTCATGACTATCAGTGATAAGATGTTGGCTCGTGGCGCTGCCGTTGGTTTGGAACCGGAGGTCGACGAGCCATCGAGCGCGTTCGGCAAGCGCGTTCGCAAGGCAGAAAAGGAGAGCCGCGCCGAAAAGCCCGCTCCTAAAAAACCGGCTACCTCAGCCGGATGGCGTCGGTTTTAGCAGCCTGGCCTGGCCTGCCGGCCTGCCCCTGAAAACCTAATAACGTAGGAGTTCTGCTTTGGTGGCGCTGTCATCGGCTCATCTTTTTTTGCCCGCTTTGTGTTCTGTTGCTTGTGTTCTTTGGAAACATGCCTCATAACGAAACTAGGGAAAGGCAATAACGCCAAACAACTCCCGAGAGGAAATCCAATGAAGAACGTCAAACTCAACCTTCCGCACTATGACCCCCGCCCGAACAACGACCACATTGAGCGCGAGACTAGAGAGTACAACATCCTCGATAACACGCTCCAAGCCCACCACACCGGGCTCTTCAAAATCGAGTCGAACGAAAAATACTTTGAGCTTCGCCGGCTTGTCCAGCGTGCAAAACTCCGGGTCGCGTTCTTCCAAGGCATGCCGCGCACCGAGGTCGTCGCACACTGGGAAAGCGTCGAGAAGTACATCGCAAACGAAGAAGCCGGAATCTACTGCTGGTAGCCCACTAACCAACCAACGCCGTAACCCGGGATCGGCTCCGGGAAGATTGGAAATCTCATGTTACCTCGCACCGAAGCAAACCGTCCTCAGTACGCCTACTTCAACTTCGAAAATCGAGAAGCTGAAAAGAAAGGTTTCATTCTGGCTCTCAACGTCGTCGCGCCTTGGGCAAACGTCTGGATCAATATGGAGCGACCGGTGGTCCATTGCGGCGAACGCACTTGGCAGATCGAATGGCAACTCATCGAGCGTCAGTAAACTGATTAGCCGCTAGCCGGACCCAGGGCGGTCGAGCGTTATTTGCGCTTGGCCGCCTTAGTCGTTTTTGGTAAACGGCTTCTGAGGACGTTCTCGTGGCTCTGAGGAACACTGTTATTTGCGGCAACGCTGCGGCGATGGATGCGCTGCCTGATGCGTCCGTTGACTTGATCTTCACCTCGCCACCGTACGAAAGCCGTAAGCGATATGGTGACGATGCCTCGGGTGACCTTGGCAGGCTGCAAGGAGATGCGTTCCTCGGTGCCTTGGAGCCGGTGCTGCGTGAGTGCTACCGGGTTCTCGCTCCGACCGGTAACCTGTTTATCAACTTCCAAGGGCAATACATTGACCGGCGCATGTCGCTCGTGCAGGTGAAGATACCGGTCATGGCTGTCGAGCGGGTCGGCTTCGAATACGTTCAGGACTTCCACTGGACGAAGACGAACGCCCGCCCAGACAACTACGCTCGTCGGCTGCGCAACCGGAACGAGGTTATCTACCACCTCGTCAAAGACATCGATCAGTACCAAGTCAACAAGGATGCGGTTCGAGTTCCACATCGGCACGGCGGACGCGGTCGCAAATGCGAACTATGCAACTCGCTCGTGCCAGGCAAAGCTGACCGGCGGGCTCATAAGTACAATCCGCTCGGTGCAGATCCGGGTAATGTCGTGTTCATGCCAACCAGCACCGGGCAAGGTAGTCGTGATACTAGCCGGCGAGATGGCGCTCCGGTGCTGTTTGTGCACCCTGGCCTGATGCCTGGCCGGCTGGCTGAGTTTTTCGTCCGGTACGGTTCACCTGAATCCGGCTTGGTACTGGATCCGTTTATGGGCAGCGGAACGACTGGCGTTGCTGCTGCTGCTCTAGGTCGGGATTATATTGGCTACGACGTGTATCCTGAGTACGTTGAGCAGGCGATCGCTCGGTGTGCTGCCGTTGCTGGTACGGAGCCACCGCTCCAACTTGAGCTATCGTTCTGACGCAAACATGGAGGAAACGTTATGCTTGATTTGGTGCTTGCTCACTCGGTCGCTTGGTCGCCATACGCTATTGATGCTCATGGTATCCACAACCGTTGGCGTGATTCGTTTGAACCGTTGGAGCCCGCTGAGGTGGTCCACTGCCTGAAATACCTTGCTGAAGGGATCGCTTGCGGTGAGATTCAACGGACATCGAAAATCAAAAAGCGCAACACCTCTTACGGGTGGAAGCATTGGGCTGAACACGGTCTGCTTCACAAGCCGAAAGGGCCTCACACCTATGTCAGCAACGGGTCGTTTCTTGCTGCTTGTCATTTGCTCGGTGTCGCTATGGAGCAGACGGAACCTTGCTCTTTGAATGCGTACCTAGCGATAGCGTGGCTGCCCAAACCTGAAGAAGCGTTATGGCGTCCGAGCAGCTTTGCTTTCGAGTCTGAAATCATGGCTGGCCTGGCCTCCTGGCCTGGCTAAAAACCCTAGTAGTTAGGACGTTTTTGCCCGCTTGGCTTGTCGAGCTTGAATCTTTTTTGTCGATTTCGTGTCGTGTTGCTTGTGTTCTTTGGAAACTTACCTCATAACTAAGTTAGGAGAAAAGTCATGAACAGCCGCATCATCATCAGCAAACTTCGCAACAAGGCAAACGAAGAGTACAACGGAGAGCTTTACAACATCGTCGACCGGTTCGCTGACTGGGGAAAAGAAGCGCTCAGCGCCGATCAACTCGAACAGCTTGAAGCTCTCTACAAGCGTGTTCGCAAAGCCGATGACGCTCGGCGTGCTGAACGGAAAGCTCTCCTCGCAGAGAAGCGCCGTCAGCGTCTCGCTCTCGAAGGTCGCAGCTAAACCCTAACGCCCTAAGCCGGGGATGGGCACCCGGCGGATTGGAAATCTCATGTCTACTCGCAAACTTCCCACTATCCGTCGTCGTGGAACCTTCGCTCCGGTGACCCGCTCTCTAGCTGCCTTTGCTGCTTGGTCTGCTTACTCCGAATGGGTGCGTGTTTCAAAACTTCAGGAGGAGGGTGCTCTTGGCGATCGCATGGTAAGCAGCGCCAGGCTGGCGACGGCTGATGCGCTTGCTCTTTACCAGGCAGGTCGGTTCGATGCTGCTGTAAACCGCAGCGTGGAATCGCTCGAATACTCGGTTGGTATGGGGCATGATAGCTGGATAACCGTCATGCAAGTCCGCGCTAACGGCGAGGAAGTGGACCTGAGTTGGGCAGGTGACTGGTTACCGAAAGCACTGAGCCGGGTATCCGGGGACTAACTGGCCTGGCCTGGCCGGGGCGGGAACCCTAGCAACTAGAGGGTTCTAGCTCGTCGGCTGCCTTGGTCGGGACTCTTTTTCGCTCGGTTTGTGGCTTGTTGCTTGTGTTCTTTGTCAACTTGCCTCATAACTAAGTTAGGAGAAACGAAATGCTCAGTCGCCAAACCGAACTCATCCTCGCTCGCCAAGCTCTCAACGCTGCCGTCGAAACCATGCGCCGCAACAGCCCAGGCAGCGCCGCATACGAGGCTGCTGATCGCCGTCGCAAATCCGCCAAACGCAAAATCGCCCGCTTGAAGTAAGCGGCTAAATAAGGAGCAACGTCATGAACGGCAAAATCAACAAACTCGGAGCCACCGTCGAAAACCACAAATGGTACGGCTTGACCAGTCTGGAAAATCCCACCATCGGCGCAGAGGTGCTCAGTACCAAATCATGTGTTGAACTGCGCTTTGCTTACAACGTGCACGCCCAGCCCTTGAAGCGTGTCGCACCCGGTGCCTACTTCGCAGGTGGCGTCATGCTCGTCACGGGTGAGTTCGCTATCGCAAACGGCTTCGCTGATCTCATCGGCTAATCGCCCAAACCCTTACGCCGTAACCCGGGATCGGCTCCGGGAGGATTGGAAATCAAATGAAACCCTTCGTAGTCATGTTTCGCACTCTCAACAGCCCCAAAGACAAACGCCGCAAAGTTCAAGCTAGGGACCACCAAGAAGCCGAGGCTAAGATCCGGCGCTCGGTTCCGGGTGCGTACGCCATCTTTGCTGCTCTCTCAGTCGATTATCGTCCCTAAACTTTCACGCCGTACCCGGGATCGGCTCCGGGAGGATTGGAAATCTCATGTCTACTCGCAACCTCACGCTCACTGAAAAGCAACTCGGCATCTTGAAAGAGGCTTTGCTTGATCGCCATAACAAACTGTCCGCAGTTGCCGGTGTTCGACCGGGTTCCGAACCCACTGAAGCCGTCCACTATGAGTTGGACGAGATTCGTCGGTTTTACACGCTTGTCTCCCGATTGGCGGTCTAATGGTAAATGTAAAAGGAGCGTTGTTTTGGTCGGCTTTGCATGACGGGTTCGGTGAGCGTGTCTACCTTCGCACCAACGCCGATGGTGGTCGGTTCGTGACTAGGGTTACGCACGGTCCCCACAGTGGTCATAAAGAGTACTCGTATACTGAGAAGCATGCCAAGGAAGTTCACCTTGATTGGGAGCGTCGCATAACCACTGGCTTCTACGACTGCCAGGAGTGCGATGGCAATGGTCGTGTCGAATGCTTCAGTGATCGTGCCGTATGGGGTGCATCCGGCTTGGCTGGTCACACAACGGATCACTGGGAAGAAGACTGCAAGCACTGCGAAGACGGTACTCGGTTTGACGAGGACTGCCATCCGGGGGAAACGCTATGATCTACCGTCGTACCCGTGGCTCGTCAGCAGGCGAATACTACCAGCGGCTGTCAGACAAGCAAGCTGCTAGAGCAGTGCGCCGCTGGAAAGCGCGCTATGTAAGCGGTGCCATCACAGGTCAGGAGATGTGTCAACTGATGGCGCACCGGGACAATCCTGACTGGCTGTTCTGGAGGCGTGTGCTCCGTATCAGGAATCAAGATGGCGTGCGTGAGGTAAAATGCATTGTCGTTCTTGCACCCGGAATCCGGTTCCGCCTTGTCAAGCGTAAGCCGTCACCTTTGAAAATTGTGACCTGATTGGCCTCCACCTGGCCTGGCCTGGCCCGGTAAAGAACCCTAGTTGGTAGAGGGTTTTCGCCCGCTCGGTGGTTTCGTCGTCAATCTTTTTTGCTTAGTTTGTGTCGTGTTGCTTGTGTTCTTTGTCAACTTACCCCATAACTAAGTTAGGAGAAACGAAATGATTACTGCTGACCAACGTGCCAACTTCGCAAACCTTCTACTGGACATGGTTGATGAAGGCGTCGAAGCCCATGAACTCATCGCCATGCTGGAAAAAGCCGCTGCAAATCTCAAAGACGAAGTGAACTCGCTCTAAACCCTAACGCCCTAAGCCGGTGATGGGCACCCGGCAGATTGGAAATCTAATGTTAGATCTCAACCTCACCTCGCTCGAATCCAAAATCCTTCTCGACGGTGCCGTCGCTGCCGGTCCTGACGCGTATGTTGCCGTTGTCCAAAAAGTCCTTTGCTCCGTTGAGGAATGGCTTGCTGACTGCGTTGATGCCGCTGAAGACTGCGACGCCGAATCCGCTCGCAACGCGTGCCTCTTGGTCCAGTCTGTCATTCGCCACTTCGCAAAGGCGCAGCAGAAGCCTGCCTTCTACAACCATGAGGGTGTTGTTGCTTTGCGTGTCAGCTTGTTCTCTCGGTCGCACGACGTAGATCGGAACTTCCGAAGCTGCTCGGTGGCAACGCTAGCCAAGTATGCGGCGCACTGTGGCTTGGCTCGCACTTGGGACTTCAACTGCCATGCGTTGCAAGGGGCTTTGATCACAATGCGCTTTGCAGAAAATAACCGCCCTGATTGGATGGACAGCACGGCTGAAATCGTCACTTATGCGTAACTAGCGCGCCACGAGCGCAAGCAGCAAGGTCGCTAACGCTCCGGCTATAGCGCCACCAGCAGCCCACCGGCTTAGTGCCGGTGGTTTGCTTTTTGGGCATGACGGGCAGGCTGGGCACGCTTCGCATTCAAACGCTCGCCTCACCTTGAGTTCTGCTCGGTTTGCTGCGGCCTGCTTTGCTTGGTCGGTCGTGATGATGATGCCGGTGCACGGTGCGACCGCTCCGCTGTCAATCGGCAGTGCTTGCGTGCATGGCGCAAGCAGCAATATCGCTACAAGCATTTCGTGGCGATCCGGGTTGCTGCAATCATGGCTATGTAAGTCACGATCGAAAACCCAAACAGGGCTATAAGTATCACGTTCATTCTATTCCTCGTTGAGCAGGTCCGCTAGTTTTTGCCGGTCAGCCAGGCTGTCGGTCAGGCGCTCGGTGCCTTGCTTGGACTGCTTGTACGCCTGCTCGGCTTCTAAGGACCGTTGCTCTTGCTTCCTACGTGCTTGTTCACGTAGCTCGTTGATTTCCTCTGTAGCCCGTTTGCGTGCGTCTGAGGACTGCTTCCAGAACATGGCTGCGATGGCGCTTGCTGCTGCCAGCAGTAAAGGCAGGATTGCATCACCCATAGCATCAGGTCATGTCTGCGGAGCCGACTTGCCCGCTTGCCGGGAAGAACGCCGTTGCGTTGTACGACTGCGCTGCGGTTCCGATCGTGTAGATCTTTACGCCGGCGACGATGGCGTGCTCCCAAGTTCCACCCGGCGCAACGAGGTCACCAGCGGTGCCGTTGCTGTTCGGTGTCACTCGTAGGTTGTTTGCTCCCGTGTTGCTGATGCGCACGTAGTAGTAACCCGTAGAGACTGCGTTGGTAACTCGTCCTGCGTCGGTAATGTCATGCGCGCTGCCGTCTGCAAAGGTCTGTACTTTTGATTCGACCGCTGCGTCGATCAGTGGGTTTGATGTTCGGGTAGCCCATGAGTGGTTTGCTAAGCCCATTGTCGTGCTCCTAAATGCTCGGATCAGCCCAGAGGGCCGGGTTGTCGTCTATGTATTCGAAAAGCGCAGGTAACGCCATCGTTGTCACGCCGTCGATGCTGACGGTGGTTGGTAGCTTCGCAATCACCGTGCTGTCGTCGCTGCTGACACGGATGCCGTACAGCGTTTGCGCTGCGTGCTCGTCGGCCTGCGCTTTGGTCATGACTGCGTAGTGGTATGCTGTCACCTGGCTCATGAGTGCGCTGCCAATCCGTTGTAGTAGTTCTGCTTGATCTGCGCTTTGCTCAAAGCTGCGTTGTAAAAGCGAACGGTGTCACACCGGCCTTCGAGGTAATCAGGGTGCGAAGATAACTGTGCTCGACCGATCTCCCAGTCCTTGCCTCCACTATAACCCTGCATGACCCTGCCACCGGTAGCATCTTCATCCTCAAGCACGCCATCAATCCACATCTGAAACGGCTGGCCTGCTCCGTAGTTCACAATAACGATATGATGCCAGTTGTTGTTTGTGTAAGTTGATGTACTTTCAAGCGAAGTATGGTTGACATTATCTGAGAAAATAAACGCATTTGCCTTACCCGTATTATCGCGCATTGACATTAGAAACGAGCGCTGTCCATTCACACCATCAAGCGACACGATTCGCTCACTGCCTTGGCTGGAATCGTTGACTTGAGACGCCCACGCTTCAACGGTAAAAGCACCGCTAAACTCTAAGTTGGCAGGCTGACCGATCGTATAGTAATCATCACCATCAAATGCCGGCGGGTCAGTAACCGCACCAGTCATGTTGTTTGAACCGGTTACGTCCGTCCACGCTGTAGGGGTCATGCCTTGTGGCACGTACTGGCTTATCAGGTTTTCTTCGACTACCCGTGCTTGGTGCTCAGCCAGACCGGCGTAGTAGTCTCGTTTGATTTCATCATCCGAAAGCACCCGTGGGTAAACTCTGAACGTATCGATAAACCCGGTGAAACGGTTGTACGTCCCGCCGCCGACAATCCATTCAGTGCCATCATCGTATGCAGTCGTGTTCGAACTTGCGTTGGCTGCGCCGTTCCAAAAACTTGCTACCTTCGACGGGCTGCCACCAGAACCACCATCGGCATCCCAAGTGACGACGATAAAATGCCAAGCGTCATCCGTGACGTTTTTGACCGTTTCTATTGACGGCACGAAACCCGGATTGAAATAGTTGAACGTCATTGCATCATACGACCCAGCCGAATTGTCCCGAGCTAGAATCGTTCCACGGTTTGGACTGATCCCCCGGTTTTGAGCTAAGGTAACTTGACCATCGTCGCTTGAATCACGGATCGCCCAAAACACGCAGGTCCAATCGTTGTCTGCGTCTTTAGGCGCGCCTTCGTAGGTCGTGTCCACCTTGTCGGTGCCGCCATCGAAATGGAACTCCGCCATGATACTCGCAAGCGTAGGTGTCCCATCAGCCCCACCGGAACCGCCTGCGATGTTGAACCACTTGTTCGCAGCCACGCTGCCGCTTGCGCGCTCCCATCGTTGCTCGCAATCACCTGTGGCTTCAGGCTGGCGGACTGTTGGTCGTGTGCCTCTAGGCATCGGGCTTCGGTTCCGGCTTGGCTTCGATGCCTGCTTTGATCTGCTCGACATCGGTCTTAGCGATTCCCCAAACACCACCTAAGATTCCGACCACGCTGATTGCAATCTTCTCAGGGTCCATGTCCGGCATGAACAACTGGCAGGCGATCGGTAGCAGCGCTGCGATAACGGTCAACCATAGCTTACGGCTCGTTAATTTTTCCTTCATGATTCATTGCTCCACGCAGCTTCTAACTGCTCGTCGTATTTGTGAACGTAGTAACGCGGTCCGTTGTACGTTCGTGCTAGTGTCTTGAAATCCGGTGGCGACTTCCTCGCTGCCTTTCCAGCGATCGGGTTGCTTTGGAACCACGCTGCCACCATTAGGTCGCTTGCTTCATCAGGGTTTTGCCAGAACGCCGAGATTGCGTCCTCTGGCGCGCCGTACGCTTCGAGTAGGTATCCGCCTAGGACTTGGTACTTGCCGAAGCTGGTGGACCTTATAGCTGCCTCTGCGTCGTGTTTGATTGCGTGCTCTAGTGCTTGTCGGTTGGTTTCGCTGCGGGTCGTGCTGTAGCCGCGGTCCGTTTGCGTGTACGGAATCACCGCAGCTAAGTCCGGTCGTCTGCGAAGAAACAGGTGCGGCTCGAACCTGACGGCGTTTGCTTTGCCTCGGCTCTCGACATGCCTGATCGCTTTCAGCACTCGGGTCGGGATTCCTGCGCGTTTCGCTATCTGCGCTAACGTGTAGTTGCTCGTCGGGTTGTTGATCGTTTTGGCTGCCGCTCGAGTTGCCGGTCCTACGATTCCATCTGCCGCTAAACCTGCTGAGCGCTGGAAAGCGACTGTGGCTTCATACGTCTTTGGTCCGAATATGGGTGCCGGGCCTGCTTTGAAATATCCCTCTTGCTTGAGGAACATTTGCCACTCGACAACTCTAGGGCCTTTGGAACCTACCTGAAGCACGACTAAACGTCCTTTCCCAATGCGACGCTGATCTTTGCGTAGTGCGAACGCATCTCACCTAATCCCTCTTTGATTAGGGCTTCGGTATCTTGCACTTCTTTTTCGATTGAGTCGAGCCGGGTCGTCCACTGCAAACGTTCCTCGTCGTATTTGCGAACCACTGCGTCGAAGCGGTCCCTTACTTCACTTTCCCGCTTGTTGCAGTCTTCTTGCATCTCACGGATCTGCGCTTGAAACGAATCGGTTAGCTCGTCGAGGCGTCGGCTCGTCTTTAGAAATATCCAAAATATTGCGCCACTGGCTAGACCGAGTGCGCCAAAGTCGGCTACCATCTGCAGTATTTCTTGGCTGGTCATGTCACGTCCTCGTTTGTGTGGCGATACTAGAGGATTACAGCCGCAGTCTCAACGGGAGATCATCTCATATATCATCGGTCCAAGGAAACTGGCTACGCCGCACACCATGCCCATCAACCAATGCAGGCGCTCTAGCTTTCCTTCGATGCGCTTGAGGCGAGCGTCGGTTCCGTCTAGCCGTGTGTGTGCTCTTACTATTTCTGTCTCGACACTGTGTAGTGACATGTCATCTCTCCGCGTCTACGATTCGGTAGCCTGCGCAGGTTGTCCCGCCTGCGGCTATGCCTGCTGCTGCGCCCACTACTAACTCAAACGTGACAACGTCACCAGCCAGGAGTCTGATTGGTGCAGTATGGAACCAGTGGTCGCCTGCTGTTGTGCCGGCTGCGAACTCCTTCATCGTTGTCTGCACAACGCCTATGCCGGCTTGGTTTAGATTGAAGCCGATACCCGACAACGATCCGCTGACGGTTGCGGTGACATAAGCATACACGCTCCACTGGTAGAGCCCCGCTCGCGCTGCTGTCCACTGTCCGTTAGCGGTGTTGTAGAAGCTATCGAAATTGTAGTTTGTCTTACCCCAAACGATGGTTGTCGCTCCTACGCCGAAAGACAAAGCACCTGACGTAAACGCCTCGGCAGCTTGGGTCTGTACGTTTAGCTCTACTCGGTCGATGAGGATTGGCGGTCCTGCTGCTTTCTCGACAATGAAACGCGCAAACCTATCGTTTGCAGCGGTGGTCGTCGTGCCACCGTCTGATTGCCACGTGTTGAGCGCTGTAGGCGCAACCGAGCTTGCTACTACATGCGTCGCTGTTACGGTTCGGTTTACGTCGTAAAACGCAACTGACACGTTGAGTCGGTCGGTGGCGCTAGGTGCTTGCCAACGGCACATCGCTTCGTAGGTGCGGTTCGGCATCACAGCAATCCAAAAGCTGGTAGCGGTTGCGCCGACTGTGTTGAGCGATAAGGAGCGGTCACCGCTTTCCGCTGTCGTGCTGAAATATGCGTCACCTGATCCGTATGCGCCCCAAGTTCCAGATGTTGTCCAACCTACCGGCGGGCTCGAGCTTGGTGCTGGCATCGTTAGCATCGCTGGGTTCGGCACGTTGGCGAGTGACGGGGACTGCTGCAAAAGGTCAGCGCTTGCCATCAAGTTGAATATCGGTGCGTAGTAACCTCGGAACCCAAAGTCGGTTGGCGCGTCCTCGGGTACATAGGTCGGTGGTAAAGAGCGTCCGGGTCCGGCCTCTTTGACAATGTGGTTTTGTACGCCGCTCGTCGGTGCGTCTTTGAGTTGGAGTGATACGTCTACGCGGTTGTCGTTGAACGAAACGCTTTTGCCCATCACGGCAAACGTTCGCTCGCTGTCGAAAGTCCTGTTGTTTGCCTCGAACAGCAGCCGGTCACCTACCTCGATTTCCCAGTAAGGCAGGTCCAAGTCCATCGTCACTTCAGGCTGTTTTAGGTCGCGCAGGATAGCGTCGCCCATGTTGTTCGCTTCGGCTGTTGTGTCGATGTTGCTCGTGGCGCTTTCTGAAATCTCCATGAACCGACGGCCGTAGCTGGCTATCGATGATGCGTTTTCTCGCGTGATTGATTTGCGCTCGTAGGTCGAGTTGCCGTTGGCGTCGCGTCCGGTGACTTGTGCAGAATCTGAGAACGTGATGCGGATTACGTTGCGTACGTTTGTAAGTGACTGCGCTATGCGGCTTATCTCAGTGTAGTCGTGTGTCGTGATGACGGCGTCGTAACGCGTCTGGTCGCGCAACGGGTCGCTTAGGGTCAGCCGGTAGGCTTCAGTGATCGGGTCCCACTTGTACTTGACCACCCAACCGATCTGATCTGCTAGTGATTGGAGGGCTTGTAGCACGGACTCGCGTCGTTGCTTCCATGGTCCGATTGTCCAACCTGGCGTCACTGGCGTGTACAGCGTCGGTGGTCCAGTCACGTTGTTGTTGATGATTAGCTGCATTGCCGCTTCGACGGTGCTGCTGCCGTCGGGCGTATTGTATGCCGCTTCCTCTTCGATGTACGTGTCGATTAGAAGTGCGCCTTGATCCACGCACTCGATCGTTATTATGTCGCTTGCCCAGTCGACCGTGTCGATGGTGCCTTGGAAAATCAAAGCATCTGATACAAGCGCAACTTGATTCGGGTCGTTGCGTTGGTTTGCAACTCGCTTAGAAAAAATGGTGATCGCCGTACCGGGAACAAGCAGGTCTTGCGGTGCTCGGGCATCAGGTCCGGTTGCGGCTGCGCTTGCCACTGGGAACTCATTGAGCGGGCTGCTGTCCATCGTTGGCGAAAGGTTTAGGTTGTAGATGTTGCGCTTGATTTCTAACGAGGCTGTTGCTGCGCCGTTGTCAACCGTCTCGGTGATGTTCACTGATTTGACGAAGTCCCAAGTCACGCCACCGTATCCGACCTCGCAAAGGTTTTGGCTGATACCGCCTGCTGCGGTCGTTGCGTAAACGTCTAAGTAGTTTGTTCCGTGGCCTGCCTGTGCGTCGTTTTGCCAGGTCATGCCTCGCCGGAAGTTGGCTCGTGCTCGCTCAGTGCTGATGGTTCCGGTGTCGAAATGCACGCTGCATATTTCGCCGTTGAAAGTACCGGCGAACCCGGTGCCCATGCGCCAGTTGCATTGGTTTCCACCTGAGGTGTTTGTTAAAGCACCGCTCGTGAAATCCAATACGCCGTTGATGTGTATCCGGACACCTGGCGTTCCACCGCCGCGATCGTATTTCTCCACGACGATGTGTGACCACACACCTGCTCTTATGCTCGAAGCTGATGTGGCGGTGATGGTGTTGCCTAGAGCGTCGAACCATACTGCGGTTATTTTGTGGTCGTCGGTCACGTTCACTGACATGGCTCGGTGGAATGGTGCTGCTAGTGCGCCGGAGTTGCTAAACGCTATAATGCCGCCGCCCACACCAGCGGCTGGTAGGGCCTTCGGTCTGACCCATGCTTCGCAGGACCAAAAGCCTTGGCATAAGACATCGTCGGCAGCTTGTTCGACTGCACCGGCGGATCGCAAAAGTCCTCGGCCTGTGTTGCCGATGTCGACGGCTCCACCTATTCTCCCGCTTTCCCATTTTGGTCCGGTGCCTATGGAGTCGGTCAGGGTGCGGCTGCCAATGATGTCGTAAACGTTGTTGCCGGTGCCTTGGTCAACCACCCAAAGGAATCTAGATGTGGATGAAATAGTCGGGTGCAAGCCCGTCTCGGTGCTCGGTGTTCTCACGTCAGTCGTGCCTGGTATTCTGTCAGCGTGAACTGCAAGTCTAATCCGATGTTGTCACTGGCTGTGACTGCTGCGATCTGATAGCTGCTGTTGACCGTTGAGCCGGCGTATAACTGCGGACCGTCTTCGATCATCGTGCCGCTTACCCTGAGTAATGGCAGCGGGCTGAAAGCGAGATTGGTGGTCAGCAACTCGGTGTCGAATGCTGCGATCATGTCCGCCGGCATAACGTATGGTACAATAACCAGTTGGTCGTAACGAGCGTCAGCGTTGGTGCCTGCGATGTCTTTACCATCGAGCTTGTGTATGCCGGTCGAGGCTGTGTACGTGTACCAGTTGGTAATGTTGTCACCGCCGGCAGGCGTGTGCTCTGCTCCGTTTTTGTACTGGACTGTTGTGGCTGTGCTTGCGTCGTAAGTCAGGGCGTAGTGAACCCAAGCTGCGCCGACGTATTTGCAAACCATCATCGTTCGGTCGCTGCTCGTGTTGAACGGGTACTCGATGTCGTGGCTGCTTGTGACCTGTACATAACCACCTCCTACAGCGCCTCCGGTTGCGCTCATGGTTACGATGTAACCTGTCACCGGTCCTAGTCCTTTGCTGCTGTAAAGCATCGTGTCGTAAGCCCAGTAATGACCGTCACCTTGGATCAACCCTGATAAGGCCCTGGCTTGCTCTCTTGTCATCAGTGTGGCTGTCAAGTCGAAGACGTTCGTTACGCCCCATCGCTCAGGCTGTTGTGCGCCTCCGTAACTTAGCGTCCGCTCACCGTAACCCTGTCGCTCTAGGCTGACGCCGTCAGAACTGATCGGAATCTCGTAACCGCTTATCGTTAAGAACGCCATTATGGTCTGCCTTGGTATGCGCCACCCAGTGCGTTACCGCCGCGCTTGTGGTCGCGTTGAACTAAGTCAAGCAGGTTGCGGAAGAATGCTGTCGGGTTGTCTGCGTTGATGTGGACATTCTGCAACACGATGGTTTGCCCGCCACCGAGTGCGCCAGTGTCTTTGACGCCGATTATCGTGTCGTCCGGGCTGAAGTGAGTTGCTGCCTGGCCTGGTCGTTGTATGAAGTCATTGAACTGCGGCGATCGCCGTTGTGATCCCTGCATAGCGCCGAAACGCTTCACGGCTATTTTGATGCCACTCGGTACGTTGCTCAACGACTCGGCTGCTTTGTTGGCTGCTTCGGTTTGTCGTTCGGTTGCAGCCTGTTGATCGTCCTGCGCTTTGACGAGGCTCTCGAGTTTTTTGAGTTCTGCTTCTTGCGCTTTCTCTAGTTGGGTTATCTCTTTTTCTAGGTCGACACCGGGCAGGTAATCGACCGCTTTGAGGAACATGATGTACAACTCGCGCAAGCCTATCGTCACAGAGATGATGGCAGCAGCTATGGCTTTGAATGATACATCTAGGATCGCAAAAGTCGGCTTCATGGAATCGATAACTACGCTAAGCACGGTGCCCAATGCTGCGAAAACAGGTCCGAGCATTTCACCTAGTTTGCCCATGATGCTGCCAAACTGTTCTTTGAACTGTCTGCCACTTTCACTCATGCCGGCAAACGTGTCGAACAAAGCTAAACCTGCTGAAGCCAATGGTCCGAACGCCGATCCCATTGCCGCTGCTGCACCGCCGACGGTTGCTCCTAAGTTTCCACTGGCTGCTGCGCTGACTGCGCCCGTACCGGCTTGGACACGCGTTCGGAACTCACTTGCCTGCTTGTCTGCTTCGGCTTGTGCTTTAGCTGCTGCTGCTGCTGCATCACGCTCGGCTTTAGCCGCTGCCTTGGCGTCGTCTCGGCGTTTCTTTTCTTTTGCGGCGATGATGTCTTGGATCTCAATTTGGTTGGCTCGCTGCTCAGCTAAGAACCGCATCTTAGCGTCTTGCATCCGTTGCTCTTTTGCGGCTCGGATTGCTGCGAGTTCCGTTTCGAACTGTTTGCGTCCTGCTCGTTCGCGTTGTTCTTCTTCAGTCCAACCGCTTGCAGGTGCGGCTGCTGCCGCTGCTGCTCCACCGGTCATTGCAGCTTCGGCTGCTGTGTCCACGCTGGGTTGCGCGACGGCTGCGGCTGCCATGTCGGCTTCAGCTAAAATCATCGCATCATGCGCTTTTCGCACTTTTTGGATTCGTTTCTCTAACGCCTCCATGCTAATGTTGTACGCTTTGGTTACGCGGCCTTGTTCGACAACGACCCCTTGAAGGGATGCTCTCATGCCCGAGTCGTTGATTCGGATCATCTCTTCTTGAACGTCGGTCAACTTCGCCAACTGGGACGCAAGCTGGTCGTAGCTCGCGCTTGCTACGTCGATGGGTTTGCTGCTGAGGTTTAGCTGGCGACCGCCTGTTACCTTGCCGCTGCGGTCGCGCGTTCTTAGGCTCGCTTGTCCTTTGGATTCCTGCCCGATGCGGACGCGTCCGTAATCTGCGTCGGTCGCCATGCCGCTTCGCATCTTTTCGATCGTTTCAGCGTCGCGTTTGGCGCGCACGATTGCGTTGTAAGATTTGTTCGCTGCGAGCACCAAAGCGGCACCGGCTGCAACCGCTCCGACTTTCACGCTCGCTAACGCTTTGCCGATATTGAATAACCCGCTTGCCACGGGTCCCGCTCGGGTTGCCATGGTCGACAATGCGCTGGCGAAGCCCTGTGCCTTTACCGCTGCCAGTGCTGTTGCCATTGCGCGGTATCCTGCGTTCACGCTGCTTATGACGGGGCCTAAAAGCTTGAGCGCTCCCATTGTCGCAGCGATCTTTGCTGCTAGGGCGGTGTAGCTGATGATCTGTTCTGCTAGTTCTCGTTTTGCCTCTGGGGTCATGTTGCGTAGACTGGCGAGTATTTCGTTGATGCCTTCTACGGCGTTCTGTACAAACGGTTTGAAGGCGTTGGCGAACTCCTCACCGGCTACGACCTGAAGCGTTTCCAAGCTCCCAGCCATTAGTTTCTTTTGTCCTTCGAACGTGTCTAGCAAAGCGTCGGTGAACTCCTTGCTGACGCCGGTTGCGCTGGATATGTTGTTGCGTAGGTGCTCGATAGCGTCAGCGCCTTTGAGGACCGTCGTGACCCCGTCCTGTGTAACCGTTACTTGTGCGTTTGCGACGGAGTTGTAAGCAGCGATTGCTCGTGCACCGAACATGTCCTTGAGTGCTTTGTTTCTTGTGGCGTCGCTTAGCTGGTCAATCTTCGGTTTCAGTTCGGTCACGAGGTCCATGAATGCTCGTGTCTTGCCGGTTTGTTTGTCGTACAAACTGACGCCTAGTTTGTTCATCGTGTTGAGGGCTTTTTGGTCCGTTGCTAATCGCTGTACCGACATCGTGTAGGCAGTCGCTGCGCTGCTTGCGTCGATGTTGGCGTTGCGTAACAAACCCATCACGACGAGGGTGTCGTCGAGGCTCTGACCGAACACGTTTGATTTGGCTGCTGCTTTGGCTAAACCGACCGAGAAATCCCTGGCTTGGAAGTTGGTCATCTGCGTGATGCGCAGTAGCTTGTCGGTGACTTCGGCTGCGTTCTCGGCTGCGATGCCGTAGGTGTTCATCGTGCCGACGATTGCCATGCCGGCTTCGGCTGTTGTTAGCTGACCCATTGCGCCGGCTGTCAGGTTCAGCACCGGGATCAATGTTTTAGCGGCTTGCGTTGCGGTCTGGCCTGCGGTTGCCAAAGACATCAAACCGTCGACGGCTTGCTGCGGGCTGAATTGCGTTGCGACGCCTGCCTCAATCGCAGCGTCCTTTAGCGTCTGCATGTCGGCTGCGGTTGCTTTGCTCACCGCTCCAACGGCTGCCAAACCTTCTTGGAACTTGCCTGCTGAGTCCGCTAATCCTTTGAGCGCAAAGGCAACTCCGGTTGTTGCTGCCGTGATGCCTAACAGGGCTTTGTTAAATGCTGCTGCGCCCTTGGTTGCGGACTGCGTCCCGCTTACGAACTTGCGTACGCCGTTCAGTTGCAGGTTGTAGGATACAGCGCCTAGGGTTGACATCGCTAACGCCTACGCCTTGATCGGGGCTTTTGCTCGGCTTTCTTCATGGCTTTCTTTTCCTCGTCCGCTTTGTACTCGAAATAAGCCAACCATTCAAAGAACTCCGTCACCGTCATGTTGGTTTCTAGCCACTCAACGGTGCACCCGAGCTTTTCGGCGAGGTAGAAGATGTTGAGTCGATCTCCTTTTTTGGCAGTGCTTCGGCTGCCTCCGAAGGTTCAGCGTTCATCATCTCCATAGCAATCCCTGCTACGTCATCAAACCATGAACTGGTGGGTAGCTGTTGGATAACTTCCTCGTCAGTCCACTCAAACAGTTTCTTACCGGTGCCGGGCATGTAAGTGCATTCGATTACGGCTGCTACTTGCATTGCGCCGATGTTCGTGAGTTCGGTGCTCTTGCTACTCATGCCTCCGGCAGCGAGCATCCTGCTGCGCTGTCCCACCGTTGGCTGCCGGACTTCGATCGTGATGCCTTCATCGGTCGTGTATGTTCGCGTCTTGCGTACATATCCATTGAGTAGTGCGGTGCGTGTTTCGTCACGCGTCACTGCGCCGTTTCCTGTAGCCATGTTTCCCCCAGGCTGATTTGTTTTGCGTCGTCGTCTAACTGGCTATGAACTGAATGAATAGTCTACTTCTTGACCAGCGGTTCCGGCAGGGGTTGATCCCGCTGCTAACACTCGTGCCGCTGAGAAGTTACTAGACAAGGTCTGCACGCCGTCAACCGCCATGCTTAACTCGGTGCCTTCCATCAGGACGAAAGCGCGCAGGATGCTGGCTGACATGTTGACTTCCAAAACCTTTGGCGTCGTGCTGTCGAAAACCTGCTTCAGCGTCATGCCTCCGTAGCTCGTCGTCGTGTTGTCGTAACAGGACAACGAACCGCTTAGGTCCGATAGGGTTGCAATGCGGCTGATGTGATCGTTGGTGCCGCCCGAAAACGCAGTTACATCCGCAAGCGTTTTGCTTAGACTTACGTCGTATTCGTAAGCTGAAGTGATTTCCGAGCGTGGCAAGTAGTTACCTTGGATTTTTATGGTCGAGGCTGCTGCTGCGTTCAGCGTGACTATTCCATGTAGGTAGTCGATGGTAAACGTGCCGCCCCAAGCAGCGCCTGCGGTGTCGTCGAAAATCGTGATGGGTGTTGCAGGGTCAATGATGCGCTTGGCTTCGGCGGTGATCTGCCAAGTAACACGCGCTCCACCGATTCCCAGGTCGGTCATCGGCTCACCGGGTGCGCCGGTCAGGCCCGTCGATGTGCCAGTGACGAACACACTGGCGTTGAAAGATGCAGCGATAGCCATCTTAGAACGTGCTTACGTCAGCGTTGCTTTGCATGGACACCGACACTTCCATGGCGCCATCAACACTTGCGCTGAAGTCGATGGATTCTACGAGCACGCTCGTAAGCGTAAAACCGGCTGCGTTTGTGTAATACAGCTTCATGACCAAGGTTCCACCGGTGGTGAACTGCGTTTGAAGGTACACGTAAGCTGCGTCGCTTGGGTCAAAGAACCCACTCACCGACAGCGGGAAATCCTTCAACGCTGCAAGTCGAGCGACGTGATCGCTTGTTCCGTCCATCGCTGAAATATCGACCAACGTTTTGTTCAAGCCGAAGCTAATGTCATTCACGCCGCCAAGCGTTTGCTCGCCGCCACCGGCTAGGTTGAACGTGATCTTTGATACGTGTGAAGCAGAGATTGCCATTGTGCGCTCCTATTATGCGACTTTGAATAGCTCGACATTGACCGAAAACATAGGGTGCTCGGTGTCGTCGAGTCCAAGGTATAGAGGTTGCGGTGTCCTTGCAAGCACTTGGAAGTAACCGCTGATCGTTGATTTGTGCACTGCGTCTAGTGCGGCTTGTGCTGTGGTTTGCGTTGTGATGTACGAACCGACGTTGCCACGGATGAGCAACTGGATAGTCGGTCTGGTGTAGTCAGTTGCGCCTGCGTTCAACAGCGGGCTTGGTCCGGTTCCGCCGGTCGGCTTCACAAAGATTGCTGCGTGAGGGATCGACGTTGAAGGTATGCGTAAGGCACCTCGAAAGATGTCCGTGCCAACCGTTCCTACGCCGGCTGTTTGCAACCGGGTTGCGATGTCAGCGTCGACAGCCATTACCGCGGTCTCTGATTATGCTGTGGGAGAATGGCTGTGAAGCCGCTCAGGAATCGCTTGTAAGCGTTTAGCTCGATGCGCCTAGCCTGTCCCCGCTTTGCTGCGTCGAACGGCTTCTCAAGGTATTTGTTGCCGGTTCCAGGCTCGGACCAGTTGATGCCACCGCCTGATATGAACTGACCTGTGGCGTTGCGCTTTCTTGATTTGCCGGTTCCCATCTCGTGCACAGCCAGTGCGTACTTACTTGCAAACCCGCCGTAACCAAGCTCGACTGAAACTTTCGGGCCTTCGTCTTGCGGTCGTGTCACGAATGCCGATCGTCTTAGGTCACCGTTGTCCAGTGGCGTGATGGGTATGGACTTGTTGATGATGTCGGTTGCCTCGTCGTACAGCGCGGCGATAGCTGCATCTCTCCAGCGCGCTGCGTCGGTCTGTATCTGCATGGCGAACTTGCCTGGCTTGATCGTCTTCTTGCTCATAGGTAAGTCCTGAAGAAGTCGACCTGACCGTGCTCGGTTATGGCTCGCTCA
>TARA_R100001443_G_scaffold18806_6_pt1 | contig 22601 bp, 45 predicted proteins | sample TARA_R100001443 | Tara Oceans TARA_R100001443 (sample SAMEA2622142) | marine metagenome | biome: marine biome (ENVO:00000447); feature: deep chlorophyll maximum layer (ENVO:xxxxxxxx); material: "saline water (ENVO:00002010), including plankton (ENVO:xxxxxxxx)" | depth 50 m
CCTTTACAGCCTTTATACATCATATGTGGTTTAAATTTTTTATCCATTATTTTCTTTTTGATTTTTTAGCGTAGTTAGGGTCTTTACAATATTTACTTGCAGCCATATTAGCATAGGCTGAAGGATACTTATCAAACGTTCTTTTAGCCCAAGCTATACCAGCTGGACATATTTTGTTTTTCTTTCTTTTTGCCATATATTTAGCAAAGATATGAAAAAGATTGTAAGGCAGGTTCACGATAGAATACATCCGTCACACGACTATTTAAAATACTGGAGAATTATTCGTTACTGGGCAAAAAAACAATACGGATTTACCGTAGCTGATTTAGATATTATGTTTTTTCTTTACTCAGAAAGACTGTTTACTAAAACACATTTTCATAAGTATGGAAATATTATGTCTTGGGACCCAACTCGTTTTAAAAGTTTAATCGAAAGGGGATATATTCACATATGGAGAGAAAAACAAGGTAAAGAAGCTGCTCTTTATGAAGTGACTTTTAAAGGTAAAAGAGCTATTAATAATATCTATAAGAAACTAAACGGTGAAGAAATAGCAGAATCAGCTGAAATCAACCCTATATTTAAAGACGATGTAAGATATATGGATAAAGTTTATCGTAATGCAATACTAGAACTAAACAAGTCTATAAAACAACCACAACGTCACGCTCTTGAATAACCACATACGACTGATCGTTGATGATTACCTCGTGTGCTTGTGCCTTGTCGTAATAAATAACATCTCCTTCTTTAATAGTATCTACTAAAGTCCCAGGCTTTACTACCGTAGCTTTCTTATATCTAAATGCAAATGCATCTGTTTTTGATAAAAGTAAACCCGATTTAGTTTTTAGCTCTTCTTGAGCTGGAGTAATAATTATGTATTTATTTATTGGCTTCATTCTTTTTAATTTTTTTAAGAGCCTCATCATATCCTGGCATATGTTTAATTAGTTCGGCTGTGCCGACTGATAGTGTAACTAAATGCTGCACTGCAGCATTTAGAGATTTTATTTTATTTTGCATTTCAATCAGCTTACTCTCTTTCATAGTTTATAAGTTATTCCAACCACTACAAAAAAACCACCAGTGGCTAAAGCATAGGTATTTGGGTTCATTCCAAGTTGTTGATTGTTCCAAATCATATTGGCTCCAGATGCTGTCATCATACTTAAGCCACCTATTATTGCTAGTCTTTTCATTTTATTTCTCGTGCCATTGTAATGATGGCGTTAGTACTTAATATGGTTGTTGCTACCGATACTGCATTTTTAAGTGCGTTCTTAGTTACTTTAAGTGGGTCTAATATTCCCATCTTGTACATATCTCCAAACATACCTTCCTTTACATCATAACCCATATTGAATTCTGAATTATTTAGCAGCCCTTCTATTTCTATAATGTCCCCGTCAGAGAGTCCAGCATTTTTCATAATGGTGAAAAAAGGAGCTTTTAAAGAGTCTGCTATGTTTTCTTCTGCTAAAGTCATTTTACCTTCAGACAATTTATTTGATTCCCTAAATAATGTCACTCCTCCTCCAGGAAGTATGCCTTCGTCTAGTGCTGAACGAACTGCACACACTGCATCATCTACCCTATCATACTTTTCTTTCTGCTCAATGTCTGAGTTGCCACCAACATATATTACGCCAATAGCACCGTTTAAGCAAGCTATTCGCTCACTCATAAACACAACATCTGGCTTAGACTTGGTATTGTCTTTTTGAACTTTTAACTCTTTTACTCTTTCTTTAATCACCTCTTCATCTCCGTGACCACCTAGCATAATGGTTTCATCTCTGCTTACCACTACTTTATCTACCTTACCTAAATCTTCCATTCTAATTAAGTTGAGGTCATCACCAGTCTCTTCAGCGAAATACTTACCCCCAGTTGCTACTGCTATGTCATTCATTAGCTCGTGTCGTTTGTAACCAAACTGTGGCGGCTCAATCTGACACAACTTCAACCCGTTTCTAACTACATTAGCCGATAGTGTGTTCATCACATTGGTGCTACAAGACGATATGATCAGTAGTTTGTGTCCACCATTAATAATTGGTTTTAGTACGTTCTCAATTTGCAGTACGTTACTAATAACGTGGTCCGATAATAGTACATAACAATCGTCCAATATGCACTCATCCTTTTTTTGGTTATTCACAAAAGAATTGGCACCCCACCCTCTTTTTAGTTGAATACCTTTATGAACCTCACTAAACGTTTGGTCATTTTGAGAATTTTCTACCGTAACCACGCCATCAGTACCTACCTCTAAATAAGTATCTGCTATTATTTTTCCTAGCTCTCTATCGTTGTTTGCCGATATGGTAGCTACATCCAATAATCCTTTTTTGGATAATTTCTTAGTCACTTTCTCTAAGTTTAAAATCACTTGATCGCAATGACTATTAATCTCCCTAATGTATTTGTTAGAACTAATGTTATTTTCATCCAGGTGTTTTAACCCTTCTTTTACTATAGATTCAGCTAAAACAATAGCTGTTGTTGTTCCGTCTCCTGCTACATTCGCAGTGTTTTGAGATGACTCTCTGAGCATTTGAACTGCAAGATTCTCTACTGGATCAAGTAGCTGAACTGCCTTGGCTACTGTAACGCCATCTTTGGTAACTGTGATTCCGTGGGTGTGAGCTGGTGATTCAATAACGACTGTGTTTCCGCCTGGACCTAGCGTGCTCTTAACTGCTTCGCTAATTTTTTTGATGCCAGCTTTTAGTTTAGTTCTGGCCTCCTCGTGCAAGACGAGTTCTTTTGGATTGTATGACATTAGATTAAATTTTCTCCAAATATATAAATTATTTTAAGTCATACAAATAAACTAATTTTTTTTATTGTTTTGACAAATAACTATTTGATTATCAATAAGTTAGAAATAATCTGACGGTTTGTTTTTAGTTAACTACCTGATTATCAAGTAGTTTGACGGTTTGACGGTTTTTTCTCCAAAAATCAGCACTATATACTTTCTTCTTTTTCTTTATTTACTTTTTTATTTTTTTTATACTAAAAATCGTCAAAATCGTCAGCTATTAATAATATATAGTTGATTTACAGTAAGTTAGAGTAAATTATATAAAGTAAAAGTTCGTCAGATTTTCGTCATAATTTTGACGATAATCGTCATATTTAGCCGATCGTTGTTATATCTGGGCTTTAACCATCTTAGCTTTTCACTAATAACAACATAATACAATCGGCATTTAGACTGGTAACACAGTCAAATAAATTTACGAAATATATATAAGTTGGGGGTAACACACCTACATAGCGTATGCACGTTGCCACAGAAAACAACATTTTTTTTTGGGGGTGGGGGTGTTGCTGTGGTTGATGCGTCTGTAATTTTTGCCGTTTTGTGGTGGTGGTGGGTGGGGTTGGTGGTGTTGCTTTGTGGGTGCTTTTGTCATTCTGCGTAAACTTTAGAGCCGTTTATTTATCGTCTTTTGTTGTTCATTCAATAGCTATTTTATAAACTAAATAAGACCCTTTTAAGAACTTTAAAACCCTTTAAACATACTTAGAAAGGGAATAAAACCCGCCCGCCATTTAGCCCAAATAAATAAAAATATTTTTTTATTCCTGTTTGTTATCTGTTGAAATGGTGTAAAAAGTAATATGTTTTGTTTAAGGTTGCTAAACTTTTTTTCTTCTCTGGAGTTTCTCTGTTAATCCAGAATTTTAAAGGTTAAACAGATTTTGTAGTCTCGTTTACTTGTTTTTACTTAGCTGTCGAAAATAATACTAAAAAAATACAAAATGGAAACTTATAAAGTGGAATTAAATAAAAAAGAATTATCAGAGATTTCAAAACTTTTAAACAAAGAAGTGAAAAACAATCCTGAACTTATGGTTATATTATCTAAACTGAGTTTAGCATATTATGAGCCGTTAACAAATGAAATAGGGGAGTTTATAACAGATAAATTTAATCTATAAACAATTAATCAGGGGGCTTTAATTAGCCCCTCTTAAAACTAAATTATGATAAGAATTAAAGACAATAAGCAACACGGAATCAAACCGAATATAGCTAATAAGCATAAGAAAGGGGCTAAAATTGTAAGGATTCAAACAATAATTGATAACCAAATAAAAAGCATTGACACGGCTATATTTAAAGCAGATAGAGCCGAAAAGCAAAGAGACAGAAGAAGAGCCAAAAGAAGATAAAAACACATATTTAAACACGTGGAGACCACACGCAAAACGGACACGAAAAGAATAGTTTATTGTAAACTGATGAAGCTAACAAGCAGAAACAATATAACAACATAATACAATATTAAATTGTCTTTACATAACTATTAAAAAAAACACAAATGAAATATACTTTAATTTTTACCGATGTTGATTCCAACAGTTTTGAAATCGACATCAACACGAACGAACCAAAGATTAATTTAATCGCAGGCACATTATCAAACAAAGTAGTAAAATTTATTACTTTAATGAGAAAATATAACCAAAAAATAGGGTTTAAATTTGCTCGAAAATTTGACGTGCAATTTTTAGAGAATAACAAAGAAATAAAATCATTTAACGGAATTTCTTTAAATGGTGAGCAGTTCGGCGTTAAACTAACCCTTGTAAACAATGAGAAAAGCAAAAGTAAATTTTCTTCTTTTATGGGCGACTTTATCAAAGAATTAGTTTGCACAATGGCAGGGGATGAAGAAATTTCAACGGCTGAATTATTAGAAGAATTAGCAAAATAAAAAGAGTATTGAATAAACAAAAAAATAAAAGGGGAACACAGTCCGAAAACATATATAATAAAATATGATAAACACACATCCATTAAATTTTTGGGGATTTTGACGAAATGAAAGAAAATTTATGAGGACTGAAACAATACTTTTCAAGGGGGCAATTGCCCCCTTTTTTATTAATTAAATTCGCATAGACGCAAGGTGAAAAGTAAATTTATGGCAATGTGATAAAGTAGCCCAATAAGGGTAAAATTGAAATAGAGCCTTGTACCTAAACCAAGAATTTAGGAATATGGTTAATTGGGGGTTCGACTCCCCCTCTATGCGCTAAAAACAAATAAAACCTAAAAAAATGCTTAAAAGTAATTCAAATAAATATTTAAATAATATTCAAAGTTATATACTTGATTCAATAAATAGTGAAGGCTACGACATCAAGACAGAAACACCAACCGAAAAAATACAGTTTTTATTTGACTGTTTCGAGGTAGAATTTAACTACAAAAACAATCAATTAAGATACCCAAATTTACAGGATCGTTTTGCAAATTGGTTACAGGGCTTACCCCCTGCAATAGATTTGCCTTATCAAAACTATAAAATTTTACAACTATCTAAAATATTATTAGAGGTATACACTTTGACTGAAAAACAAGAAGAAACAATTATTAAAAACTATTGGTCATTTATGGCTTATCACATAATTAAACTTAAAAACAAATGAAAGAATATAATTTACTATACAAGAAACTAATAAATAAAACCATAACTAAACAAGAAGAAAAAAGACTCTTTGAATTAGCTTTTGGATCAGAATTTATGAAATCAAATGATAAAGGAACTTTAAAAGAATATAAATTATGAATATTAAAAATAAAATAAACTTTATAAAAAGACACATAAAGCACACTCACAATGAGGTGGATTTTAAAGATTTAATGTCATTCAATGACCAAGAAATAAATGAGATTTATAAACAAATAATTGAAGACTCTTTGTAAAACCTATAAAAACAAATACAATGCTTAAAGAAACTAAATTATACATTGTGTTAGATGAGGAAACACTCAACACAATGAAAGGAAAAGGAAATAAAACGGCTAAATTCAAAACCTTTGAAGAAGCAAATCTAAAAGCAGCTGAAAAGTTGGAAATATGGACAGTTGTTGAAGTATGGTTTGAACATAGTTGGATACATCACAGAGTAAAAAAATTAAAAGCTCTTGATACTATATAAATAAATAAAGTAAATTGTCAAACTAATAAAAATTTTACTATATTAGCTGACGAAATTAATAAATTATGAAATCAAATATAATACAAAAACTATGAAAACAGTATTTACAAATTCAGAAATAGTACACGCATTTAATTTGCAAGACCAACCCTATGGACGAACGTCAAATGGTTCAATGTACTTTGAACACAACAAAATTTATTCCTATGGCTCACATTATTTGTTAGGGGAATTTATAGACGATGAAACAATTATAATTAATAATGAGGGTTACAGTGTAACAACTTCAAGACATATAGGCTTATTAACAAACGCAACAAGGGATAAAAGACAATTTTTTAAAACGGAAACAAATCCCGAACTTGTTTTAAGTGAATTAAAGAACCTTTTTAAATTACTTTCTAGAACTCGATTAAAGGCGGATTATTATAAATCAACAATAAATAACTTATTCAAAAGTTACTTTGAGTATATAGACTTTAAAAAGCCAAAAAAGAGTAAAGAACATAGACAAATAGTAAAACTTTATAAGGACTTTACAGAGAATGCAGAAAATTTATTGGAAGTTGTAAAAGAACAAACTAGAAAGGACAAGGAAAAGAAATTAAAAGAGGTTAAAAAGAAGTTAAAAAAGTGGCGAACATTTGAAACAAATTGGTTAAGCAACCAAACGGGCAAAGACTTTCTGAGGATAGACAAAGCCAATAATATAATTGAAACGTCTCAAGGTGTAAAGATACCAATTGAAGAGGGTAAAAGATTATTGAAGTTAATTGATCTTAAACAAATAGTTGGAGCAAGGATTGACAATAAATACATTGTTAATGCATTCAACGGACTTTTAAAGGTTGGTTGCCACAATATAGACTTAAAAGAAATAAACAAAATTAGAAAACAATTATGAAATCAAATATAATACAAAACGTACAACATTTAGCAAGTAAGCTATTTAACAAAGAGGTAGCCCGTATGCATTATGCAACGGACAGGCTAACAGGATTCACCTTAAATCAAATTCTAGATTTAGAGGCTAGATTTAAAAAGGAAGTATTAATTAAAAATCAAATAAAATATAAATCAAAATAAATAAAATGATAAATAAAGTAACAAAAGAAGAATGCCTAGATGCTATTGAATATCTATATGGACAAGGATTTATTGAAGATATGTCAAGGGATCAAAAATGGGCAGTTGAAATACTACTTAAGAAAGTAGCAAATAATTATAAACTTAAATTAAATTAAAATGGATTTAAAAAATATATCAAGTGAAGATTTGAGAAATGAATTAGAATTAAGAGGATATTATACTGAAAATTTATGGCACGTAGACGATGTGTTTCAAAAGTATGATTGTGAGCTAGAAGAGGCTCAGGAAATATTAAATAGTTCTTTAACAAATGAATGGATAACTGAGCAAATATTTCAAACAATAAATGAAATTTCAAATGAATATAAACTTAAATTAAATTAAAATGGGAAGATATTATAATGGAGATGTGAATGGTAAATTTATGTTTGCCGTTCAAGGTAGCGATGCACACGAGAGATTTGGTGCAGTCGAAGAAGAATCAAACTACATAAATTATGTAGTGTATAGAGATAGTTATGCAGAGATATGTGCAGAGTTAGATGCTATTAAACATAAAGGACATATCGAGAAGGTAGATAAAATGTTCAATGAAGAAGGAGGCTACAATGATGAAATCAAAAAACAATACAACGTGAGCCAGAAAGATTTGGAGGAATATGCAGATTATGAGATAGGGATGGAATTAAAAGAATTCTTTGACGACAACCCAGATTATGATGAATGTAGATTTGATGCAGAGATATGAAAAAGCTAACAAAAGAAGAACTTATATTTTTAAAAGATTGTCTTATTGATGCCTATCATAGAGAAATGGAATTAGGGAGTGGGCAAGATTTTAAAAACTATGGAAGTATTGAAGCAAGAAAATATTTACCTAAAATTATAGAAAAATTATGAAAGAAGAATTATTAATAATGTTTTGCGTATGTGCCTTAATTGGAGTTATGCTTATAATGACAATGATATGAAAGAAATAGATAGAACTAAAATGGAAAGATTAATCAAACAGTTGGAATGGTTTAACAACTTTGCTGATTACTTAGAATCCAATAATATAAATATATATAACGAATCCTGCGATTATGCAGACAATAAAGAAAGATATGACATTTTTTAAAAAATATAATAGATGTATACTACATAAAAGATATGTAGAAACGAGAGTAAATGATCTTAGAAATGAAATATGCAAAGATGCCATACTTTATGGAAAAGTAGACCCATTAAAAAGAGAGTTGCTACTTAAATATAATCACAAATTAAAATAAATAAAATGACAGAATCAGAATGTTGTGGTGCAGAAATAAAATGGACTGACATATGCACCGAGTGTGGAGAACACACAGAACCAAGAGAATGTTAAAGACAAAAGTCAACAACCAGTTTTGAGGCAGGGTCATTGACTTTGAAAAAATGTTATTCAAAGATAGTAAAATAAAATATAAAACCAAATAAAATGAGAAAAATAATAGCAGATTATGTGGAGCTTACTGATGAATGGGTAGGAACTCCAGACGTAGTAATGTATAGTTCAGAGACAGCAGATGGTTATGAGATATATATATTAGGGTTTACAGATAAAAGTGGTCACGTAAAAAATATGAACAATGAAGAAAATGTCTTTATGTATAAAGATAATTTAGTTGAAGTTTTGGTGGATGACTTTATAGCTGGTAAAGAATTTATTGAGATATATGTAAGTGACGACTTAATTGAAGACTTAGACTTAATAAACGAACTAGAAGAAAGATTATGAAAGTATTAGAATTATTTGCAGGATCACGTAGCGTAGGAAAGGCTTGTAAAGAGTTAGGTTATGAAGTTTATTCTTCCGACATAAATTCTTTCCCAGATATAGACTATGTTGCAGACATAAGGAATTTTAAGATAGATAAAGTTCCTTTTGTTCCTGATATTCTATGGGCAAGTCCGCCCTGTACAGGATTCTCAGTAGCTTGTATAGGTAGAAATTGGGTGCAAGGTGAAGTATTTACTCCTAAAACTTCCTCTGCACAACTAGGAATAGAATTATTGGAAGCAACTTTATATATAATAAATGTATTTAAAAGTATCAACCCTAATTTGATATGGTATATAGAGAATCCAAGAGGTAAGATGAGAAAAGCTCCTCATTGGGATGAAATAAAACACATAAAACACACAGTAAGTTATTGTAAATATGGAGATACTAGAATGAAACCCACTGACATATGGACTAACAATTTAAATTGGCAACCTAAACCAATGTGTAAACCTTTCAAGTATGACTACAGCTCTAACCCTGAAGGAGACGTTATAGATAGACATTGCCATCACGATGCCTCACCTAGAGGAACTCAAACTGGAGGTACACAAAAATTAAAAGGAAACCACGAAAGAAGTAAAATTCCTCACCAATTATGTATAGAAATATTAAAATAGATCACTTTTAGTACAGTTTTTTACAGGTCCGACCATTTCTGACCACTTTTTAACAGTTAAAACATAAATTATGAAAATAGATGTAAGATCAAAAAACAGTATATTTATTGAAATCAATGGATATACTTATTATATAGATGATTCAACTAATGAACAAATTATAGAAAAATGGAATACTACAGTACTACAACAATTAAGGGAGGTAAAGTAAATTGGGTTACTGACCTAATTTTAAAAGAAAAATTAAAAACACGACCTAACCAACAAGAAATCAGAAGATTACAAATATTTTTAGATAAAATATCTGACTAAATTTGGATATTTCATTGACAAATATTATATTAGCGAACTAAAATGGGACAAAGTAAAAGAAATTACGAAAATTTAATTATAATGAATAGTCAGTCTTTTTATGACTATGAATACTACAATTTAATACAATCAAATGACAAAAGAAGAAGCACTCCACAAAATAGAAAAGGTAGTAGTAGAAAAACTACAGGTACCAGTCGAGAGTCTATTTAACAAATCTAAAAAGAGAAATCATATTGATGCTAGACAGATTTACTTCTATCTATGTAAGGATAGAAATATAAGACCTTGTTACATCCAAGACTACATTCTTAGTGAGCATAATCATAAAATGGCTCATTCCAATATATTATATGGGCAAGAAAAAATTAAGAATGAAATGCGAGTAGATAGTGACTTAAGGAATCTTGTAAAAGAATTAAAATGTTCAGTATAGAGGATCTCTGGAATCAAGCTAAAAACATTCGATCTGCCATATATATGGATAATAGCAAAACTAACCAAGCTATTATGCACAAAGGTGTTAAGATAGAGAAAGATAGAGATAAGTACTTTATACTTAGATGTCATAGAGAAAATTATCAAGAGATAACTAATGAAGAGTATCAAATATTTTATAATGAAGGGTGGGTAGTAGGCAGAATAAATGTATTAATGAATGACTTGGAATATAAATTAGATAAATTATTTATAAGAACTAGAAATGCATATCAAGATGGTAATACCAGACAAGTTAGGCATTATAAAAACCAAAAAGAGAATGTACTAAGTAAGTACAGTAAATTAAATAAACAATTAAATCAAATCAAAAATGAAAAACACATTTGAAAAATTATCATCTATCAATGTAAATGAACACGTTGAAAATAAAAATGGCTTGACCTATTTATCGTGGGCTTGGGCTTGGAGCGAAACTAAAAAGACGTGTCCTGATGCTACTTATACTATTTATGAGAACGCAGATGGATTATGTTACCATCACGATGGTAAAACGGCTTGGGTTAAAACAGGTGTTACAATCGGAGACATAGAGCTTATTGAATATCTGCCTGTTATGGATTATAGAAACAAGTCAATTACTATAGATAAAATTACTTCTTTTGATGTCAATAAAAGTATTCAAAGAAGTTTAACTAAAGCCATAGCAAGACACGGGCTAGGTCTTTATATATATGCAGGTGAAGATTTGCCAGAGTCTGAATCTAAGGCATCAAATCCTAGTAAAAAATCTAATAAGAAGGCTACTGAAAAAGCTAGTTTAGATCTTGGAGATGATAAGTGGGAAGATTGCTTGAAGTATGTAGTGGATAATAAACATTTAGGTTTTGATGGTGTAGTAAAAAGATTGAAGCAGAAGTATGAGTTAACATCAGAAGCTATTAAAACAATCAAGACTTATGTTTAGTAAAGAAGAAACTTTATATAAGTTACAAGAAGATAAGGAATACTATGGGGACTTTGGTAAGCAGTTTTTATCTAACTCTGATATATACAGTTTACTAAATGATCCACGCTCTTTCAGAAAACCTAAAGGAGAAACCAAAGCTATGATAGAGGGTAGATACTTTCACGTATCTATGATAGAGCCACACAAAAAAGATGAGTTTGTTATTATAGATTCAACATCAAGAAATACAAAAAACTATAAGAATCAAATACAAGAACACGGATTATCTATTGCTTTACTAAAGTCAGAAGCAGACCACATAGATAGTTTAGTTTCTGTTATGAAAAGTAATTTTAATTTTTATGAGTTTATATACAGTAAGTTTAATATGTATGAGGTTCCTGGAATTAAAACCATAAAAGGTGCTAAATGGAAAGGGAAAGCAGATATATTAGCAACAGATTATATTATTGATCTTAAAACAACCTCTGACATATCTAAATTTAAGTACTCTGCTAAAAAGTATAACTATGATAGTCAGTCTTATATATACCAACAAATATTTGGTGTCCCTGTAGTATTTTATGTAATAGACAAGAACACAAAGATGTTAGGTGTCTATGAGCCTACTGAGTCTTTTATTCAAAGCGGAGAAGAAAAAGTAGAGAGAGCATTAGAGATTTATAATAAATTCTTTAGTAAAGATGCTACAGAGAACATAGATGAGTTTTTCATCAAAGAGGAGCTTACCTAGAAGTCTACACTAGGTTATATTGTAGACATAATTTAAATATATATAGTTATGAGCAAAGAGAAAGTTTTTGCTGATGGGTTTTTATTTAAAACTCGTGAAAATCAACCTGACTGGGTTGTTGGTTCAATGGCGGTTAAAGTTGAGGATGCAGTAGTATTCTTAAAAGAAAACGCTAAAAATGGTTGGGTTAATTTAAATATTAACACATCTAAGTCTGGGAAACAATATGTGGAGCTGGACACTTTTGAGCCTACTAAAAAGAAAGAAACAAAAGAAGAAGTTCCTTTCTAAATTTATAAATGTGACGGAAATGACGGTTTTTTTAAAAAATATTTTAATATTAAGCGCTTGTTGTATAGGATGCTTACTTATTTTATTTTTATTTATTAAAACCGTCAATATCGTCACAAATATATATAACTATATATATATCAATAAGTTAGATAAAGATAAATCGTCACAAAATCGTCATAAATATGTCACAAAACGTCATAACAATATTTAAAAACATAAAGGATACCACCCAGCCTTTTCATTTACCAGTAAATGACATCATAGATAGAATAAGAGATGGTCGTTCTGAGGACTTGATAAAAAAGATTAGAACTGAGAAAGATAAGAAAAAAATAAACGAATTAAAACAACAACTACCTGCTATTTGTTTTAGTGGTAAGTTCAATAAAAGGAATGATGACTCGATTTTAGAGCATAGTGGCTTGATATGTTTGGACTTTGACAAATATGACAATCAAAAGAAATTACATCAGCATAGAGAAAAATTAATCAAGGATGAGTATGTTTATTGTGTTTTCATCTCTCCATCAGGAAAGGGACTCAAGGTTTTAATCAGGGTCCCTTCTGATATTGATATGCACGTAAAATATTTTGCATCACTACAACAATACTTTGACTCACCTTTTTTTGATAGCACCTCAAAAAACATCTCAAGAGTATGTTATGAGAGTTACGATCCTATTGTTCACGTTAATGAAGAATCTTTATTGTGGGATAAAATAATAGATACACCTACGGCAATAGATAAAAAAGAAATTACCATACCGATTACCGACCAAACCAAGATTGTGGACATACTAGTTAAGTGGTGGGAGAAAAAGTACCCAATGAATGAGGGGCAAAGAAATCAAAATGCTTTCATATTGGCTTCATCATTCAATGACTTTGGTATTGAGAAGTCACTTGCAGAGTATGTACTAAATGGGTTTCAGTCTCAAGACTTTAATTTAAATGAGATTAAAAGAACCATTGACTCTGCATATGCCAACATAGCTAATTTTGGAACAAGAGTTTATGAAGACTCAGATACATTGAATGCTATTAAATCAAATGTATTAAAAGGTAAGTCTAAGACAGATATTAAAAAATACTTTGAGGATATAGATGAGGAAGTTTTAGATAATGTAATAGATAAAATACAGGAAGAAGGTTTTGATAATAAGTTTTGGACCAAAAATAAAAAGGGTGTGATAAAAATATTTCATTTAAAATTTAAAATGTTTTTAGAAGAAAATGGTTTTTATAAATACAATCCAGAGGGTAGTAAAAATTATGTGTTTGTAAAGGTCACTAACAATCTAATAGATCACGCATCTGAAAAGCAGATTAAAGATTTTATATTAAAACATTTACTAACTGTCGATGACATAGAAGTATATAATTATTTTGCTGAGCACACTAAATATTTTAGAGAAGAATTTTTAACCCTATTAGACTCTATAGATGTATTCTTTATTGAAGACACTAAGAACGAATCTTACATATATTATAAAAACTGTGCAGTTAAAATAACCAACAATACCGTAACACCAATAGACTATATTGATTTAGGTGGATACGTTTGGAAAGACCACGTTATTGATAGAGATTACACAGACTGCGAGTCTATTGAGTGTGATTACAAAAAATTTGTATCTAACATATGTGCTAAAGATGACAAAAGAATAGAGTCTACTGAAAGTACTATAGGTTATTTAATGCACGGTTATAAGAATTTATCTTATTGTCCAGCAGTCATTTTAAATGATGAGGTAATTAGTGATAATCCAGAGGGAGGAACAGGCAAGGGTTTATTTATGAATGCTTTACAACATATGAAAAAATTAGTAGTTATTGATGGAAAAGGATTCAACTTTGAAAGATCCTTTGCTTATCAATTAGTATCAGCAGACACCCAAATACTTTGTTTTGATGACGTTAGAAAACACTTTGATTTTGAAAGACTATTTAGTGTCATTACTGAAGGATTAACTCTAGAGAAGAAAAATAAAGATGCTATTAAGATTCCTTTTAAAAAGTCACCAAAGGTAGCCATTACTACTAACTATGCAATAAAAGGAAAGGGTAACTCTTTTGAAAGAAGGAAGTGGGAGTTAGAGTTAAATCAATATTATAATAAATCATTTACTCCATATGATGAGTTTGGTAAGTTGATGTTTGGTGATTGGAGTGCTGATGAGTGGTGTAGGTTTGATAACTATATGATATATTGTTTACAGTTTTATATGAATAAAGGATTAGTTAAAAGTTCTTTTGTAAATCTTAAGATACGTCAGTTATCTGCTGAAACTTGTCACGAATTTATTGAGTGGTGTGGTTTATTAGATGGGAAGAGCCCTAATGAAGATTTTGATAATGGTCATAAAATATATAAACAAGAACTTTATATAGATTTTATTTCTGAGAATCCAGACTTTGCTCCAAAAGCCAAGATGACTGTTTCTAGAACTAAGTTTTATCAATGGCTAAACTCTTACGCAGTATTTAAAACAGGGGTTAGTCCTGATGAAGGTAAAGACCATAAAGGAAAATGGATAAGAATGAGAAGCAAACACGAAGCAGAATATAATAGTAAATTAGACATATGAAAAGATTAACTGACCCAGATAGAATTCACCAAGCATTTATAAATAGTTATAAAATAATAGTAGAAGGAATGACTGTTGAAGACATTATAGATGAAATTGAATTTGATGTAGTTAATCTAGATATATTATTTGCTCACGATCCAGAATATCCTGATAATAAATATGTGATAGAGATGATGTTTGATCATTTTATGGAGTTAGAAGATTATGAAAAGTGTTCTAAAATTCAAAAATTATTATGAAGTTTAGAGATTATCAGATAGATATTATTAATAAAGGTTTAGATATATTAAATAAATACAAACTATTGTATCTATCTATGGAGGTCAGAACAGGAAAAACATTAACTTCTTTAGGAATATGTAAGGAGCTTAACATTAACAATGTGTTATTCATAACTAAGAAAAAAGCCATTAGTAGTATTGAATCAGATTATAATATGTTGAATCCTGATTTCAATCTTCAAGTTATTAACTATGAGAGTTTACATAAAATAGAAGATTATGATTGGGATGTTGTTATTTGTGATGAAGCACATTCTATTGCTGCTTTTCCTAAGCCTAGCAAAAGAGCTAAAAATGTCAAGGAGCTAGTTCAATCACATAATCCTTACTTAATATTAATGTCAGGGACACCTACTCCAGAGAGTTATTCTCAAATGTATCATCAAGTTTACGGATCTACATCCAATCCTTTTTACGATTGTAAAAACTTTTACAAGTTTGCTCATAGATATGTCAATGTAACTAAAAAGAAAATAAATGGATATGACATCAATGATTACAGCAAGGGTAAGCAAGAGATTATAGATTTAATGAAGCCATATACTTTGTCTTATACTCAGCAACAAGCAGGGTTTAAATCAAAAGTAGACGAAGAGGTTTTATTAGTAAAAATTGACGAAAAAGTTCAAGAAATTACAAAAATCTTACAAAAAGACAAGGTTTTTGAGATAAATGGAGAATTTATACTTGGTGATACACCAGTAAAATTAATGAGTAAAATTCATCAGTTATGTAGTGGCACAGTTAAGTTTGAGAGTGGCGCCTCAACGGTTTTAGATTTAAGTAAAGCTAAGTTTATAAAAGAAAAATTTAAAGGAATAAAGATTGGTATTTTTTATAAGTTTCAAGCAGAGTTAAAAGCATTGAAAGAAGTGTTTGGAGAAAATTTATGTACTACTTTAGATGAGTTTGACAGTACAGACAAAAACATTGCACTACAAATTGTAAGTGGTAGAGAAGGAATATCACTAAGGAATGCCAAGTATTTAGTATATTACAATATTGACTTTAGTGCTACCAGCTATTGGCAGAGTCGTGATCGTATGACTACTAAAGACAGGTTGTATAATAAAATATATTGGGTTTTTTCCGAAAAAGGCATTGAGAAGATGATATATAAAGCAGTAAATAATAAAAAAGATTATACGTTAAAACATTTTAAAAAAGATTATGCATCAATTCAATCTAGTATACCATTTTAATCCATATAATAATAACTGGTACTGCATACCAAGAGAAGAGTATATCAACTATTTTAAAGGCGATTGTACTAAATGTGGATCTGGATTTAGTATTGAAGGAGCTTACTTAAACTATAAAAACAAAACAAAATGACAGAAATAGAAACGTTTGAAAAACAATATCCTGAATTGTCTAAGGAGTTCAAGGAGATACAACAAGAGATGTATAAATTATTTGCTAGAAAGCAAATGGATTATGGTTTAAATAATATCGCATTAGGCGGTGATTTAAATAAACCAGAAGACAAAAACTTTGCTTTGACAGGTTTATCTATTAGGCTAACTGACAAGATAAGCAGATTAAAGAACTTAATTAAGAATGGAAAGAATTATGTTCCTGGTGAAAGTCAAGAAGATACGTTTATAGATATAGCTAACTATGGCATAATTGGAATGTTAGTTGGTAGAAACCATTGGAAATGAAAAAGAAAGAACTTCAATTAATTAAAGATTTAAACGTTAAATACAATAGCAATTTAAAACCTACTGAAAATGACTATGAAATATTTGATGCACAGACTGATAAATCTGTTATTGAAATTAAAATAAGAGATGTTATTTACGATACTCATTATATACAAGTAGATAAGTTTTATAATTTATTAATGGTAGGCGAAGCTCTTAACAAAAATCCTTTTTATTTAGTTAAAGACCCATCTGGAGTTTATTCATATAACTTAAATGAATTAAAAGAAGAAATTATTACGTCAGAAATTGTACCTAAGTTTGCTCCATATAGAACAGAGTTTAATAACAATAAAAAAATTACCAAATACTTTTATGAACTACATAAATATAATTCCGTAAATTTACTTAAATGAAAGACTGCTTGAAGTTATTAAAAGACTTTATTAAAAAGTATCCTAATGACTACGAATTAGGAAGCAGTTTACGTAAATTATATTTTGAAAGAAAGTCAAATACAAAACAAGAAAATAAAACAACTTGAAGAAGAGGGTTATTTTGTTGTAAAACTAGTTTTAACTAATAAAAATGGAATACCTGACTTATTAGCTTTAAAAGACGGAAAGGCATTATTTTTGGAAGTTAAAAAACCAAATACTAAATTAACTAAACTACAAGAGTATAGAATACAAGAACTTAAAAAACAAGGATTTGACACAGAAGTCTACAAAGGGTAATTTATATGAAGTCCAGGACAATTTTATCATTAAACTCCAGGATGAATTTCCTATGACAAAATCTTTAAAGATAGCTAAGTTAATTAATAAAAATCTAAAAACTTTAACTCCCAAACATAGTTGCACTTATGGTGGAGTTGTACACACCCCAGATCCTACATTTTTTTCTGTAGACTGTATAAAACTATCTAATAAAGTTTATTCTTTTACAGACATTAGGGAGATAGATTGTGATGATTACTTGGATTTAATAAACGAAAAATTAATTTTAAATGAAATCTGATTATAAATTAAAACACCATACTTCAGAAACAGATATTAAAAACATAAAACACTCTTTAGTAAAAGGTGTAAGCATAGAAAAAGTAGCCAATAGATATGGTTTTTCAGTTTCTTTTATTAAAAGAAATTTTTATATTTATGCTGTTAACACAGCTGATTGTAGATGTTCTTTGGGAAGTAAGAATGAACCTTATCACCTAAATGAAATGAATTATGGCTTTATTCCTGAATATAAAGAAGAAGATTTAAATAAAGCAGAAATAGAAGCGTATAACAAATATAAACTTAAATCAATTTTAAATGAGATATAAATTTGAGGACATTGAAAAAATATTAGAGTTCAAAACTTGGACCGATAAAGATAAGATAGATAAGTTGTTAGAGATTGATTGTAGTTTATATGCTCATTTAGGAATTGACTCTACAAGAGGAGAAAAGGATGATGTCAAACGTAAAAGTTTAGAGATATATAGAACGATAAAAACAATAGACAAAAAACTTGGTGATGAGTTATTATACTCAGAGGATTTGAAACAATGAGACATCATCTCACATATGTCAACTTTATAACTAAAATGATTAATGACACTACTGATGACATATATGAAAATTTAATAGATCAAAACCAAGAAAACGTCAACAAGTCTTGCAAGGACTTAATTAAAATACTAAACGAATTAATTGATCAGGAAGAATAATGTTCTTCTACGTGACATCTAGAGCAAAGAACTTTACATTTTGCTATTTCTTTTTCTAATTTATCAATAGACATTCCTCTGTGAACGCCATTACTAACTTCAAATGATTTATTTTTCTCAAAGTGGTGAAACTCAAGAGCTTGAGTGCAAAATTTAGGATGTGTTTCTTTAGAGTATCCACAAGACTCACAGGCCATTGTTTCTTTTAATTCTCTAAGCCACCTTTGGTTAACATACCTACGATGTCTTTTCTTTATCCCATAACATTTAGAGCACTGCTTACGCCTGTATCTCTTACCGTTTTTAACTCCAGCAGATGGAAAATAAGTATCGGGAAAGGATTGATTGCAGATATTGCAAGTGGTCATCCTTTAATTTAGTTATAATACTACTTTGTGATACCTGTGACTAAGGTTTGTTAAAAAAAGTTAAACACATTATCTACTTGTAGACAGTTTAATTTCTTGTTTTTGTTTTTGCATATCTTTAACATTTCCCCTAACTATATTAGCAGTTTCAGAAGGTAAAAGACCTATAGTATATAAAAGATAAGCAACAAGATTCATTTTGGCAACATCATTATATTTAGGATCAATTTTTTTAACTTTACCTTTTTTACCCATATATTCTTTTTGATATTCTCCTCTTTCAGCCATCGGATATAAAACATCATATATATATGTAGCATTTTTTAAATTAATACCAAGTACACCTAATCTTTCTATAGCAGATTTTCTGTCTTCGGAAAATAATTGAAAAGTTTCTTTTTTCTTTGGTTGAGCAGTTTTTCTACTAGTAGACAGTTGAACCAATTCTTCAGGTTCTTCTTCAAAAAATTGTCTTAAAAGATAATTTGCAAACGCAATAATAGCAACATCTGTTACTGGTAAAGGAGAAACAATGTCCTTAATCATATTTCCTAATCTTCCTTTAACCCTATTTTCTAACATTTTTTGTTTTCTTTCCTCATCATCTTCTTCAATAGTAGCTAAATCTAAAGCTTGTAATAAAATCAACCCAATTGCGTTAAAAGCAATAGTTTCTGCTGCTAACCCTCCTAATGATTTAGCAGATGTTTTTTTATCTTGAGATGTAGAAGTTTGACTAGCTAAAGTGCTTAAGTCACTATACATTCTAGTTTTTTGATTTAATAAAAAGTTTGCAAAAGGTAAAACTACCTTTCTACCAAATTGAATAAAAGGATTTTTACTATTAAATATTTCTCCTTGCAAATCTATATCAGAAACATTTTGTTGCCTACTCACTTGTTGCTCTGCAAAATCAGCAGCTTCTTTATTTATTTTATGAGTATTCCAATCAATTCCATTAGGATTAATTCCTTGTTTTTTTAAAGAGTTAGTATAATACGAAAGCCAAGAAGCCCTTGCTGCAAATTTATCAGGATTAGCTACAAAAGCTTTTAAGTAAGCCTGATTAACTTTATCTAATTGATCTACAGCTTTTCCTAAATTACTTTTAGCAGCATTTTCTATTTTAGAATTACTAGACTCTAAAGAACTTAACGACTGAAGACCTCTGTTTGCGATACCATAACCACTGTTATTTAAAAATTTATTTACAGCTGGATTAGTTAAAAGAGTTAATCCTTTTATAGTTGATACAGGGCCTGCGTTAGCCATTGTATTTACAATGGGAACTAGTTGTTTTATAAACTGAGTAGGACCACCTAAAGCTCTACCAACTGCTAAAGAAGAAAATTTATTTAAACCTCTAATAAATGCTTTATTACTTGGTTTTATAAAAGAAACACCCCTTTTAGCATCTATATATCTTCTTAATCTTTCTGTAATTAAATCTCTATCTGATTTGTTTGGTATTATTTTAGAATAAGCATCTGAATTTACAAAACCTTTTAGTTGTTGAATACCTTCTGCAGTATATATATCAGTAAGAGCTGCATTTAAACTTCTACTATTTTGAGAATCAAATCCTAAATTAATTATTCTATTTTCTGGTAAAACAAAACTAGGATTTTTTGGTTTTAACACACCAGTTTCTTTATCATATATAACTTCTCTTGTTCCTTCAAAAATAGGTTCACCTATATCAGCTGTTGAACTAGGCTCTTCAATTAAAGTAAAGGAGTCAGGAGTATAATTTATGTCTTTACCTAATATTCTATTATATACATTTAAAGATATATCTGCTAAATCATCTCTACGAGCAGCCCATTCATTAGTAATCCATTCAACCGCTTCTTTGTTAGTAGCATCTACTTTAGCATCAACCTCATCTATGGTAGTAGCGTCTTTTAGTATTTTATCATAAATTTTTTCGTAAACCTCAGCCTTTGTTTGATCATTAGTTTCTCCAGTTTTTTTTAATCTATCTATACTTTGTTCTACTAACCCTTTTCTTCTTTTAAATTCTTTTTGTTGCTCCTCTAAAGTTCCGTCAACTGTTCTTCTCATAAAAGCAAACATCCCTCTTTCTACATCATTATCTACTGTATTAAAAGCTTCTCCATTGGGTTTTGTTTTTTTATATTTTTTTATATACTTATCAAAAACTTGATTATTTTCAGCCTCTGCCTTTGCCGATCCATTTTTTATGTCACTGAAACCACTAGCTTGTTCAAATCTCAATCCTTTTGATTGTCCTTTAAACATAAGTTCAAAAGATATTGGTAAAGAAGCTATATATTTTATCCAGGCTTGAGATAATCCTTTTCTTTTAAAAATTTGAAGAGGTTTAGCTACAAGCCCTTTCTTTTCTTCTGCTTTTGCTTCTTTTACTCCCTTATCTTGAAATATAGTTGCATTCATACCTCCTGTAGTTTGGTTGGTTGCAAAGTTGGTTAAAGCATCTAGTGCCCTCAATTGTTCAGCAGGGCTTAAATTATCTAAGTCAACATTTAAAAAGTTTTCAATAATTTTTTGGTCATTAGCAGATATTTTTACTTGGTCACCAGTAAAAGGATCGATACCTGTCTTTATTTGTTTTTTTATTATCGCACTATAGGTGGAGAAAGCTTTTTTAATTCCCCTTGCTATAATGTCTGCTTTTTTCTCAGCTTTTAATTTTATCTCTTTTGGAGTCTTTACACTTTCTTCATCTACACTATTTAAAATTTCTCTCATTTCACCTAGAGATAATTCTTCAGAACTTAGACCTGTTAATTCTTCAAATGCTTTAGCTTCTTTCTCACGAAGTGTTTGATCTTGAGCTTTTAATTCTTTACTACTGTACTCATCTAATTTCTTAATGTCTACTGATTCAGCTATCTTAACATCTCCTTTAAAAGTCCTACTTTTTTTAAGCCCTTCTACTATCGCTTCTGCTTGAGAGATATAAGCATTAATGTCATTAACTGTTCTAGGATTAATTTTCAAAAATTCTTTAACTGATTGAGCAACAGTTCCCTCTACGTCAGGTGACTTAGATAATTTATTAATTCTCTTTTTAAGAGACTCTGCTTTAGATGTTTGTTTAGTTGTTTGTTTAGTTGTTTTTTCTTCAACTACTTCTTCTTTAACCACTTCAGCAGTGGGAGTTTCTTCAATAGTAGTTTCGCTCTCTAATTGTTCTGCTAACTTTTTAAAAGTTTCACTTCCATACTTGTTAAATTTAGGATTGTTTACCTCACTTAATGGTCCAGTTGGTATAAATGTCTTTCCTGTTTCAGGATTGAATGCGCCTTTAATAAAATATCCATCTTTAGCAAAACCTGGAAGTGGAACCCATTTACCTTTAGAAGCCGCACCTGTTCCAGTTCCTTTAGACTTATACATTAAAAACTTTTCTCCATTACTTGCTGTAATTTCTAGTATTTGTCTTCCATCAACAATACCCAAGTCTCTAGTAACTTCAACAGTAGCTCCTTGCTCGTCTAATCTTTGACCTAAATCAATAATATTTTGAACTTCTACTGGTATATTAGCTAAGTCTTTTCCAGACTCTACATTTTTAGTAAACTCTCCGAATACTTCTAAGTCATCATTTATATTATCATAAACCTTAACCTCCTCATCTATGCCTAATTCTTGTTTTTGCTTGGTAGTTAATTTCTCCTTCATCTTAGGATTCATAACCTTTTCCATTGGTAACACTTCTACCTCTCCAACTATAGTTCCAAAAGAACCTTCTACATATTCATTGTTATTTAAAGTATT